>LFIK01003690.1_pt1 | contig 12415 bp, 8 predicted proteins | sample 643401 | NCBI WGS metagenome assembly LFIK01 (sample SAMN03777447, study PRJNA286221) | soda lake metagenome | biome: soda lake; feature: Kulunda steppe; material: water; isolation source: sample T5-Br brine of Lake Tanatar-5 | place: Russia: Kulunda steppe | collected 2010-07 | reverse complement strand
CTCCATCATCAATGCGGGCGATGGTGCCCACGAGCATCCCACGCAGGCACTGCTCGATATGTTTACCATGCAGCAGACGTTTCCCGATCTGAACGGAAAAAAGGTGGCGATTATCGGCGATATCTCCCACAGCCGGGTGGTGCGCTCCAACATTATCGGCCTGACCAAGCTGGGTGCCGAGGTGATCGTTTGCGGCCCAAAATCTCTGATGCCCATCTTTGTAGAATCACTTGGTGTGACCGTATCTCATAACCTGGATGAGACGCTTGCCTGGTGCGATATTGCGATGGCGCTGCGTATCCAGATGGAGCGGATTGGCGGTGGGACAGACCTGTTTCCAAGCCTGCGTGAGTACCACGAAACGTTTGGGATCAAAATGAGCCACCTCGAGAAATATCCCCATTTTATTGTAATGCACCCCGGCCCGATCAACCGCGGCGTGGAGATGGAGAGCGACGTTGCCGACAGCAGCCGTGCCGTGATCCTGAATCAAGTGACCAACGGTGTTGCGGTTCGAATGGCTATTCTCTATCTGCTGAGCGGTGGGGCGAGGACGTAGATCCCTGGCTGACGGCTGCTCCGTAGTTAAGGATCACTTCGTGGCCTTTGGCCGTTTGTCGGGTAGGTTGAGGGCTTATAGTGAACAAACGTAAACCTTCCAAAAGCCTTCGGAACAGCTTCGACTATCATGCAATATGCAGTTTATTATTGAATAGCATCATCATTGATATCATTTGTTGAACTCACAAACTAATACAAAATGTTAGATCGATGATTATCGAAATCGTATCTGTAGACTGGGAACTCGCAAAAAAACTGCAGCCTGCTTTAAAAAACCCGATGGATTTTCCTTCAATCAGCTCTCGCACACTCGTTAAAAGGGCTCGATTCACTTTTTATTTAAACAATTCCAATCATAATGAAAATGGGCATGAATTACGGTTTTAGAAATGAAGCAATTTTTTATATACAATTGAATTTGTGGAAATCCGAAACTTTAATTTAAGTGAGTAAATTAACCTTCAACTCTTTTATTTCAATTTCATTAAATGAAGAGTCAAACATATCAAGGAATAATGTTAACAATGCATATCTCAATGGCATAACAGTTACTTATTCTGATGATTTCGATTGTGTAATCATCAAAGATTGCAAAAATAAAAAAGTAGGAATGCTTATAGGGAATCCTGTAAGTGGCAGTAGTTTTTTAGTTGAAGATGTGAGAATAGATGGGGATTCATGGGAGATTTTTGAAAATTCTGTGTATGAGTTTTCAGGAAGATTTATCGCATTGGGTAATATTAACGGACAAAATAAAGTGTACTTAGATGCTTCCGGATCTCTGCCATTAGTTTATGCTGCCGAGAAAAGAATAATTGCATCTTCCCCCGAGCTCATTTTTGAAGAAAATTATGATTCAAAATTAGACGCAGATTTATTGCACAAAATGGGTATGCCTAAGAGCGGTTTATGGTTTCCTTCGGGTATCACAGCCCATGATGGTCTATGCAGGCTAATGCCAAATCACTATCTGGATCTGGATCAATGGGAAATGAAACGTCATTGGCCATTAAAAGAGTTCAGAATAAACTCTGAGCCAAATGATTTGATTGGCAATATCATACAAAATGTACAAAACACATGTGCTGCAATAGCAGCTAAATATACTCCGGTATTCAGTATAACAGCTGGAAGAGATTCCAGAATGTTGCTTGCTTGTAATAAAGACAGGATATCGCAATCAAAATTTTTTACTTTTTCAAAATTTCCTGGTTCAGTAGACACACATTACGCCCGGGTTTTTAGAGATGACTTTGGGTTAGAACACCATTTTTTAAAAGCTGAAAAACCTCCGACAGAAGAGGAGAGTCAGTGGCTTAAAAGGAACGGGCACTGCATAAGTGGTGAAATATGGAAACTTCAGCATTCACTGATATATTATAGCGGTGGAAACCATGCCGTTTTACCGGCTATGGGCGGTGAAGTTGGCCGGGCATTTTATTGGAAAAAAAGGACAACGAAAAGCTACAATTAACAGCAAATGTGCTATTAAAGAGACTCGGCTTACCCCAGATGCAAAAACTCATAGAAGCGAGCCAAAAATATATAGATGAGTTGCCAGATTTGGACTTCTTTACCCTTCTTGACTTAGTCTATATCGAACAAAGACTTGGCTGTTGGGGAAATTTATCCATGTATACGGGTAACAGTTTCGCACCACATTATCTGCCATTATCCAGCCGTGCTATTTTTACGAATATGATAAGTCTGCCGGCCCAATACAAAGTGAATCAGGAAATGCCGGATAAGATCATACAGGAACAATGGCCAGAACTGATACAATATCCGTTTAATGCATATCAGGGATTGCATAAATCAAAAAAATTACTGGAAATTGCATTTCTGATTCCCTCGTACGTATACAGAAAGGTGAAACTTATATTTAGCTAAACTGTAATTATGCCTTACTTTTCTATGGGTTTATGAAGGAAGCAAACCTAAAATTAATATAACATAGAAACAGCTATATAGAATAAATGGGGGGGATCCAGATTTATTTATCACAAATCTTTGTGTAAAAGGGCTAAGGGGATTTTCGCGAATCGTATGTTTAAGGTCAAATTGATTATAATATTAATATCATTACTGACACCTGAATATCAAATGAGTAATATTACACTTGTAAAACAACGGGTTTACGCTAGCTTTTCTGATCATAAATTGAACTGAAATCATTAAAGGGCATCTCACTTTTTCTGGTTATTCATAAATGCACAAATCTTTCGGCCGGGTATAAACAGGGTTTATGAATTCAAACGAATCACTTACAAGAGCATCTCTGCTAATCAAAAACAGTATTTTGAGTTTTGGAAGCCGGATTATACCTCTCTTTATTGGCATTGCGACCATTCCGATTCTTATTGAACTGCTGGGTGTAACACGCTTTGGCATACTTACGCTGGCCTGGGTGTTTATCGGTTACGCAAATATTTTTGATTTTGGGCTGAGTCGTGCCGGAATAAAGTTTATATCTGATTGCATCGGGGAAAACAAGCAGGATGAAATACCAAGTATTTTCTGGTCGTTGACAATTGTACTTTTGGCCATAGGGATGCTAATTGGCTCTGTACTGTACATGAGTTCATCTCATGTTACGCCATATATTCTGGACAGCAAAGGAGAGTTGGAGTTCGAGGTACTTTACCTGATACGGATTGTCGCCATCACATTGCCAATTGTACTACTCACTTCTGGGCTTAACGCCTATTTAACTGCCTATCAATCTTTTAAGCGAATATCATCTATCCAGGTGGTTAATGGCATATTAAACTATCTGGCTCCCGTTGTGATATTACTTTTTTATGATGGACTCATTGCTGTTATAATCACTCTATTCTTCATCAAATTACTTGTATTTGGCCTCTATTTACATTCTCTTTGGCAGTTAACAGAAGATGATCTATCAACTCCCACTTTTTCAATGACCCATATGAGGGAACTTGCCAAATATGGGGGATGGGTTTCCATTTCCAACGTTATAAGTCCTCTGGTTGATTACATAGATCGTTTTTACATTGCTTTTCTGATAGGTGCGAGTGTTGTTGCTTTTTTTACAACGCCTATGGACGTACTTTTAAAGCTGGGAATTATCCCCGTTTCAATAGTACCAGTACTCTTTCCGGCTATTTCGGGGCTGCATAAAACTGATAAAGATAAAGCAGTCAGATTTACAATAGTCGGTTCAAATTTAACATTAGTCGTTCTTTTCCCGGTTACAGTACTCCTGATTCTTTTTGCAGAGGAACTGCTCTACTTATGGGTAGGTTCAGAGTTTGCGGAAAACAGTATGTTGATTGCACAAATCCTGGTCATCGGCGTATATCTGAAATCTTTTACCAACTATTCAATCACCTATCTTCATGGAGTGGGTAAACCAAAGCAAACAGCACTGGTTCATCTTGGAGAGGCCGTGATCTACTTTTTTGTTTTATTTTATGCCGTGAAAGAATTTGGCTTAACAGGTGCGGCTCTGGTTCACACATTGCGACTGGCCGTTGATTATTATTTAATGAATATGCTAACCTACAGATATGCTCTTAGGCACAGAAACGGCATAGTGAAGAGTGTATCTTTTATCTCAATTGGTTCACTTCTTCTGATCCTCTTATTTTTTATTGATTCGATGAGTTTAAAAATCTTTTTAGGTGCCATCATCATACCCGGCTCAGTACTTGTTTGCTGGCTATTCCTGGTTGATGAAGAAGCCAAAAAAACTCTGCTTAATCAGCTGCCTGATTCCATTCGCAAAAGATGATATATCTCCTATCTATTTGAAGATTTATCGACTATAGAGGCAAGAAAAGTGGAGAGTTCACGGGCCTTTTGCGTCCATGAATAGCTATTTTTGATAAGTTCTTGTCCCCGTGCAGAAAGTTTCTCTCTCAGGTTTTTGTCCCTTACTAATTGGTTTACAGCTTTACCAAAATCATCTGCACTGTCGGCATGCAGGTAATGGACCTGATCTTCGATATTTATACCTTCAGCTCCAAAACGAGTTGTAACCGTAGGTAATCCTGCTGCAAGTGATTCAAGAATCTTTAGCTTCATTCCTGAGCCACTGAGCAGTGGGGCAACAAAGATGGATGCCGTGCTCCGCAAAGTAGAGATATCATCCACAAACCCCAAAAAATGGACATTTTCAGAGTCATATTTTTCTTTAAAACTTTTTGACAATCCTTCTCCAGCGATATGAAATTGGATCTCAGAATGAGCTTTTACAATGAGTGGCCAGATTTCATCAAAAAACCATATCAGGCCGTCTATATTTGGCTTCCATCTCCAGTTTGAAACAGCCAACATCATATTACTGTCACGCGATTCAGTAGATTTTTCCGGTACGGTTGCCCCTGCAGTATTTAGAAAATAGCGTACATCGGGAAGATCTTCTTTATATTTTAGAATATCATTCTCCGATATGGCAGTAACATAATCTGCCTCTTTCATTTTCTGCAGCTCAAATCGTTTCATCAACTTTGCCTGGTCCAGATAAAACCATTTTTTAACTGGATTTTTGCTTAACAACCCATTGTTTTTAAGTAACATGTATTCAACATTTACCTGTCGCAAAACAATTGGAACATCCGGAAATCTTTTGCGAACGACATCATGAAAGGCTGCTGTCTGAAGGCCTTCAAATAAAATGACATCCGGTAAATCAGGCACCTGATCAAGTAGCCGTTCAGCAATACTTGGTTTCATTCGGTGCTGTACGGTAATGGGCTGGCGTGTGATTGTGGACTTCAAAACTGAATAGATGGAATAGGGTTTATAGCCTCCATCTTCAGCATAGAGTTCACCAAGCGCAGCCGTCATGGCTGCATCCTGCTCATGTTTATTCGATACGAGTGATACGATTCTGAGATCATGACCCAAATCGTGCAAACCTTTTAACATATTGTATACATACACCGCTCCGCCATCATTTGGTGGCGCAGGTAATCTTGCTAAGACATGTAAAAGTCGCATAAGTATAATTTCTCGTTTATTTATAGTGTAACAGGTACCAGGCAAACAGAGAGCGAAATTGCTTGACTTTAGCTGAACGAAGAAATATCAGGCTCATCAAAAACCTCCAAAAGTAGGCCAAAACTCCCATCATCCTATTTATCCTGGAAAGTTTTGGATGATGTTTTTCCAAGAATAATTTTTGAGATCGATGTTTTTCAATTTCCATAGGTATGAAATTCTTTTTGGTAGAATGGCCAACTGAATGAATAATTTTAGCATCGGGTGAAAATAAAATATCAATCCCTTTTTCTCTTAGAGAATAACAGAGATCATTTTCTTCCCAATACATAAAAAAATCGTTAGAAAAGCCACCGGAAGCCTGGTAAGCTGATTTATGCATAAAAATGGCGCTTCCGTTAATGATTTGAACGGAAGCAGTCGATTTGTAGTCGTGGGAGTCATGTACCCTGGATGCAGGTGAAAGCTGACCCACTAAGGGACAAAGCCAGTTAAACATCCACCCTAAAGAGACATCATTTTTTACGGATGGCAGCCTCTGCATATCACGATTGTATGTAGCCGGTCCTGCAGCAGCCTTGTTGTTTCTTGCTTTAAGTTCACTTTTCAAGATGTCCGGCACATCATTCAGGAATCGTGTATCCGGGTTCAGGAAAAAAATATAGTCACCTGAACTTTCATCAGCTCCCATGTTACATGCCCGCCCGTATCCCAGATTGTCTTGCGGTATGATCCACTTTATCGGTATCGAAAATTTCTCAATGTGTTCTACTTCTTTTTCACTTACATCTGAATTCGATACAATAATTACTTCATAATCGGTACTTGGATGAAACTTTTGTATCGATTCGAGGCATTCCCGAATTTCATCGATGCTGTGGTAGTTTACAATAATCAATGAATAGACAATACTCATATGTGTGTTTCTTCTGAGGCATTGACCGGAAGAAATTGAGAGCAATATGAAGCCATAATGGTAATAAGCAAAAAGCTATCGAAGGCGAGGAACTGCGGACTTGTGTTGTTTACGAACATCATTCCTGCAAGAGTTGCTATAATACTAAGGCTGAAAATTTTGTGGATAAGCCCGCTATTTTCACGAAATATTTTATAGGCGTTTCTAAAAATCGATATGCAAATGCCTACCATAAGAATAAGTCCAAAAAGACCAAATTTGTACCAGGCTGCCAGGTATCCATTATGGACATAGCTGGTTGAAATGTGTATTCTTTCAAAATATATAAATTTTACATATTCAGTACCGAAACCGTAGCCAGCAATTGGATTCATAATGATTTTAGATAAAACCGCAGCAGACTCATCTATCCGTTCAAGAACAGAAATATCGGCTTGTGTAGAGGTAGCGATTGACTCGAATCGAAGAATAAGAGCACTAATGACCAGATCGAAATATGTTGCAAAATAGATCTTGGCAATTACTATAATCAGAACTGTAATAGTGGTAAAATAGAGAGTCATCTGAACCTTCTTTTTCCGATTGACAAGCAGGAAGATCAGGATGAAAGCAATAGCGTAAGAGAGCCAGTAACCACGGCTCTGGGTTAATACCAGCGAAGCTACAGCTACTCCCAGAAACACAAGAGCTGCAGCCTTGTATTTAATGTCGTTCATATATACAAAAGTGACTGTACATATAGTAGATAGGAATAGAATCAAGACTTCATTACTTGCTACCCGCGCCTTTTCTACTTGCCAGGGCATATATGCCTGCATTATTATCTCCTGATAATAGTACGCATTTCTTGCAATTACGTAGAATAAGGTAAGAAATATTAAAAATATAAGACCCTTCTGGAACCGGGTATTATCCATGTAATATCTTAAAGCAAAATAGGCGAATACACCCGCAAAGTAGGTGATTTCACCAAAAGCAGTATATGCACTTGCCCCGTTTAACAGTCCCAAAACAGATGCAAAGGGAAGAATAAATGTAAGGAGTAAAAAAAGTTTATCTAATGTTGTTTCGAGCTTCAGGCGGCCGGTAATCAATGGCATATAAAGATAAAATACTGCCAGAAGAATCGTGTAAGACAAGAAAATGATCTGCCCCGTTGTTACCCCTTCCGGATTTTCCAGGTAGAGTGGCACCACAAGAAAATACCCAAGAACAAAATATAAAGGCTCTTTTAAACATAATGATACTGCGATACATCCGACCGACAGTACAAGAAGAACAGGTATAATATCTTTATCCGCCAGCAGGATCATTGCAATGAAGCTGATGGATAAACCTGCAATAAGAAGAACAGGTTCAAGCAGTTTTATACTAGAGATCTTTGCGTACAAAATTACTAATTTGTGGTCTTCAATTGATCAAACCAGTGTCGATTTTTTTGATAACTAAGCTTTAAAGTGAAGTATGTACCTAAAAGTATAAAAGTTGTGAATCCGGCAAGAAGTACAATAACTGACCTCGGCGGGTAATCTTTTTTTTCCGCAACTACGGGTTCATCCAGAATACTGACTATTGGCAAAGCTTTCGCTTCTTCCATTCTTGCTTGTTCAAGCAAAGGAACTATAAACTTTAAAACTTCAGTCTGAATTTCAATTTGTTTCATGAGTTCAGCATAGGTCAGGCCAATATCAGAAAGCTCAGAAAAGTTTAGTATGAAATTTTCGTTACTCTCATTTCTGTAAATAGAATCAAGTCTTCTGTTGATGGCTTCAAGTTCAAGCTGAGTTTGTCTGTATTGGCGGTTCCCGGGAGATACAGTATTGCTGAGATAGTCTAATTTAATTTCAGTTTCAATCTGTTTGGCCGTCATGGTGCCGATTAGATTAAAATATTGGATAACCTGGTCTTCAAGCTGAAATACGCCATACCTTTCCTGAAATTCATTCAACTCTGCTCTCGTATTTTCAATTTGATTAAGTGTTTCCTGGTATCGGGCTTCCGTAAACTCTCTGAACTCTGAGGATTCTCTTACAGATATTTCAGTATTGAGCTGATTCAATAAGTTCACATAAAAATCTGCCATCTCTTTTGCCCTTGCAGGATCTCTGTCCCAAACCTCGATTGTAAAATTACCGGTTTGATGTGAGTTAAATCTTGTTCTCTCTACCAAAATATCCATAGCGTCTATAAACGGGTAGTTGGAGTCAGTAGTCTCATAAACATCAATAAGATTGAACTCGTCTACTACTCTTTTCTTAGTCGTATAACTGTTTAGTAAATTATAGTAGCGATTGGCCTCATCTGTCCCTCCCCCCAAAATTGATCCGGCTATAGACGATAAACCGGCTCCCTCTGAGAACAAGTTAAACCCCACATTTGTTTTTTGGTTGGGAAGTAAGTTTGCGGTCGATTTGTATTGATTAGGAATAAATAAAGTTACTACCGCGATTATTATCATGACTACAAAAGTAATCAATGCGATTGATTTCCAATACCTGAACAGGTTTTGGAAAACTTCGAACCATTCTGTTTTTTCGAATTTAGGACTCATAACTCTGTCAAGAAAGAAAATTAAAATTATTTCACTGCGATGCGCTAACTTCAGATTTGAGTTGCTTTGATAGCTTTGAAGCCAGTTTTAATCTGGAAAAACGATCGTTAATAAACATTCGTCCTCTGCCTGACAATTTATTTAGTAAAAGTTTATCACCCTTGAGCCTTAAAATAGCATTTGCCAGCTCTCTCGCATTATTGGGCTCTACCGTAATTGCAGCTCCGCTTTCATCACCAATTTCTTTCATCAACCCTCTGCCGCTGGTTATTACTGGTACACCACAAGCCAGGTATTCATAGAATTTCACAGTGACAATCGATTCAAATGCAATTGATGGGTTGATAGGGTTCAGAGCAATATCGAAGCTTGAAATATAGTATGGAATTTGTTCATATTTTTTTAATCCAACCCAATCAAGATTACCGAGCTCAAACTCCTTGATTATATCTTGTAAACGGTTATTCCGGCCTCCATCTCCAACAATTACAAACTGTATTTCCGGATCATCTTCACAAAGTTTAGCTGCTTCAACAAAAGTTTTCAAGTCATGGATCACACCCAAAGAACCAACATAACCTACACGAAATTTTGACTGGTTATAATCTTCATCCATCATACAATAAGGATTTTCTTTTTTATTGAAGATATCAAGATCAACACCATTTGAGATAACAGATGTAGGCGTACCATTGCATCGTTCGCGTATAATTTTCTCTGCTGAAGGTGTGACCGGAATTATCAAGTTTGCATTGCGGTAAATCCACCGCTCAATTTTCTTTCCCGTCTTGATAAAAAGGGATTCATTTTCAAGTTCAATCTGATTTACTGCAGAATCAGGCCAGATATCACGCACTTCGTATACAAACTTACCCCCCAATATTTTACTCAGTAAGCATCCAGTAATCCCAACAAATATAGGTGGTGATGTGGCATAAATAATATCGTAACGTTTTGGATTAGAAAGCACATAGAAGAAACTCGAAATCATGAAAGAGATAAAGAAAAGAAGCTGCTGTATCACATTTTTTCTCTGGTTAGCTATAGACCAGATTCGGTGGACAGTTAAGTTCTCATTTTTCTTTTCCACGTGAGACCAGCCATCTTTATAATTATCATCTGTCACTCCAGTTGGATAATTGGGTTTCTCACAAACTACATCAACGTTCCATCCATCACTGGAAAGATACTGGCTCATGTAGTTACTCCTCACGGAACCGGCTCCGATTTCGGGTGGATAATATTGTGACAGGTAAAGAATGCTTTTCAAAATAGGGCTTTAGCGTGTGATGGCTACATAGGTGGTAACCACCGCTGTAATAGTTGAAACCGTTGTTAAGATCAGCTGCAGGTTACTTCGCCTGAGATTTCTAAGTTGAATATCATAGTTTCTTGCCGCCTGGAACTCATCGTATGGTACCCGGTCTACAAAAATCATATCTCCAGACTGCAGTCTGGTATCATCGGGGTGTTTCCACGCGCGGCTGCCCGCCTTAATGATAAAGAGGCGTTCCGTATCTGCAGCAATCGTCATTCCGCCAGCTTTCTCAAGATAGTCACGCACTGTTTTTGATTCGTCAAATGCGTAATTACCGGGGCTATTCACCTGCCCGTAGAGAATTACAGCCCTATGATCTTTTGGTACAAAAAGCCTGTCTCCGTCACTAATGATTGTTTCACTAAGCTCTCTATCGTTTGTCAGATCCACATGAACCCTGTTCTCTGTCCCGAGCTGATCTTCTCTTTGGAGATATTCAAAACCCTGGGCAAGTTGATCGGATGTACGCTGCAGTTCCGCAACGTTAAATGCGGTGGATGGACGCACATTCCGGGTATGTACCGGACTTCTGACTATATATGCGCTTTCGGCCAGTGCACTCGATGTAACTCCTCCCGCTGTTTCAAGCAGATCTTTCAGTGTAGTCTGTTCATGTGATATCGGGTAATTTCCGGGCATTATCGCCTCACCATGCACCCATGCGGAGTAGCTTCGAGCATCGTCTTCCAAGTAGGGAATCACGATCCGGTCATTGGGCCGCAGTTCAAAATTGTGTCTTGTATCCTCGGTTAATTCAAGTTCAATTCTGCTGGTCTGTCTCTGCTCTGTGCGGTGGATAACCACCCGCTCTCTGTCGGCTTCCTCAAGATATCCGCCGGCCATCTCAATCAGCCTGCCAATACGGTCACTCTCTTCAAATTCCACCTGCTGTGAGGAGTGTACCGCGCCTGATACAGACACCACTGGTGATGTTTCAGAAACACGCTCAATCCTGACACGATCGCCGCTAAACAGGTAGGGATTGGCATCGGTATCACCATTTCGAAAATATCGCACAAGATCACCCTGTACCCGGCTCTCTCCATCAGAACGCGTTATGCTGATGTTTCTTAGCGAGTGATTCCTTGTAGACATAAGAGCCTGTTCCATATCCCTGGGACTCAACTGGCCCGGGTCTACAGATCCGTCTGTCAGTGCAGCATATACAACCGCATCGAGCCTGGTGCCCGCCGGTACAATATACTGACCGGGATACGGTATATCTCCGTGAATATTTACCATTACGCGCCGCGGCCGATCTACGGTCAGATTGAGCTCAAACTCATTCAGCTCCCTGGCAAGTGCCTCCTCAATTTTCTCGTATGCTTCACTCAGCGACATATTATTGATATCGACATTTCCTGCTACCGGAATAAATATTTTACCCTCAGAGTTAACGGCAAGTCCCCTTGCAATGATTGGAAGAGGTCCGCTGATATCAATTGAAAGTACATCCTGCGGTCCCAGTTTAAAGTGTTCATCCTGTATATATCCGGGGGCTGGAATTTGTCTATCAAGAAGCTGCAGCCCTATTTGATCAACAAAATAGATCTGATCCGTTCCCGTAATGGTTTGAAAAGCCCTGGGCTGAGTTCTGTCTGATTGATCATCGCCGGATTGCGCATGCAGTGGGTTAACCAGCAAAGACAGAATTAAAAGAGCACTGAAAAGTGTTAAACCAGTTCGAAGATAATGCATAAAAATGAACTCGAATTTTTTTAAAAGGCCGGTACATTCGTGTTTGCGTTCACCGGGTAATCCTAAATTTAAGCGGCTCTCGACACCAAAATTGAATGATGTTCAGCCTCAGTAAGATAATGAAGTAAACACCCCATTGCACTAAAAAGGTGAGTCATTTACTAGCGACGTAACGTAGAGTCCGTTAATGTTTATATTTCACCACTGCTTACAATCCTGCCGTTAATAATAACTGTCTGAGCCGTCGTGGTATACTCTAAAGGATCACCGTTGAACAATACAATGTCAGCCTGCTTACCCTCCTCGAGGGAACCGGTTTCTGCATCGATGCCCAAAACCCGGGCCGCATCTATTGTGAGAGCATTCATCGCCGCATTGTAATTCATGCCATTGGCAACCGCAATTG
>LFIK01003689.1_pt1 | contig 12418 bp, 15 predicted proteins | sample 643401 | NCBI WGS metagenome assembly LFIK01 (sample SAMN03777447, study PRJNA286221) | soda lake metagenome | biome: soda lake; feature: Kulunda steppe; material: water; isolation source: sample T5-Br brine of Lake Tanatar-5 | place: Russia: Kulunda steppe | collected 2010-07 | reverse complement strand
CGAAACGCATGGCCGGTCAGTTGGACATCCAGCGCGATCATGTGGCGCTCATACAGGCGGCGGCCGCCTGTTTGAGTAAGGACGGCCTGCTGATCTTTTCCACCAACCGCAAAGGCTTCAAGCTCGATCCGGCGCTGCAAGAGCAGTTCAGCATCGAAGACCGCACGGCCTGGTCGATCCCGAAAGACTTTCAGCGCCGCACCTGGGTGCATGGGTGTTGGTTTATTAAGCCTCGAGGCCTTTCCGCAGTCTGATGTGCGGCCGCTACGTTCTAAACGCCACGGGCAAGGACATCGCCCGGGCCCTCGGCGCATCCGAGGCCCCCGATGTGACGCCGTCCTTTAATATCCCACCCGGTACTCGGCAGTGGGTCGCGCACGCGCACGGCGAGGGCGGTGTGGCGTTTGATCAGCTGGGATGACGCTCTCGAGTCATCGCCCGGAGGCAACCGCCCGCGTGCTCACCGAGCTGCTTGGGTATACCGAGGCACAATCGGACGACGAGGGCCGCGTCTTTCACAGCGGGTACAGCGGCCCGGGCGATCAACTCCACCTGCTTCATGATGTTGCCCCAGGGCAGCCGGGGTACGGCACGGTCCATCATGTGGCCTTTCGGGTGCCGGATCGCCCGGCGCTGCTCGAGATGCTCGAGCGCGTGCAGGCCACGCGAATGCCGTGCTCCGGCGAGGTGGACCGCTTCTTTTTTCGCTCGGTGTATTTCCGGGAGCCGGGCGGAATGCTCTTTGAGATTGCCACCGATGATCCGAGCTTTACCGTCGACGAGCCCGCCGAGTCGCTGGGCGAGGCACTCAAGTTGACCGCGGCGCATGAGGGCATACGCGCGGCTATTGAGGCACAGCTGCCGCCGCTGAGCAGCCCCTGAGAAGGTATTGATCGTATCGCCCAGGCTGGGCTGTTCAATTTCAACGGTTTGTGAGAAGTTAAGTCTTATCCTGATCAAATAATCCGTTTTTTGAGCAGTTTTGGCAGACTAAGGGAGCGGGTGATGGCTTTAGCGATCGATGAATACTTTCCGCCCCGACAGTCACTCGAGACATTGCCGGTCATGCGCGCGCTTGTGGCGGCCCATCGAAGCCTCGCAGAGTTGAAAGGGGTGGCCAAGACGATTCCCAACGAAGGTCTGCTTGTCTCAACGCTCTCTCTTCAGGAGGCGCAGAGCAGCTCCGCGATTGAAAACATTATTACGACTCAGGATGCGCTCTATCGCCAGCAAGTCCAGCCGTCACAAGCGGACCCAGCGACCAAGGAGGTGGCGCGTTATGTCGATGGCTTGCTGGTCGGTCTGCAGGCGGTACGCCGGACAGGCCTGTTAACCGTCAACACGATCATCGACATTCAGGCTGAGCTCGAGGGGAACACCGCGGGCTTTCGAAGAACACCGGGCACTGTGCTTAGGAACGAGCAGACCGGCGAGGTGGTTTATCAGCCACCATCGCCAGAGCGGGTTCCTGAGCTGATGTCTCAGCTTGAGAGCTATCTCCATGATGAGGCACCTTCCGATCCGCTGATCCGGATGGCGGTCGCCCACCATCAGTTCGAGCGCATTCACCCGTTTTACGACGGTAATGGCCGGACCGGACGCATCGTTAATGTTCTGTCACTGGTTCGTGAAGGGTTGCTGGACTCTCCAATCCTCTACCTTAGCCGTTATATCAACCAAACCAAGGTGCGGTACTACACGGAGTTGCAGCACGTGAGTAACACGGGTGACTGGGAGCGTTGGCTGGTTTACCTGCTAGAGGGCGTCGCAGTAACGGCGAGCCATACAACCCGACTGGTGGAGGCGATTGGGGACTTACTGCATTCACATAAGCACATCATTCGACAGCGGCATCGCTTCTATAGCCAGGATTTGATCAACAACATCTTTCGACATCCCTACACGAAGGTCGCGTTTCTCGAGCAGGATTTAGGGGTGTCGCGGGCAACAGCCACTCGGTATCTGGATGCGTTGGCCTCGGACGGCATCCTCGAGAAGCATCGGCTTGGCCGACAGAACTATTACGTGAACCGGGATTTGGTATCGCTGTTATTTAAGCTGCCAGCGCTGGAGGAGCAAGGGAATGACCGACACGCTACTGCGCCATTGGGTCATGCTGCGGCGTATTCCGCGGCATCCGAGAAAGATTACCGTTCGTGAGCTGCTGGATTACTTGAAGGATCAGGGTTATCCGACCACCGAGCGGACCGTTCAGCGGGACTTGATGCGCCTGTCTGGCCAGATCTTCGGCTTGATGCAGGATCACCGCTCTCGGCCCCACGGCTGGTGCTGGGACCGGGATGCCGGTCAAATGGACATCCCCGGCATGGAGCCGCATCCGGCCTGAGCCGCTAGCGCAGCTGACTGTCCTTGCTGCCGCGGCGATTGTAGCCGCTGGTGTGGGCCTGCGCCTTGTCTTCAGCCTCCTGGCAGGCAACGCATAGGCGCACACCTGGCATGGCCTGTTGCCGGCCTTCAGGGATCGGGGCGTCACAGGCTTCGCAGTGAGTCAGGCTGACGCCCTGCGGCAGGGCGCTCTGCGCCCGCCGCACGGCGTCGTTCACGGCGCTTTCGATCTCGTCCTGCGCCGCGTCCTCACTGCCAAATCCCTTAGCCATTGCCCTTCAGCGTGGCCATGTCGATGACAAACCGATATTTCACATCACCCTGCTTAACGCGCTCGTAGGCGGCATTGATGTTGTGAATATCGAGCATTTCCACATCGCAGGTGATGTCGTGCTTGGCGCAGAAATCCAGCACTTCCTGCGTCTCGGGCATGCCACCAATAAGCGACCCGGCCAGAACGCGACGGCCAAAGATCAGGCTGCCGGCGTGCAGGGCGGGCTCGATGGGCTCCACCAGCCCCACCAGGATATGGGTGCCATCATGGCGCAGTAGTGCGAGGTAGGAGTTGAGGTCGTGCTGCACCGGAACGGTGTCGAGCATGAAGTCAAACGAGCCAGCCGCGGCTTCCATCTGGGCCTCGTCGGTCGACACGATGACGTGCTCAGCACCCTGCGACTTCGCCTCATCCACCTTGTTCTCGGAGCGGGTGAACACGGTCACCTCTGCCCCCAGCGCCTTGGCGAACTTAATGCCCATGTGACCAAGGCCACCCATGCCGATCACGCCGACCTTGTCGCCCGCCTTGACACCGTAATGCCGCAACGGCGAGTAGGTGGTGATCCCGGCGCAAAGCAGGGGTGCCGCGGCGGCCGGGTCCAGCTGCTCGGGGATATTCACCACAAACCGGTCGCTCACCACGATGGCCTCGGAGTAACCGCCGAACGTGATGGAGTGGTCGTGGCGATCCTGGCCGTTGTAGGTGAGGGTAGGGCCCTCGACGCAGTACTGCTCGAGGCCCTCCTGGCAGGGTTCGCACTGCCGGCAGGCATCGACCATGCAGCCCACGCCGACCACATCGCCAGGCTTAAAGCCGGTCACCGCGTCGCCGACCGCCGACACTCGCCCCACGATCTCATGGCCAGGAACAACGGGGTACTGCGTCATGCCCCAGTCGTTCTGCGCGAAATGGATATCGGTGTGGCAAACCCCGCAGTAGTCGATGTCGATGGCGACATCATCGGGGCGGAGCGCGCGGCGCTCCAGGCTGAACGGTGCGAGGCCGGATTGTTCGGAATGGGCGGCAAAGGCTTGGGCTTCAGACATATAAAACGCTCTATGCAGTGTGTGAAAAAGGGGTGTAACCCGCAGGCGTTGATCCTACGTGACTTTTCTCCCGACCGGGGCAGCTTGAAAGAGTTCCTGTTGCTAGCGGTAAAGACAGGGAGTTGTCACAGATCAATTGAGAACGATTCGCATTTGGTTAACGTCAATGTTGCACTTCAACGCGTTATCCCCACCGCACGAAGTGGGAGCCGTCATGAACTGTGGAAAGATTTGGCAGGTAGGCATCATCACTTTAGCCATTGTCTTTGGCGCCGCTACGGGTGCCCAGGCCGGCGAAGCGGATCACTTTGAGGGCAGGCCGTCAGAGACGGTCACGGAGGCTATCGAGAATCTGACCACGTACACCGATGAATTGGTGGCGCTAACAGAGCAGGATCTGGGCCCCGTTGAGATGGCCCGTGTGCACGAGGTCACCTACACCCTTGAGAATGCGCTGGCTCGCATTAGCGAAGAATACGACTCGGTTGCCGTGGCACTGGAGGCCGTCCATCAGGCCTCAGAGCGCGCCGACGCTGAAACGGTGAAGGCCCAGTCAGATGCTTATGCCGAGGCCGTCTCGGCGCTGATGCCGGCTGAGTAGGCCGAGCGCGCTAGGGCACGACCCACTGCCCGGCCCAGCCATCGCCGCGGTGGTAGCGCGCAGTCGAGCTCTCAGCATCTGGTCATAGGCCCCGTTAAATCTATCCAAATGAGCTTTTCTGTATGAGATAAGGTCTTACTGCTTAACGGAGATGACCAACTTCATCGTGTATGAAAACGTTTGGGACTGTTTAGGTATGTTTATATAGAAAATCTCACGACCTGTAACCTTATGTTAAATTCGTTGAAGGAGCCCCAGATGAGTGAACTAAAAAAGATAATGTTCTTTTTGTGTGGTATCGTTGTTCCTTTTGGCACTGCAGCCGCCACCGATGCAACGATGGAAATAAAGGCTGGTATTGGGACTGGAGTTTCTCTCCAATGCGAACCATTGTCTTTCGGATTGACGATTATCCCAAATGGCGATCTTGGTAGTGAAACAACATTGTCACTTGATAGCGAAGGAAACATTACAGGAGGAAGCGCAGCCGAATATTCGAATAGTGGTGGATCTGCAGGTGAATGTACCATCACTCACAATTATGGAACTGAGTTCGATAAAGATAAAATAATCGTAGACTACCCCACAAGTGATATAACACTTGGTCCATCTGCGGTTCTGGGATTGGATGCAGCTCCTAATACCGGGGAAGCTGATAGGCCAATAGTGGTCCTCGATGATCCAATGGCGATCACTGGAACAGCGATCACTGAGCAAGGTGACAATGAAGCGACTTTCAAGGTAACTGGAAAACTTAAGCTCCCTGCTCGAGCACCTGATCTTGCTGGCGGTTGGAATAACACTGACACAACAGTCTCTGTTACATATGACGAGCCATGAGAGGAAAGATTAGGGCTCCCTCCCTTCGCAAAGCACCTGCTGTCAATGACTTAAAGTCGGTCCTTGCACTTTTTTTGGTTGGGCTTTTTTTGTACCAACTGCCTGCCCATGCAGCGCAAGTTTTTGTTTCGGATACCGTCGTCGTTCTATCGGAAAACAGCCGATCAGGTAGTATCGAAGTCAGTAATATGAACCACCGAGCGCAGGAATTTGATGTCGTGCCGATCTCGCTTCCGGACGAAATCATGAAGGGCGATCGACTATTGCGCTGGGGACCTGATAGGTTAAGCGTTCCTGGAAATCGAAGCGGCTCATTGAGATTCGTTTATCGCCCGATAGCTAATTTACCCGCTGGCGAATATGTGTCTAGGTTTAACGTCCGCTCGACGGTATCGGGTGAAGATCGCTCTGTGGTACCTGGCGACGCTGGGGACGTTGATAAGGCAGGAAAAGATGGTGCTGGAGCAGCTGTTGGAATTCAGGTCGCCTTGCCAGTCACTATCTACATCAGACACAACGTAGATGCACCGCTCCTTGATATCAGTGATTTCATTCCAACCCTGTCAGATCCGCGGTCTCACGGATTTTATATTGTGGGCAAAAAATCAGATGGGGTTAGTTTTGTTGGTGCATTCGCAGTGGATAAAAAAGGTGATGGTTACAACCAGGCGAAGGGTAGGCTTTTTATTCCGCAAACGAAATCAACGCATACCATCGATGTCCCGAGAAAAGGCACAGAAGGGTTTCTTCTTGCACGACATTGCTTGAATTTATGGGACTCTTTCCCAGCTAAGGGGAGTCCGAACCAAGAACAGTGTTTGGGTGATTAGGCTCTCGAGGCATATCGCGGCTTCAGTCCTTTTTAGTGTTTCAGTGGTCAATGGGGTAGCGTCTGAGGAAAAAGAAGGAACTGATGACGATGATGCGAACTTCGTCCTCGCGGAGGTTATCGTCAATGGTCGACCGCTAGACAATTTTCAGGACGTTAGGGTTTCAGAGGGTGAGGTATCCCTTTTGCCTCTCGAGGCAATCATCGACGCAGCGGAAGGTCGGTTTAGGATTAACTCAAGTGGAGTTGGCCAGGCTTCAATCCGTGATGCCCGTATTTGTTTCGTCAAGCGGCGAGATGAAAGGGTTTCTGACTTTGAAGAAGACTGTATGCAAGTCTCTGATCTCATAACCATCCGAAGTGGTCAGGTGTTTGCGGATGTTGCGGTCTTTCAGCGAGCATTTGAAATGAGTGCCTCATGGAAGAGCGATGTTCGGGTTGTGTATCTCTCCAGTGAGATGCCGCTGCCTGGTGATTTAAGGCGTATGCGGGAGCGGCGCTGGGAGCGCTACGAGAAGCGTGGCAACGAGACGGAATCCGGTTTTACCCGCTCAATGACCCCCTATTCGTTATGGGGCACGCCGCGAGGTGATCTGGATGTATCGAGCCGGGGTCAGGATAGCCCCGGGGGTGTCAGAACGTCCTATAGCGGTGCGCTGAATGTGGAGGCGGGTTTCATTTCCAATGAAGTGTTCTTCAGCGGAAATGACAGCGGGGGTCTCAATCGGGTGCGCTGGGTGGGTGGGCGCGAGTCACCCACCCGTGATGCCTTTGGGGTTGAAGGGCTTTCAAGACTGCAGGTGGGTGATGTCTCATCGCTCAGTGTGCCGCTTCAGGGCGGGGCGGCGATTGGCCGGGGTGTGGAGTTCAGTACTGCACCGCTTAACCGGGCCGAGCAGTTTGATGAGACGCGGATTGCCGGCGACGCGATCCCGGGATGGGATGCAGAGCTGTATCGCGGCGGTGAGCTCATCGATTTCCAAAGAATTCAGCCGGATGGGCGGTTTCGGTTCGAGGCGGTACCCCTGGAATTTGGCAACAACGATTTTCGCGTTGTGCTGTATGGCCCGCAGGGGCAGGTCCGTGAAGAGCGCTTCCCACGCTCAATTGCCGGAGGTCAGGTGCCGCCGGGTGAGTTCCAAATGCGGGGGAGTTTCGTCGAACCGCAGCGCCGCACCATACCAGTTGAATCCACGAATAGCGCCGACGGCCACCGCCTAGCCCTAAGAGGTGACTATGGGCTGACGTCGCAGTTGACTGCGAGCCTTTTTACCTCGGTCGATGATGCCGAAGACTCCCATCGGGAAATGACGGGCTTTGCCTTGCGGCCTTCCCTGGGGCCGGTCGTATCCGAATTTGCAATGGCTCGGCAAATGGATGATGGGGTCGCGATGCAGGGTAATCTCTCAACCACGCTGGCTGGTGTTTCGTTTTATACCCGCTACAAACACTACAGTGACGATTTTAAGTCTCGTGACCGGGAGCGCTTTGGTGGCCTGATCAAGGACAGTGTGCGCTTCCGGATTAGTCGCGGCCTCGGGGGGTTCGGGTCAGGTTCGCTTCAATATGAACGGCTCGTATTCGAGTCAGCTGAGGAGCGAGAAACCATCGAGCCAAGGTTTCGCCATCGCGTTGGCCCGTTGAATGTCTCGCATGAATTACGACTCAATCGTCAGGGCAGTGCCCGACAAAGTCATTACCGGCTGATTGGCTCGTTGCGAAGACGGGATATCACCAGCCGATTTCAGCTGAGAGCCAATGGGGAACAGGTCGGTGATCTGGGCATGACCGCTTTGTCTGCGTCGGTTGATTGGTACGCCCGGGAGGATCACCGGATAGGTGCCCGCCTTGGGCATAGCTATGCCAGTCATCGTACCGATGTGGGGCTGCGCTATAGCTGGGATTTTGGCCCTGGGCGTGCGGGTGTGAGCTGGGACGTAGACGATGACGGTGGTTGGGCGGCCGGTGTTAACTTGATCATTGGGCTGGGTGTGGAGCCCGATCGCGGACTTCGAATGATGCCGCCTGCGGAGACAGATTCGGGTGCAGTCTCCGTGCGGGTTTTCCGCGACCAGAATGCCAATGGGCAATACGACGAGGGTGAAGAGGATGCCCAAGGCGACGTCGCAGTGCTGGTTGATGGCCGAAAACACCCCGCCCGGACTGACGCCTCAGGCCAAGTAGTGGTCAGAAGCCTTTCAACGCGTCGGCCGGTACAGATTGAGTTGGATCCATCATCCATGCGAGATCCGTTTCTGGTGCCTGATCAGCCACGTCTGGAAGTCCAGCCACGACCAGGGCAGACGCAGTCTCTTGCCTTTGACCTGCGCGACAGCGCGACCCTCAGCGGTACGCTTCGTCACCCTGGCAGTGGCTCGGGTGGCATTGTCATTGTTGCCGAGCGGCAGGATGCTGAGGGCACGCAGACCACCGAGTCGTTCAATGATGGTTATTACGCATTTGATCAGCTCGCGCCGGGCCGCTGGGTGCTGCGCGTGAGCGAGGACGAACTCCCTGATGGCTGGGGAAACGATTCAGTGGAGGTAACGCTGGAAGAGGGGGAAGTGAGCGAAGGACATGACCTGTCGATCGAAGCACAACCCGGATCCGATCCTAATGATTAAGGCGCGTTGCTGGCTGGCCCTCGGGTTGGTGGCTGCACTAGCCGATCCTGCCGCTGCTGTAATGAGCTGCGAAGAGGTAACCGTTGAGGCGGGTGATGCCATGGAGATGGGGCTGCTCAGAGGAGAGTCGGGAACCGAGGGCTTTGTCGAATTGCACCCGGACCGCGGTATGACGCTATCTAACGACGGGGCTTCCCATCAGGGCTCATTTGGCCCTGCCAGCGCGAAAATTAGCGGCCCGCCAGACGCAGAAGTGTTGCTGTTCGTTGAGGTAACGCGGGTATCGAACCATGATGAGAACCGCTTGGCGGTAGCAGAGATCCTGGTTAAAGGCGCGATGGAGAAAACTCGACTCGATCATCGCGGTGAGTCATTCCGGATTCTGCTCCCGGAGCGCGTTAATCAAAAGGGAGTTGCGTCCAAAGAAATCAAACTGGGTGCGAGTTATCGGTACGCGGACCCCCAAGCGGGTGTGCAAGCGGAATATCGGCTGGCCGTGGAGTGCATCAAACCTGATGATTGAGCAGCCCGTCACCCGCGCCCACTAGGCGACCTCCAGGGAGGCACACAGACGATAACCCACACCTCTTACCGAGCGAATGATGGGCTGATTCGCACCGTGATCCGTGAGTTTTCCTCGTATACGGGAGATAGCGACCTGAAGGTTTTGCTTAGTGCGGCGCGTCACTGCTCTGCCCATTGCTTCAATCAGTTGCCAGCTCTCGAGATGGTGATCGGGCGCCAGCGCCAGACTCTGCAAGATCCGAATTTCATCAAGGTTGAGCGGGATGGGCGCTTGTTCGTCCGCCTGCCGAAGCTTGCCCTGGCTGACATGAAGGATGAAGTCAGCGGGTGATTTCTCGGTTTTGACGTTCCTCAGTCGGCGATAGAGGCTCTCAATCATGGTCAGCAGCTCGGCCCCTGATGTGTGGGCATTGAGACATAGATCAACTCCGCCCGAGTAGGCGGCACATCGCTCCGCCGGCCAGTCCGCACGGCAGATGAGTATCAAACCAAGATCGGGACAATGCTCGTGTAGCCTGAGGGCGAGGGGAAGGCCCTCGGCGTCTGTGGAATTGGCGTCGATGATGCCAATGTCGTAATGCCAGAGGGCGTCCGTTTCGTTAATTTCCTCAGCGCAGCTAAAGGTAGTCACCGTGTGCCGCCCAGTTTCAAGCGCGGTAATCATGCCAGCGCTTGGCGTCTGGTCGCCGTCCAGGAAAAGGATATTCAACGGGGTCATGCCGCCGACCTCAATGTTCGCGTTTATCAAACTGTCTCAAACGCGAGTATGCGCGCGTAAACGGTTAAACGATATGGCAAGCCATTGGCGGCAGCGTAGTCAGGGCACGACCCACTGCCCGGCCCAGCCATCGCTGCAGTTGTAGCGCGCACGGCGGTGCTGATAGCCCAGGTGCAGGACGTCCATGTGCTTGATGGTGAGCTCGAGCACGGCGAAGGCGTTGAGGTCGGGCCATTTCTCGTAAGCCAGTCCATCAGCGATGGCGCCGCCTGAGGCCGGGTGGAAGCCATAACAGCTGCGTGCGTGGTCGGTGAGCTGTGTCCACACGGGTGCTAGCGTCTCGCCGGTGAGGATCTCCACCTCGGCGCCAAGGCGCATCTGCAGGTGGGCGACGTTGTCCCAGACATGCACGGCAGCAAACGGGTGAGCCCTCACGTCATCGACCTTGTCGGCATGGCGGTCCGTGTAAATCCGCAGTTGCCCGGTGTCCGGGTCGGCGCTGCGCAGCACGACTGTGCGTGCCTGGGGCAGGCCGGCGTGATCAACCGTGGCGAGCGTCGGGTGCCGAGCCGGGGCGCGCCGATCGGCGACACCGCGCGCCAGGCGCTTCCAGGTCTGATCAAGCAGCGTATCGAGGGATCGGGCCCACTCGTGCAGTTCTTCAGTCATCCCGCCATGCTATCGAATCGCTTTGCGTTGGCGTGAATTCCGTTGGGCCATCGGTGTCCGATCCGGTACATCCCCGAATAGGAAGCAAGGTAATGAGTGCACCGTTTTTCATCATGGGCGCCCACGGCGGGATCGGTGAGGCGCTGGCGAGGCGCCTGGCGGCCGCGGGTTATCCGCTGGCGCTGTCGGCACGCGAGCCATCGAGCATCGAATCGCTCGCTGAAGAAACGGGCGGGACCGTAGTCAGTTGCGATGTGATGGACACCGATTCGATTAAGGCCGCGGTCGACGCGGCGCAGACGGAGGAGGGGCTTGCCGGGCTCGCCTACTGCATCGGGAATATCGTGTTAAAGCCGCTCAAGAGCATCAACGCGTCGGATCTGATCGATTGCTACCGGCTGAATACGGTGGGCGCAGCATTGGCGGTGCAGGCCGCCGCGCCAGCGCTTAAAAAGGCGAAGGGCAGCGTCGTGATGTTCTCCACGGTTGCGGCGGAGCAGGGTTTTGGCAACCACGCGGTGATCTCGGCCGCGAAGGGTGCGGTCGAAGCGTTGGCGCGGTCACTGGCCACCGACCTCGCCCCGGATGTGCGCGTGAACTGCATTGCCCCGAGCATTAGCGAAACACGGATTGCCAGTCAGCTACTGTCCAGCGAGCCAATGGCCGATGCTCTGGCGGCCGCGCATCCACTGAAGCGGGTTGGTGCAGCGGACGACCACGCGGCGTTAGCGGCATTTCTGCTGAGCCCTGACGCGGGCTGGATCACCGGTCAGGTATTTCCGGTCGATGGCGGTCGGGGCGCGCTGCGGACGAAAGGCCAGTAGGGCCGTCAGGACCGGCGCCTCGCATTAGCAGGCTTGCTCCCTTTGCGACTAACGTCATGAAAACTCGGTATTAATCAGAAAGCGCGCCGACTGATACGGTCACGCATCAATCAAGATGGCGAGGAGCTTACCGTCATGAGTCGAGCCGATGAGTTTGTTGAAGCGAATCAGGCATACGCCCGGGACTTTGATCAGGGTGATTTGCCCATGCCGCCTGGGCGTCAGGTGGCGATCGTCGCGTGCATGGATGCGCGGCTGGATGTTTATCGTCTGCTTGGCCTCGGGCTTGGCGAAGCGCATGTCATTCGGAATGCGGGTGGCGTGGTCACGGACGACGTCGTTCGCTCACTGCTCATCTCTCAGCGGCTGCTCGGCACCACCGAGATTGTCCTGATTCACCACACCGACTGCGGCATGGTCACGTTCAAGGATGATGCCGTGAAAGCTGAGGTCGAGAGAGAGACCGGGCACCGGCCGGCCTTCGCGCTGGATGCCTTCGATGACCCTTACGATGATGTCCGTCAGTCGATCCGCCGACTGAAAGCCGTCCCGTATCTGTCCAATGGCGAGGCGATCAGTGGCTTTGTGTACAACGTCAGTACAGGAGAGTTGGAGGCGGTTCGCGAAGACTGACCAGTTGAAGCCTTCGTTTTAGCGGTCGAGGTCAGCTAGCATGCAGGATTCATTCGCAATGGGTCCTGTTCATGCCCCTTTCCTCGACCGACCCCCGCACTCCCAACGGCCTCAGCGTCGCCATTATTGGCAGTGCCATCGCCGGCGCAGCGGCGGCGAGAGGGCTGACGTTGTCGATGCCGGACGCCTTGAGTCGCATTACGCTCTATGAAATCGGCCGGGGCCCTAGCGGACGCGCCTCGACCCGGCGCTGCAAGAGCAGTTCCGCATCGAAGACCGCACCGCATGGTCCATCCCGAAGGACTTTCAGCGCCGCACCTGGGTGCATGGGTGCTGGTTTATTCGTTGATCCTGCTTGTATTCATGATCCGGCGGGAAGTAGTCACACCACACCAGCTCAGGAGCGAGCCCGACGTTGCGATGCCGGCCAACCCGGCGAGGACCAGCGACGGAGCCGCATTTGAGAGAAGGAAGCCGACCACGCTG
>LFIK01003687.1_pt1 | contig 12419 bp, 17 predicted proteins | sample 643401 | NCBI WGS metagenome assembly LFIK01 (sample SAMN03777447, study PRJNA286221) | soda lake metagenome | biome: soda lake; feature: Kulunda steppe; material: water; isolation source: sample T5-Br brine of Lake Tanatar-5 | place: Russia: Kulunda steppe | collected 2010-07 | reverse complement strand
CCCCCCTCTCTCTCTCTCTCTCTCTCTCTCTCTCTCTGACACCAATTTGCCTCATGAACATTGAAGCTATTTTACTCTTTCTACTAGAGTATGTTCAGGTTGCAAGCCAGATGGGCTTCAGCCGAACTTGGTGCAAGTGCAGCTTTGTAAATATTACTGCTTTGTAAATATTACTGGACTATCACACAAGAATAGTGTTGCACCAAACTTGTGCTGCACTTGTATTTGCAGTTGTTAACTGTTCTTTTGTTGCCTGGGTATGAATGGCTTTATTTGTACTACAATTCGCACTTCCAAGGTAGCTTAACGGCCTTCTGCCTTATACTACATCAGTAATACTTGCTGGTTACTAAAAGCGGCTATGGATTGAACGAATGATATGGACAGCTGTGGCCAATAGAAACCGCAGCCGCTTAGGCGGCCTAAGTGGAGATAAATTATACAGCCAATGCTAGGCACAGTGGGATGAGGATGAGGCTGCAAGTGTAGCCAGGTTGTCCACATGCTGTTGCATGCCAGCCCTAGCTGGTAGTGCGTGTTTGGCAGAAGTGTCACGGTGCATGTGACCAGTTTTGTGCCAGACCAGGCGATGACATGCCATCCTGCTCTTGCGACGATACTTTGGAGCGTACCATCATACAAATCCCAGCATAACATTCCTTCCACTTGGGCTATGTTTGCCACCCAGACACTTACAGACTTCATAGTAGCCATTGTGTCTGCCTAGCATGGGTGTGCAGCTAAGGCTTGCAAGACTTCATTAACTTCAAAGTTGCATGCACAGACGCATGCAACCTTATTTCTTGGTCTTCTTTAAGCAATGATTTATATGCAGGCATGATAGGCTTACCCGCATGGATTGACCATTGCTGAGAGGTACATGTACAGCTGTGCAACCCTCGCCTCCAAGTCACTTAATGGGTTGATTTAGCTCTTAAGTTCTTGCCCCACCCAAAGGCCGAGAACTCATGGCAGTTTAGCCAATTAATTTGTCAGAGAAAATGGGAGTTGTAGCCGGGGCTGCAGCTGTTAATACTTGCTGCATAACAAGCACAATTTGTCTTGGCTGGTATTACAACTCGATGGGGTAATCTACATAATCTATATAGATGCGGACCACCTACAGAAATGTCCGAGTCAACTGTGTGGTACACAGCAGTGACAAGAGTTGCCAACCCTTTACTCCCAGGCTTCAGAGCTATTTTCTGCCTCCAAGCAACCTCAAAGCCAGAGCCTCCTGCTCCTCAAGGCTCAGCTCGTCCACGCCTCTGCGAGCCTTTTTGCTTTGCTTCCCACGCCCACCCCCCCTCCTATCATCATCCTCGCTGCTGCTGCTGCTGTCATCCCTACGCCCACGCTTTGCTTTCCTCGCCATGCCCAGGTGCGACACCTCCATCCCCTGTTTCCTCCGCCCCCCAACGCCGCCAGCAAGCTCGTCCTCGCTGCCGCTGCTGCTGCCGCTCACGCCCTCACTCAACCCAAACCCGGCGTACCCATTTCCGCGACCACCCTCATCCTCGCTGCCGGATCTGCTCCCCTCCGTCCCACTATCTGATCCATACTCGCTGCTGCTACCCCCACTCGTGTCCCCATGGGCAAGCACCGCCACAGGCCCACCCTCGGCCCCCTCCTCAGCCTCCCGTGCCCTCAGCCGTGCCTTCTTCTGTGCTTTGGCTTCACGCCGCAGCTCTTGCATCCTCGCTTTGTCTGCCTTGTCGCGCCTGCATCCAGTGCCCATGTGAAAGAACCAACAAGTGGTGCTGAACAGCATTGTTGGTCCAGTCAGTTTATAACAAACGGGAGGTCTGGAGAGCCTTGGACAGTTCTGGTAGACAGGTCCGTGAGTTATAACAGACAGGAGGTCTTTGTATCGTCACAGCCCAGGTAGGACAGAGCGTGCACCCTTATGTGGGACGGGAAAAAGGCCATGAACCAGAGGCCTCCTCGTAACCTGGTAGGGGATGGCCTGCTTGAAAAGGGAGCAGCATGAAGGAGCAGTAGGCGGGCCGCCTTGACTTGGAACCAGACAAAGCAGCCTGACACCCCATCCCAATGCGTACCATGCACTTGCAATGCTGACATTCCATCCTGATGCGCGCTATGTAACTACAGCGCTGGTATCCCATATCGTCTGCTGTGTGCCATGCACCTGCAATGATCAGCAGGGAGAGCCAAAGCAGCACCAGCACCTGGCATACGCACGCGTTCACACATGCATAGTACCTACAAGTCCTCGCGTACGCACCTGCGCATGAAGTCTGCTGCAGCCTTGAATCGGTCCTCGGGCGCATCTGCCACGAGGTACATGCCCTCATCGTCGCCATCCTCGCCCGCGCCATGAGCCGGGGTGCCCTCCCCTTGCTGGCCCCTGCACAAAGCAAGAGGGGCCTGCATGCAATGTCTGCGCTGCCTGTTGCTGTGACGCATCTCCTCTAGCCATGACGCATGCAAAGAAAACATGCGATGAGTATGCTGGCATTGCATGACTGGGACATATATGCTGAGCATGCTGGCGACGCAAAGTTTGGGACGCACGCAGCGGGCGTGTTGATGACCTACGCTTGGGATGGTGCGCCCTCTGTGTCAAGGAAAAAAGAAGACAACGTCCCTCTGTAGCTCCTAACATCACACTGTGTGGGCGGAGGCCCATGCAACCCACACATGTGCAAGGGCGCACCTTGCTGCCCCTAGTTGGTCGCTCGCCAGTAGCGCGAGAGGGTCCATGGCCTCGCCGCTCTCATCAAACACCGTGCGCTGCCCTGAGGACCGCCCCACCTGCAGCCCGCAGCAAAAAATTGCGCAGGTTCAACATGCAGCGCAGGACACACACACACATATACACACACATATGCCACCCAGAGATGTAGGCTCCGCGCCCAGAGAGCTGCAGCCCGCTGCAGTAAAAACCTCTTTGCTTCCCCTGTTGGGGCATGTGAGAGTGCATGCGATGCTGAGAAGGCCGAAGGAAGCTCAAGGACGTGGGCTATGTCTGGCTGGGGGGGGCGCCACCCATAAAGGGAAGTCTGCGCAGATCTGTAGAGGATCCAGGCGGTGGCTGGTCACAGAGAGCGCGGCAGTGGCAAGGTATGGAAAGTGCAGCAGTACCTGGGTACGGAAGGTGCAGCGGTGGGGTGGCTGGCTAAGGAGGGCGCAGCAGTGACTTGATGCGGAGGGTGCAGCAGTAGCTGGGTACAGAGAGCGCGGTGGTGGCTGGCTACAGAGAGTGCAGCGTGGAAGACACTGGTAGGAAAGTCATGCGTCTGCCACATGAAACACACCTGCATCAATCCATAAAGAATGCAATTTTGCACCCACTTTGCGCATGGAAGCCCCACACCCACCTTGATCTTCAACTTCTTCTTCTTGCCAGTCCCGCTGCTCAAAGCAGCCGCAGCAGCAGCGGCCGCCATCTCAGCTCCATCCTCTGTGGCTCCGTCTTCACCAAACACGTTGCGCCGCTTGACAGAGAAGAAGTCCTCCTCATCTGCTTCCTCCTCTTCCTGTCCACCCTGCTCTGCAGCAGTGGTTGCATGCTCCCCAGCCTCTGACTTGCCCGGCACACGCGCTTGCCTGTCGCGCCGACTTTTGCCCTGAGCACCAGCCTGGCCACCCGTGGCATCCATCTGTGGTTGGTGATCACTCGTCCTGCAAGTGCATGTTGACAAGCCCAGCAACAATATGGAGGCATGGACCAAACACTACACCACCAGTTCCTGGCCCAAGCACTGCACCACCAGTTCCTGGCCCAAGCACTGCACCCCCAGTTCCTGGCCCAAGCACTGCACCCCCAGTTCCTGGCCCAAGCACTGCACCGCCATAGCCCAAACAATGCACCGCCATTTCCTGGCCCCGCAATGATCCCATAGCCCATTCCTTGACAGAGGGGTCACTCTGAAACCCTTGTGATCACCCCATGGGCCATCTTGACTTATGGCTTGTTCCTCAATCCTTGTCAACCTTGTAATGATACCATGGGCCACTGGCCAGGCGCTCTGAGCACCACCACAGAACCCCAAATGCGACGTCATGGGCATCAAGGACTGCGCGTGAGGGCCTACCATTATAGACTGCAGACTGCTCATGGTCTTTCATTCAGCAGCACACTCTTGTGGAAAGGCAGGGGAAAAGCAAATCGAACAGATCCACACGAACAGCAGCATCAAGGGCCTCACGCATGCTTTGCTAGCTCCCTTGCATTTTTGCTTTCTGGCTTGACTGCCACCATCCATTCATCTCTTTACTCACAGCATTGGTGAGCATCTCATGCTATCAGCCGCGGCAGCTGGACTTTCTGCCGCCCCCGCATGTATCAACCACAGCCTATGCTGCCTGCACACAAAGCCCTCCACACAGCAGCTGCATGCCTCCCTCACCGTCCATTCTCTGCCTCTGTCTCCTTGTCCTCCTCGGACATGCTGCCTGCCTGCCCCTCAGCTTGCTCGCCTTCCATGGAGCCCAAGGCCCCTCCGCCATCCGCCCCTACATCGAGCACCACCTGCCGCTGCTTGCCCACCTGCACCAACACCAGGCAAAGCCAAAGCTGTTCCCCGTAATGGAAAGTCATTGCTTGCCACGATCCAGAACTTACAACCCCAAAGGAGGGCTCGCAATGCTGCATACACCACATGTTGCTGCTTGCCTAGCTGCGCAAGCGCAAAATAGGAGCGGCCAAAGCTGCCATCCCTTAAGTGTTTGAATCCTGTAGTTGATTGTGCTGCTAATCATTCATTCAAATGGAGGAGGAGCCTCATCCTGCTGCACCTGCTGCTTGCCATTCATTCAACTGGAGGAGGAGCCTTATCCTGCTGCACCTGCTGCTTGCCATTCATTCAACTGGAGGAGGAGCCTCATCCTGCTGCACCTGCTGCTTGCCTGACTTCTTAAATTCCTGAGGAGACGCTTGCATGCATGCATAGACATACGCTCAGAATACGCTTCTCGGCACTAGACAGCCAGGTGATAGCAAGAGCTTCATGAAGTATGCATTGATATGCGCGTGGGAAGCTTAGATTATGCCTTTTTGCCCAGGGAATTCACTGCACGCTCGTGCCCTGGCAGAGGTGGTGGCAGCATGAAAGGGCAGCCATTACACATGGCAGTGAGGGTCCACCAGAGCAGCTCTTTTTTGACAGCATGAATTCCTATTCTCCTACCATTTTGACAGCATGAATTCCTATTCTCCTACCATTTTGACAGCATGAATTCCTGTTCCCCTACCATTCTGACAACATGACTTTCTATTCCCCTACTTGAGGCAGCGCTCCCAAGGTCTTGTGAGCTGCAGCGACCCCATAACTAAAAAAAGCAAGGCAGAACAAGCTGCAGCATGGCAACCCCCGCCCCCTTTGGACAGCACAGGCTTAGTGCTAAGAGCGGCAGTATGCCCGTTGCCTCCCTTCCATCCACCCACCCAACAAGCACATCAAAAAGAAGCTTCTCGGCTCCTCCCACACCCCAAGTGCAAACAGACCCTTTTCAAGAAATACAGGCGGGATGCTGTCAGCGGCAGCTTGTCTGCTCCCACCCCCCTCTACTGCGCGCACAGACCTTTTTCAAAAAACGTAGGCGAGGTGCTGTGAGCAGGCCCCAAGACTGTGCAAGGTCCACTGCCGGCAGTGCGGCCACATCATGCACCGCCTTGTTGGGCTGCAGGAACTCGCTGCGCACATAGGCCACCATGGCGCGCTGCGCAAACTCCTGCATTGCAATCATGCACATGCTTTTGCGAGCGTACATGTGCATGCATGCATGTGTGCCCATTACACACGACGCAAACCCTAACAGCTGCGCACGGTCAAAGCTGTTTGAGTGGGGCTTTAGCTGATGCAACTCCATGCTGAGCTAGCTCCTCTAGCCTTCTTGCAGCACCACACTGCAGTACATCCAATTCAGTACATGGTGCAGGAGCGTACTGGCAATGCAGTGCTTGCCACAAAGCCAATACAGCACCGTGGTGTATCCGAGGCAGTGTATGCCACAAGGGCAACGAGGCAGACCACATGTGCAAATATATGGTGCTGCGTGCACACAGCACTGCACTCAAGCACAGCATGAAGTTTTGTCTAAAATCAGGATGCTGTTTGCTACATCTACAGCGCTGTGCTGTGCTGTGCTGTCTTGTGCGTTTATGAGTGTGGTGTGCACATGCATGCAAGCGGGCGCGCAGGTACTACTTCTTAATTTGCAGATCACCTTGAGCTCAACGTTCTTGGAAAGCAGCGCTTGCAGTGCGGGCCCTATGGGCTGCTGCTTTGAGGGGTTGATCTTGATCTGGCGTATGGGCACCTGCAGCCACCAAGAAAAACCAAACCTGAGTCTGACAATTGGAAAAAACAACTTGATGCTTACTCCACCCCGACTGTGCCCGAGCCTCATAGGCAAGGTTGCCAGAAGAGCCTCGCACTCTCGCCATCTCCACAGGTATGCAGGCATGCCCTTTGGCTCGTCCACTTTTAGTCCTTCCTGACTGCAAAAAAATACCCTTTTGCTTCCTCACCTTAGCTTCCTCCAGCTGCGCAAGCATGCCCCTCTGCTCGCTTGGCATGAGCAGCATTAGAGCGCGTCCTGAAGACATGTACCTGAATGGAAAGCATACATTTGCAGCATCACTTTTGCGCACATGGCTACACTCCCAAGTATGCGCATGGGATTTGAGACATCATTCTAGGAGCTACCCCTGGGACCACAAAACCGCACTCCCACTCACACAATGAACATTTATAGAAGCAGCACTTTTGTATGGCAACAGTGTCAGGCTGTGCCTGCAGGACGTAAACCTTCACTTGCACAAGCAAGCAGGCAATGCTCCATTGCACTTCCTGACCCCAACACATAAACCTGGCCTTCTGCTACAAAGAGTGAGCCTCTTGGTTGCCTCTATCAATATTTCTTCAGACAGCATTCACTCACCTACATTGTGTTAGGTAAATTTGCCATATACCTGAGTGCTTATAAGAGTGCATGAGAAGCCATCACATGGAGTACAATGAAAGCCATCACACAAAGTAAAATAGTATGCACAATGCCAGATCCTTGGGCTTTGGCAATCAAATGCAGCGCCTGAATCACACACAAACACGCAAGCCACAATCTCCAAAGCATGTGGCCTGTGGAACTGACCTGGCCGTGCGCCCCACACGGTGGATGTATGAGGCCACATCCTCAGGGCAGTCAAACTGCAGCACCCAGTCAACTTTGGGGAAGTCCAGACCTCGGGCAGCAATGTCGGTGGCAAATAGCATCATGGACTTGGCCTGCAAGGCCAGATATGCCCGCATCGTGCTGCTGCTTGATGAGCATGCATTGCAAGCAGCGATTTTAAGTCAAGGGTCCCTCTGGCCATTGCTTTAGGCAGCAGTGCTCACAAAAGGCAGCAATGTTGGCTGCGTATGGCATCTTGAGCTTGGCCTGCTTTCCAAGGGGCCGAACAAGTCCGAAGGGCCCTTAAGGCAAATTCTCACTCTTTTGGGTAAGGCACTTTTTTGCACTGCCTTTGAGAAACATGTTCACACTCTTAGGTGAGGCATGTAACCGATGGGAAGGGGCAGGGGCAGTGTTCAACATCCACTGCAAGGGACCTGGACCGCTAAAGTTGGTTTACTCAAGTTGGCCTTCTAAGATTGGCACTAAAGTTGGTTTGCTTCAGTTGGCCCAGTTGAGAAGCGTTACAGACATGCACATACGTGCACACCTGGCAGTATGCGGAACACAACTTTGCCCTCAATCTGCTTCATGACCTTACACCGCTAAGCAGCAATGCTGCAAGGAATCGTTATAAAGGATCAAAGCTCCTTCTAGTCCCTGCGCAGGGGTATTGCAAGCACAAGAAGCAGGGAGTGCACTTATGGACTGCACTTATGCACTTATGCACTTACGTCTTATGGACTGCACTCATGCACTTATGTCCCTGCGCAGGGGTATTGCACGCACAAGACGCAGGGAGTGCACTTAGCATATGTGGCTAAGTGCTTCATCTGCTTTGCACTGCCTCTCAGAGCACGCACCTGGCAGTACTCATAGAATACGGCCATGCGCTTCATCTGCTTCATGCCGCCATGCAGGGCTCGCAGGGGCACTCCAGGCCGAAGCTTCTTCAGTGCCTCATACACAAACCGGACCTGCAACATAGCCATGGTGGCATCACATGTTTTGCAGTGCGCCTGTATGTGCTTGCTAGCTGACCCGAGTGTATCACATCCAACTCAAGTGCTTTGTAAGCAAGCTATGTAGCAGCTGCAGCTCTTCTGCTTTTGGGATGAAGGCTTTTAAAGCAATGTTAAGCGATCAATGCACATGGCCATCCAAACAGTAAGCTAATTAGCTTGTTGCTCGAGGGACATTATTTTGCAAAATCAAGGACACTCACTTGCTTGCACGTGGACATGAAGATAATGGTCTTTGTGTGGAGATGAGTCTTGATAAAGGACCAAAGAACATCCATTTTTTGTGGTGCAGCGACCACTGCATAGGCCTGCTGCAGCTTGAGTGGGGTGGGCGTCGCCGCCTCAGCATGAATGGCCAAGTACTCAGGGTCAGTCAGTGACAAGCGGGCCAAATCCTGCACATGTGTGGACATGCAAGAGTTGCACACATGAGTCACTAGTTCACACATAATTAAGCACGCAGAGAATGAGGAGTGCTGACATGCGCTGCAGAATTGCAAATAACATGTCCACAGCCATAAGCAGTGTCTATAAAGGAGCGTGCCATGGTACTAAAATATCCTGCCCAATGCTCAGAGAAGGACTTCGACCTTTAACATCAAAGCGCTTCATTCTATGATGGAACAGAAAGACATGAAAAACCAAATCCCATGTGTGTAGAATGAGCAATGCTAGAATTGAATTACAAACACAGCAAAATTGCACACAGAACGCTTGTATACACAAGGATACTTATAAATAGATAGTGTTCCAGCATTGCATAGTGTTCTGATCACGAAAAATCAAAGCATGTATCAAAAAGCATTTCAGACAGGAGGGCTACCAAAATTAATATGGGCTTCCAACTTGCCAATTTGCATGTGTAAGAGAGGAGAAGATAGCCCGTCACTCACTTTCACTGACTTGGTCTGTGTTGCAGAGAAGAGCATGGTCTGCCTGCCAGAGCAAGGCAGGTTCTCCAAGATTGCATCCACAGTGGCGGCAAAGCCCATGTCCAGGATGCGGTCTGCTTCGTCCAGCACCAGGACCTGCGCAGTGAGGGCACACAAGAAGCACAGCATTCTCCGGATGTGGTTTGCATGAATCCAGAACCAGGACCTGCGTAAGTGTGCTGACAGTAAGCACGGCAGCTTTCATGGCTTCCATCCCACCCTGCCTCGGGATACAGAAGTCAAAACTTGAAAACCATGCATTCTCAACCTAAATTGCTTGCTCAGAAATGGGGCTCACTGCTGTGGATGTAACGCTCACACAAAAGAGAAATAAGCCGGCCAATAGCAGTATTGCAATGAACATCTTTGGCCATGTATGTGATGCCAGCTTGCGGACCTGAACGTTGGTGGCATCAAAGCCAGCCGTCTCGTCCATGTGCTGGAGCAAGCGACCTGCGTCGAGGTTCAAGATGAAGGTGCATGGAGGTAAGAAGATGCTGGTTGTTCATGAGGAGGCCCTGCAGATTTGGAGACAGGGCTGTCGTGCACTTTGCTTAAAAATGTGATGCATTGACTAGCACTGTGCTACAAAACACCGCCTTGCTCAAGCTTTGCTGATCAGCAGGCAAGGGATGCCAGGATCAATTCTGTCTTCCTAGCTCAGCATGTGCTGCGTTCCTGGCTCAGGCTGTTGAAAGAAATGTAGCGAGTCAAATGCTTTAGCACTGTGCGCTCAATAGGCATACCAGCACTGGAAATGAAAAAAGTTTTGCATTTCAGCAGACACTTGCAGGTGTGCAAGCAGGCGGCGCACGGCCAGCAAGCAGAAATTTGCCGCATGCACTCACGTCGTAGACACACAAGTGTGTTGAACACAGTAACGCACGCAGCAGCACGCACCTGGCGTTGCCACAAGAACATTCATGTTATTCACCACAGCTTGTTCCTCTTTGACCTTCTTGCCGCCAATGAGCAGGCCAGCACTGAGGTCATGCTCTTTGCCGATCTATGAGCAAGGGGGCAATGCGATGCAGGAGTGTGAATGCTGTGGGCACATCCTTGGCAAGGCTGTGCTATCCAGGTCGAGGTCTAATTTGCCGATCTTGAGCGTGGCTTGCTGCCTGGCAGAGAGTCACTGCTGCCACCATTTTGCTTTTAAGATTAGGGCGCTGCCAGTGTGAGCAGCATTGCATTGACCTGGTAGGCATTGGTAGGAATAGCAGGTGTGGGCTTGTCTTATTCTCTTGTCAATACCCTCATCCCCTGCTCTGCAGTATGCAAACTTCAGACATGGGATCCAAGCGCCTATCGCAAACCTCAGCTCTCAAGTATCTGCATGACCGGCAAGTCACCCAGATGTGAGCTGAGATCGTTGAAATTTGAATGATCTGCGAGGCACAAGCGTGCCTCATGGGCCTCGAGCTGAAGAATAGGTTCCCTCAACACCAAAGACAACAGCAATCTCCCTGAGCCTGTAGAGACCTGCGTGATCAGCCTGATGGATGTGTTTGAGCCCCATGGACCTGAGGCCATCAGTCAGGCCTCCCTGCCTACCTTCCTCAGCTCCTCAAAAATCTGCATGGCCAGCTCACGCGTGGGCGTGAGCACAAGGGCCCCAAGCCCATCCAGCCGCGTCCACTTCAATCGGTACAGCTTTTCCACCAGCTGGATATGGTTTGCAAACAGAGCCGGCAAAAGTGAACGGATCCTTAGGGAATCGGGGTGGCAGCACCAAGGGGGACACCCATGCACATTGCCCGGATGCAAAGGAGAAGGGGATACAGCCACGCTGAACGCCGACATGCAAAGGCAAGGCAGGACACCCACGCGCAAACCTTTAGCAAAAAGGGAAGAAATTACAACTGCAGGCAGCCCTCTGATGTTCACAGAATAGCTTGCAACTGTGTCTGCAAGCGCAAGAGATGTGCATTGCCCCATGTGACCCAGTTTGGCAGCAGTACACAAATAAGATGGGCGCTCGCACAGAGGATGCTCCTCAGGTGAGCAACAGGCATGGACATGCCAAGTCCTTCCAGAGGCAAAAGAACCTTTGCAATTGATCTTTGGATGCATGCGGGCCCAGAGAAGCTTCTGATTTGTAATTTGCAGTCGTGCAACAAGAAGACAGCGAGCCACCATCCAAGATGTGTGATGCGCGCACACGATCAAAGCAGTGAGCCAAAGCTCGTTGATCTGGAACATAAAGCAGCATGCATGCTGCAAGGACTCACTGACCAGATCTTGCTAAGAAGGAAGCCCTGTACCAACAGTTTTGTCACCCTGTCACAGCACCGTGCAAGCACAAGTGTGCAGCTCTCCTTTGCACCACTACCCCCACAAAAAAAGGTGACTTACGGGGATAAGGAAAGCTAACGTCTTCCCACTGCCTGTCTTGGCTGCACCCAAGATGTCTCGACCTGCCAGAGCCAATGAGGGGGGTGGGGAAGGGCCTTAGCTTGGAGCCTCTTAAAGGATCAACGCCAGGTACACAAAAAGCGGTCAATACAATACAGTTTTTGCTACCAAGAGAAGAAAGCTCAGTGCCTGGTGCCTTCACAAGGGTATGCTGGCGCACAGAGCACTGCACCCACCTGCCAGTGCATGCGGCAGCGTGGCTCGCTGCACTGCCGTCAAGGTCACAAATTTGGCAGCCTTCAGTCCATTCTTGGTGTACTGCGTGCCATGCACAGATAGACACAGCGACAATGTGAGCAAGAGCTTGACCACAGAAGGTGCAAAGGCAGGATCTTTAAAATGGTTCAAGAACACAGCCTTGAGCACCAAGTGCTTGACAACCTCAAAGGCGCTCGTGTTTGCGCACTCTTCGTAAGACCGACAGCCGTCAGTAAGCGAAGAAAGAAAGCCTTTCCACAAGATCCAAGAAACACAACCTCAAAATTGAGCAGATGCTGCATGCATGTGTTGCACGGAAACACACACCATATACACATGCAGAATGCAAACGAAAAATACTTATCCAGACACAAACACGATTGTGCACACAGAAGTGACATACCTGGGACAGTGGAAGCGCCTCAAAGGCCCTTGCAGATGCATATCCCCCTGAGTCATTGGAAGCTAATGCCAACGGATTTGTTCCACTGGCGGGTGCGCCAGCAGCAATCTCAGCTTCTAGCTGCTCAATCTCCCGAGCCTGAGTGGAAGAGGCAAATAATGTGAGGACACCAAGTGTCATTTTGGTGCACATCTATGAATCTGCCACGAGGATGCATAAACGTGCACATAAAAGTGGGAATGTGAGCGTGTACATGCGCGAATGCATGCGTGCATTGCGTGTGTGCGTGCGTGCGTGCGTGCGTGCGTG
>LFIK01003686.1_pt1 | contig 12420 bp, 5 predicted proteins | sample 643401 | NCBI WGS metagenome assembly LFIK01 (sample SAMN03777447, study PRJNA286221) | soda lake metagenome | biome: soda lake; feature: Kulunda steppe; material: water; isolation source: sample T5-Br brine of Lake Tanatar-5 | place: Russia: Kulunda steppe | collected 2010-07 | reverse complement strand
TTAAAATTGGTTCCATCATGACAAGTGTGGCTGAAACGATGTTGTCACGCCTTTTCCATGTTAATTTGCCCTTTTTTAACCTTGTAATGCGAATGATGTTTTCTCCTTCGCTTTTCCCTCTTTTTTCTGTAATGCGAATGGTCCAGGGAATCTTTTCCGTATTTCCCCCCTTTTTAAATCTTTTTCCCTCAGGAAAAGACTGTAATGCGAATTCGCCCAATATCTGGTTATTAGAAGCCCCCATCCCGAAAAAATTATTTTTTTTCAGTCTTGTATGGAGGCATTGTTCAGGGTGCTGAACCTCCCTCCCAATTCTGATGCTGAAATTCAGTGCATGGTGGAGTTCTGGCAGACATAGCTGCTGAAATATAGCAACATATAGCGCTATATCGCTAATATATAGAATTGCCCCATATAGCGCTACATACCGATCCCAATTCCCTTCACTCCTTAAGGACGTCTGAACGTGGCATTGCATTTAAGAGCACTGAGCTTGTTGTTGGTACTTGGTACAAGGCTGCTACAGGGGAGCTGTGTAAAACAGCCGGCAGCCAGAGAAGATTCACAGAGCCTGCTGCCACCTTGCCATTTACATGTTAAGTATGCACAAAGAAAGTGCAATTTTGTGCAGTTCTTGGCAAAGCTTCAGTCATAGGGCGAAGCCCCTAGGTCTGGGTTGCTTTTAGTAGAGTTCATGGTGGCCTCTCAGGCCCCCCTAGGGCCCCGCCCTGAAACTTTGGCCAGCCTCCTAAACAAACTCGTTGGGTAGGCCTGATGTGTCAGGGGGGCAGGAGAGGGTGTGGTTGGCACAGCAGAAAAGTTGCCGAACGAGTTCTGGAAACAGGGGCGGGAAGTTATTGGCTAGAGCTAGCCAGCCCACAGTTTGGCCTGAAAGACGGCATAAGTTCCTAGCAAAATGCATGACTGGAAATTCCAGTTTTGGTGGCTGCAGGTGCAGCATGCAGTCAGAAAAGCCAAAGGTTTTGGAAGGTTCAGAGCTTTGACTTTGCCAGCCAGGCCGACCCAGGTCCCTGATGGCTGCCTGATGGCGCAGGCTCACCCAGTATGCCTTCCTGCGTGTCGCTCTTGCAAATACGGGCAGGGAAGTGGTCCGGGCCACAATTTTGAAGTGCACCAGCAGGACCGTTCAAGCGGCGGGGTTGACGGTCTGCCTTGAGTCGAGTTGCAATGTAATGTCTAATCTGAAAAATGTGAAGAAAAGTGGCCTCTGGTGTTGGGATGTCCAGGCTTTGCTGATGTTTCAGATTGTTTTGCTACGCCTCACTTTACTTATCAGGACAAAGAATAAAGCAGGGATTGGATAAGTTGGACAAATCAAGCGTGCCCTTTTGTGAGACAGATTGGCTTGGAGGGGGGTGGGCAATTTGTGAGGACGTCCTGCACTTGAGCTCTTTTGCCCCAAGTAATGTGAAATGTAGGGCCAAGGTTGTGGAATGCAGCTCCTCACAATAAGCCTGCACATTACTTTGTGCAGGTCCTAGGTACGTCACGTTTGATGGCATTGCTAAGGCGTGCGCTATTGCCATGGGCAAGCCAGAGCCCGAACTCGTTCACTACAACCCGAAGGTCAGTGTGTGCACATGCTGTGTTGCTCCTTGTATCTATTTTAGCTTTCAGAAATGAGCTGTCAGTCAGCAACTAACGCGCAACTGGGGTGCATGAACAAGCCGTATGCATGCCTGACCTTGGACGTTTGCTTCACAGAACCATGATTTGGGTTGAGAAACAGAGCCTCTTCATGGCCTGGCCCTCCTTCAAGCCTCTCATCCTATAACACGTCCCGTGTTCTCAACCTTGATCATGATTTCTTGCAAGTGGCTTATTGGTGTGTAGTCATGGATGTATGTGCTGCTCATGCTAGTGCCTGGTGAGGGGCAAACATAACAGAAAGAGGTGTGCGGCATATCTTTCATGCATGGACCATCCGTATGTAGAAAAAAGATCAACTTTAAATTCTTAAATTTTTGGTTCACATGAAAATTCGTTAGCTTCACAGCTGGCTCACAGTTCCTGCTATATTCATGCGCACCTGCTAAGCAGCAAGCAAAGATGCCACCCATGTGCTTGAGTCTCCGACAATTGCTTGCATGCCTTGGGTGTCTTTCTTGGCAGATCAGAGCAGGCGCCTTCATGGCTTGACCCTTTCTGCTCTGTAAATTTGCAGGAGTTTGACTTTGGCAAGGCAAAGGCGTTCCCCTTGCGCGACCAGCACTTCTTCACATCCATTGACAAGGTAGGCATGGTGGCATCTTTGCTGTCACTAAGCGGTCCTGGATGTGCTGTGAATAAATGTCCTGTGTGGAGCACTCTTGCCGGTGCAGAGCCCTGCCTGTGCCCTGCATGGTTTGCAGCCCATCCTTTTCTCTGTGTGTGTGTGTGTGTGTGTGTGCACGCATATGCGCGGGCTGTGAATCAGGTTCTTTATCATGTCATGCATTGGTGGGCTTGTATTGATGCTAGTTGTGAACAAATTGTGTCTAACAAAGAGAGTGAATGCAAGTTTGCATGTGCAAGCCGCTGTTGCTATACAACTTTCCACAACCCTCCATGCACTGAGCGTATAAACATCTTCTCTCTTTTAAACAGACAGCTGGCTCAATCCTGGGGCTACAGTGCAAAGGTGCATTGATTCCTGCCTGATTTGCTGGGATGGACAGCTGACACTGTCTTCCTCCTGCCGCATGAGCAGGCCATGACCGACCTTGACTGGAAGCCCGAGTTTGACCTGATCGGGGGTCTGACTGACTCTTACACCAAGGACTTTGGGCGGGGCACCTTCCGCAAGGCTGCCGACTTCACCACAGACGACGTGAGTGTTCTCATGTCTTTGGCTAGAGTGCCCTGTATGTCATATTGTCATAGCAAACGTACAAATACTTAGTCTCTGGCTTGTCTCAATACAAGCCAGAGACTGGTCAAACCAGCTCGTGCTGGGGAGGCTGCACTGGAGGGGGGCAGGGTGCAGTTGCGAGTGTGCAGGGCAGGGTTTGGGTGCTGCCTGAGGACCTCGCTACTCATACTCATGATGCTCAAAACACAATTGCCAAGTTGTGCAGCCGCTCAGGCAGTTGGTCTGACAAAGGGCATGCTGCTGTTGTTTGGTTGAGTTGACTCGCTGCCACCATGTTTCAGTACTGGATCTGCTTTTGCTCAAGCAATGCTTATCTGTTGAAACAACTAGGCCTGTATGCACCTACTTGCTGTCAGGGCTCCATGCAATCAAATTGATACGGCATGCTGGATTGCAGCCTTCACAGGGCTCAGTGCAGGCTGTCAAGGTCACTAATGCTGGAACATGAGGTGGCAGTCAATGGCAATGGACAAGGGCTGCATGCAGCGTACAATGTCTCAACCGTAATTTAACTGCCCCAGAGAAGCTGTCGCCTTTTTTGCCTTCTGCTACTACGTTTCTTTTTTCCTGCAGCCCTAAGCATAGGGGCAATGGGGCAAGGGTGACCTAGGTGACAGTTTCTCCTTGTTTGCGCAACAAAGCGTGCATTGTGACCTCAGAAGATGTGTTTGTCTTGCATGCAGGTTGCGTGCTCTGCCCAAACACCGTAAGCTTCTTGCATGCAGAGGCATTTGTTCAAGCACACACACGCATGCACACACACACATACTTCTGTGTTTGGGTGCCTATTGATGTGCAGATGATTTTGAGCAAGTTGTCTAGGTGATATCATCCAAGGGCGCAATCTTCCGAAGGATGTTAGTCAGCGGCTGGCCTGAGACATGGCTTGCCTCATGCTAGAGGAACTTAGGTTGTAGGACAGATTTTATCGGGAACCCAGTAAGGCTTTTTACTTCCTGAACGTGCATGCTATGCGACACTGGATACGCCACACATGTCTGCTTATCTGGACATTATTTTTGAGCTGGAGGCTTCACAAGCTCAGATATGTGTGATTGCACCTGCAATGCAGCACGACTAATGATTTGAAATCAGCAAAGCTGCCCCAGATAAGGCTTTGTGCCTTCCACGATAATCCAAGATGATCCATGAGGGCAAGTCAGTCAGTCTTCCTTTCGACGAGTCATGCAATCTTAGCTGAGCTTGTGAATTTTAAAGGACACAGGTTTACGTAGCTGCACCTGCCCATCAAAGGCAGCTTTAGCTGAAGCCAGATTGGGCTTACTGGGGTAGGTAGTAGGCCTACCCCTTAGTAGGCCTACTAGGGGGTCGTAGTACTACCAAACCCGGACACAAATTAAGCAAGAGCAAAATTTGTACTGCTGCTGGCAAGGTGGTCATTTGAAATGATAACATCATATTACGATGATGGTATAGCCGCACCTGAAAAATGAGGGTAGCTTCACAGAAGCTAACCAGGCCTGTATTCTGGAGCTAGATTGACTTCTAGAAATGTACCAAGCTAAGATAAACACTTCAGCTCCTTTCTTTCTTTATTTCTTTCTTTAAAAGTCATAAATCCTGTTTCCTGCTGCATCATGCAGCTGTGCCCAAACATGAATCTGAGGGCAAGTTGCTCTCGCACCTTTCACTGGGCAATAACAGTAGTGGGTCTAGGGTTGTTGAACCTGGAGCCGAACTAGGGGCCAGAGGGGATGTGGCCGGGGTGACCAGAGACAATCCTCGAAGGTGGTTTTTGAATCTTGAGACATTAAAAAGCTATCTTGAGCATTCCAATCCAGTTTTTGAAGGCCTAAGGAAGAGAGAAGGAAGCCTCAGAAGGCCTTATCCTTGTAATCCTCATCCTAATCCAATCTAGCCTACGGTGCATAGCTAGCCATCATGGCTATGTATGACACTAGAATCATTCATTCTGAAAAGTGTTGTTATGATTTCAATCCAAAGTTCTTAACAGGTGTGCTTCAGTATGTAGACTTATCATGAAAGCTATAGAAGCAGGCTCCTTGGGGGCCCCCCACGCGTGTTTTGTTCAAATGGATATTGGCAGCAAAGGCCGCTTCAAGCTAAGTTAGCCTTACAAAACCTACAAATCCCCATAAGATCTACCAACAGAACCATCCCAGAATGGCTCTTCCCGCGCCAATTTTCTTCTAAGCAAAGACTTACTACTAGCCGCCCAGATGCTGTACTAGTAACTGAAATGCCTACTTAAAAAGCACAAAAATTGCCGAATGTCCACCCTAGATATGCATTCAGAAGTAGGGCAGGGTGCAGAGGGGATAGGGGGCTCTCAGCAACAGCACCAGTCTGCGACTGTCAGCCTTCGTCTACTGGCAGAGTCCGGAATCCCAGTCAGCTCTCACACAATCAGTGGCACATCCATCTTGTGGAGGTCAAGTACTGTGAAGACACCAGGCCTTGCCAAGGCTCCAGTGGAGCCAGCTTGAAGCCGCTCACCTCCAGCACGGTGTGCTCTGTCAACACCTTCGCCGAGCTGCGGCCAATGTTAGCCTCCACACTATCCTTTTGGGAGTGGGAGGTATCATTTACAGCCCTTTAAGCTTAGAGCCTCTGAAACATCTCGGACTAGATCCTCAAAAAGTCACCAAGCTTGCTGTGAAGCTTCATGCTCATTCGGTTCAATATGCTTATAAACTTTTTAGTACCAGATGCGCTCTTGAGAAAACTTTTGCTGCAAGCCATCATCTGAAAATACAATATTTGTGTTTTTGTGCATCACACGCCACATTGTGAAGGGAAAGGAGAAAAAACTTTGCATATCATGCATCACATTTGAGAAGGAAATCCAGACCAAAAGAGGTCATAACTTGCTTGCACCCTCTGGAAAGCATCTAGATATCATGGCTAAGCAAGACGTAACAAAGCGCCTGCCTTCTATGAGACATTTTTACATTGAGGAGGCCTAAAACAAAAGGTTACTGTGCTTAAGCTACTTGAGCTTGCGCCCAATTGCACTACATTGTACCATATATACATGCGCCTGCATGCGCACTAATTAGTCCTTATAAGGAAGTGCAATGCTACCTGTCAAGTGCCTATAATTCATTATATGCACGACTGTATATAATTTGCCTGTACATTACATCTGCAAGGGATTTTCTCTTGCCTAACTTGGCAATGTCTCAAGTTGCTGTTGACATACTTTGAGCAGACTGCTTATAAGACTAGTAGTATCCTGTTATGCTTAACACACGGAAAGACTTTGTTGCATTCTTATGGAAGATGGTGCCACTTAATTTAGTGTGGCTATTATGTATGTTTGAGAGCCTCACGTTGTGAGAGGCTCTGACTTGGACCACTTGTTGATTGTGTGGTTGAGACTGAAGCCACTAGTGATGCTGCCGACCACATATACACTTGTGTGGCTGTTATTGATCATGACTAGAGTCGGTATACATTGCGAGTCGTGTCATTGATAAGAATCCCAGTCCAGACTTTACTTTCTCTTTGTCTGCTGCCGCTGGGTTTCCAGAGTCACTGCACCCAGAAGCATTTCTGGGCTTTCTGGAGGGTTTCCAGATTTTCTGCTGAAGAAACCAGGCCTGGCTTTCTGGCATGGTCTAGGCTTACCAGGCTTTCTGGGTATGCTGTCCTGCATTACCCACATGTAGGAAGTGCTTCACTGCATACGTAGTTATTCTTTTCTTTTCAGTCGTGCTTAGCTGCTTGCTTTACACCCAAAATCCGTATCCCTTTTGGCGACTGTGGCTTGTTATTCTACTCAAATGAACTTCTTCAATTTAGGTTTTCGCAGTCTGAGACCTGAGGCCAGAGGCTTCAGCTTAGATGCCCTAAATCTGCAGGTACAGCTATGTAACCTAACCTTTCGCACCTTCTCGTTATGTAGCCTAAGGAACAAAATAAAAAAGAAAAATGATACGTTATCCCAAGGCTTTGCCTCGAGATGCAGAAAAGAATGCAGGTGTAGATGACAGGGTTTTTAAAAGTTATGTGCGCACATGCGCAGAGCCTTTGAATCAGAAGGACGACAAGATGGGCATTCAACTTTCACTGAAGTCTTCTCTCTGAGTTTATCAGCTTCAATGAAATAAAAACAGATAATTTGGAAACAGAATCAGGCTTGGGTCCAAGGGATGTGCATGTCCTATGCAAGTACAGTGCATCTGGTAAAACACAGGATAACGAGACTCGTCTTAGAATAATTGAACATAATTACAGAACAAGGGCTGCAAGTCTTTTTTTTGGCATTTGTACGGAATGAGCCTTTGTAGAACCTCATCCCTGTGCAGTAAGGAGTCAGGCATTCAAGCATTTGTGAGACGGCCACAGTCTGCTGACTTGATACGCACCAGCACTTGGTGAGCATGTCATAAACTGATTCGAAGCCACGCCTCCTCCGTGCAAAGCTCCCTTGCACGGCATTTCAGACACTTGATTGCTCTAAAACCTTGCCCAACATCTGTTGCACTCCCCCTCACAGGAGCCTTGGCAATCATAGTCATAGCCCAGCACCTGCATGTGAACATCGGGTTGCGGGCATGCTGGGTTTGTGCAGGGTCTATTTTCATGCCGTCACTGGCAAGAGGAGCAGTTTAAAGAGGCCTCTGTTCCCTGTGTGGCAATTATCACAGCCTGCAGCCCACAACATGAGAACTTTAAGGCTATGTGCAAGCAGCTGCCTGACTTGGCAGCACAAGATTGTGCTGCTTCTCAAGCAGCACGGCGGAAGTGGCCTCACCTGTGGCTGACGCGCAATGGCCTTCACCAACACCTGGTTCTTGAGCTTCCATTCACCCTCAAGCTTCTTTACTGACTCCTTAAGCTGTCCCTCCACGCTGCGTACAATTCGAGGGCAGGGGTCACAGGACGACACGCAAAATGCATCGCTGCACTTTGAGGACACATGTGCTTGTCATGCACAAACAACAGCTGGCCATCAAATTTGCTGTGGAGAAAAGTGCAGGGTGCTCTCTTGCAATGCTCTCAGCAGGCTGCAACACATCCTTGCGCAGCCTAGTTCATGCCAACTGCCAGGGTAAGTGTTACGCACAGTGCTCTGGAATGAGTGCCCAGCGACCAGGTCAGCACTGCCAACTCGGCGTACCTGCAGGCCAGCGCCTCTGGGAATGTCTTCACAACCTTAGCCAGGTCGGGGCCTGCTAAGCCAATGGAGCTCAGGAATGATAGGGCGCTTGCAACTTGACCCTCTTGAGGGGCTTCCTTGACCTGCCAGCACCATTGTAAACAGGGAAACCAGCTGTCTGCTGGTGCAAATAGGCAGGTGGCGGTTGAACCCGGGTTTAAAGGGGGGGGTGCATATGAGCTTACACACAGTAGTGCAAGGGCTTACGCACAGAAGTGCATGGGCTTACACATGGTAGTGCCCAGTGGAGGACCAACTTGACTCTCACAGCCTATGAGGAGAAGTGAGTACTCACAAAAGAGGAGACAGATCCCACACATTACCTGTTGGGCTCAATCTGCCACTGACTATCTGTTGTGTGGTTTGTCCCATGCACTGGGCCCATTATGAAACCATATAATCTGACATACTATCCAACCATACAAGCCAACTCTTTTTGACCTACACATTTTCTACCAAAGAAGTAAACAAGGTGGAAAAGGAATTCCTGATTTGTTTGTGTTTGCAGCAGCAACAGGTGCTGCACGGGATCAAAACGCAATTGGCATCGCAAGAACTATCAAGACCAGCCTAACCTCGTCAGGCCTGGTAAAGAAATATGATTGCTCACCTTCCTTCCACGCCAGAACTTGTTTGCCCTTGGGCCCCAGCCAAACGCCTGCTGCAGTTTGTCCTCTGCTTCCTCACTGCTCATGCCCTCCACTGCCTCAGCCACTGTGTAAACCACAGTTGCAGGACATGGCATTGATTACAGTTAGTCCCTTGAAAACAATCAAAAAGTTAGAATTGACAGGCTAGAGGCTCATAGACGTCCACACGCGACTTAGTCCATTGACCTCCTAGCATCTGGTGCGTTTTAATAAGCACCGACCTGCTTGCACACTGGCTTTCCACACAGCCTGCTGCTCTGGGGCCAAAGCCTCCATAGGTGCCTCAGCTGTAGCTATAGCCGGACTGGCTTGTGAACATGGAACGTGGCGAGAAGGGCGCACCGAGCGCCAGAGTGTGCTCGCACTTTGTGGCTCACACAAAAGCAACGACCCAGGAGAGTTGGATCTGACCCTGAAGTAGCTGCTCTTGGGCAGGCAAAGTCTGGATGCCTGTAGTGTGCATGCTGAGGAGATGGGTGGGGATGGCAAAAGGCTCGGCGAAGCCAGCATTGTCGATCACTTATACACTAAAATGGTATAGTGAGAAATAAGTAGTTACTGAATTTAATTCAAGAACAAAAGCAATTGTGCTATCTCAATTATGAGGGGCTGGTTCCATGAAGATTTTGGCCTTCGTGTTTCCTGCCTCGCCTTTTTTTCCCAGCCCGCTGATAGTTATGAGAATGATATTCTAGCCTTGTTAACGGTGCGTTCACTATGGGGTGATTAATGATTAATTGGAAATCGAAAACTCAATTAATCGAGTTTTGCGTTTGCAAAATTAATTATCATGATTTATTATAGAATTTATTATTATATATCAACTAACAGTCAAATGTTCCCATTCTGGTCATGGAAAGGCTGGGAAGGCTTGATTGGAGAAGGGAATGCTGAAGACATCTTTGAAGGCCAATCAGGTCTTTGGGTGGCAGTCAACGGGTACGGAAGGACGTTGCCACCGCTGCGCAGTGCAATGCAAGTAAGCAAGACTTGCATTTCTTCTTTCTGAGCTGCACTCAGCTGCACTTGCTTCCAGTGCGCATGCTGATTCAGCTGGGGTTAATTGCCCCCATCGTAAATGCAGGATGATTAAGCAAGGAAGCATAAATCCCAATGCGATCAATTCAAGTAATTAATGTAAGCGCACCGTTATCCTGCATTGTAAGCGCACCGTTATCCTCTATTTCTTAGATTGCTGACAAATGTAAAAGGAACCACTGGTTTTCTACTAGAGAGCTTCATATGGGTTATCCTTTAGGACCTTACATTCTCTGACTTTCACTCCCTTCTCTATCTTTCACTCTCAATGTAGAAGGCGCTTACTATTACTTGCTGAACTTCAGCAGATTTGGCAGGGAAAAATATTGTCGAATCTATGGACCATTCAGAGCATCCAAATTTGGCATCACTTCCTCTTGGTGTAGAGAAACATGCCCAAAGACAGGATGTTCAGGTGCAGAGTTTTGTGAGGTGTGCAAATTTTTACTTCTAAAAATTCCTCTATGGCAAATTTTACCATTCCCCCAAAACTATAGGTCGTTTGAACAGTAAAACACACAATACATTGGCCAATTTGCTTGGCCAAAATTCAAAGGGCACATACGCAAGGATTTAGCAGGAAAAAAAAGATTTTGATGTTTGCTATTCAGTCTAAGCACTGTTCACATAACTTCTGGCAACATTCTGAGTATAAGCCTACAATGTTTGACAATGTGCTTTGATGTCAAACTTTCAGCAGAGAGAAACCACTAAATTGATGCAATAACTCTCTAAGAATAACACATCTTGTTAGAAACATACCATGTTTTAATGTTTATAGAACTGATTTATGGCAATACACCATTGCCTAAAATTAGAAATTGCTCATGATTGAAGCGCTCAGGGCGGTCCAGTAAGCAACAGATGCAAGCAATTTTTAGCTTGCTTAGTAATGTCTAAAGCTTTTGCCTTACATGGTTTATTTTGATATACATGCGATTGTCCTAGTAATATACCAGTTCAGTGGAGCTCCTCAAGACAAAAAGAGCTATTCCAGCAGCATAACAGGAAAAACAAATACTTGTTGTACACTGCTTTAGGATATCGGAGAAGGCATAAGTAATGAGACGGGCACGATGCAAAACATTTGTTAAGTAATATACACAATACATGGCCAAGTCCCAAACAAGAGCTGATTATTGTGCCGAGCATAGCTCCCTTCATCCCAATGTACGTGGGGCCTACGCGCAGCACAAAGGTAAGATTGACTAGTGTTGGATGGAAGAGCGCATGTGGGGGCAGTCACGGTACATGATTGTCAATCTGTCAAGATGCGTTTGTCGTTCTGAGCTCCTTGTTCAAACTTAATCTGTGCGCAATTACGTACGTGCGTGCAAGCATGCGCAACAGGAGATGTATGCACACACATGTCACGTATGCTTCGCCTCACCTCGTGCCTGCCACGGTTAAGGTGCAGGTCTTCACCATTCCCGATGACACGCCCGCCTGTGTACGTATTCTTCCACGCAGTGGGGCTGCCAGCCATGCCCTCAGCCACCTTGTGCCCAGAAGTGTCGAACACAGTATATCCAAGACAGGGAAATGCAAGGTCAGTACACTTTCTGCTGCGATGTGATAGCAATAGGGATCAGGCATAGGAACCAGGCCAGCATGCTGATTCAACCTAGCAGAGACTATTTTGGTCAGCTTGGGACAGCAAGGCTGCATTAAAACACATTATTTCAGCGTAGCTGAGCTTTGCAAACGAATGCACCCAGGCCCCATTACCTTATCTGCTTTCTCTGCAGCATGCTTAGGTCTGCGGCCAGGAGTCACAAATAAGGCCAACGCATGAGAACCTTTTGAGCAAACAATTTTTCGAAGGGAGCTGTACATCACGCTGGTAGCCATTGATTGAGTAGCAAGGAAATAAGGCTCGCAATTCAGGAAGTACAGGGAGTATAGGTGCTTTCAAGAAAAGGCACGTTTCTTGTGGTGTGTCACTGTCTGCTTTGAGCACTCCTGCATCAAGTAACTCACGTGCGCAAGCTGATGCCGCGCCTTGCCGCGTCTTCCTCTATGCGCGCAATGCTGACCTGCACGCGCAGATGGCAAATCTCTTGTGCAGCCCCTCTGCAATTGTACTACTTTGGCCATCAGCCAAGAGCAGCAGGATGTACCAGGACAGAACATTTTCCTGTTAGCAGGGAGCGCAACTTTGCCTGAAAACACATGGATCAGATGGAGCTAGCTTGCCATGAGCAAAAGAGCAGGAATGGGCCACACAGGTAGCTACCGGCTTTTGGACCAACCTTCTCATCACTGTACTCATAGTTGTCTGCAAAGCCGGCAGCACGGCCTCCTGCTCCCTGGCCTGCCCTGCTCTTCTCCTCATTCCGGGGCTTGGCATGCATCCTGATGGCACACAGCAGGGTGTGCAATGTATATGAAGTTGCAACAGCAAGCACACGGCTGGATGTTTCCTGCTGGCACATACAGTATGTGACGTACTACGGTAGTATGTAACAGGGTGTCCCCAGAAAGATCATCAATGGCCTGACAGCTCGACAGATAAAGGATTGCAACTCCTATTCCGGGCCTTGTAGATCCTGTGTCTTCCATGCATTACACTGCATGTGTTTGACAGATTTGATGCACGCGCCTGCAGACTTCAGCGCTCGCCTACATTGACAAACACATGCACGCACACACATACACGTGCACACACACACACACACACACACACACACACACACACACACACACACACACAC
>LFIK01003683.1_pt1 | contig 12425 bp, 14 predicted proteins | sample 643401 | NCBI WGS metagenome assembly LFIK01 (sample SAMN03777447, study PRJNA286221) | soda lake metagenome | biome: soda lake; feature: Kulunda steppe; material: water; isolation source: sample T5-Br brine of Lake Tanatar-5 | place: Russia: Kulunda steppe | collected 2010-07 | reverse complement strand
GGGCACTCCCAAACCACGATCTTCTTACTAGCCTTTGAGACCATCAGTAGATACTTCAGAAGGGCATCTTTTGGGAAAGCTGACTCCAACTCCTGTCTATCTGACGGGCGTATGTTATCGAGTAGTTCTTGCATGTCCCCATCTTTAAGGGGCCGAAGCCAGTTATCCATTACACTCTCCTAGCTCTAGTTGTGTATCGACCCTCCCACTCAGCACTCATGAAGTAAGCTGGGAGGAAACTGTCGGTGACGAGTTTGATTTTCACCTGCGTGTTTCGGGAGAAAATAGGAACCTTGAAGCGGCCCGTGGAAAGCGCGGCATCGCCCAGAGGCTCAGTGCCAGATGAAAGCGTGACACCTGAAAACGTGCGGACGGTATCTGATCTACCTTGTGCTTCCGTTTGGATTTCAAAGTAACCAGCGTTGTTATATTCCAGCGCGAGATACAGGATTTGAAGCCTACCCTCGCTTATACTGGATTGACCGCCGCCTTCCTCACCAGTGCGAAGTGTCAGAGTTGAGAAAGTGTACTCACTCTTGATACGACGACCGGCCATAATAGGCGTGTCTGTCCAATCCCCCACAACCTGAACTTCAGTTGGGGAAATCCTTTCATAATTCAGCACAACCCCTGCATTATGTTCCTGTTCAGGATGGGGCCTAGTGATTACCCAGATATCCGCAGGTTCCTCGTAGGGAAGTGAGATGGTGGTATTATTTCCATCGAACTCAACCCCCAGTTCATCTTCATAAACCTTTCGATCCATCCGATATAGAAACGAGCTATGCTCATCAGCAGCACCGCTCTCAACGTCGATTACCTCCAGATAAACACCGTCTGGATATGCAATAAGCATCACTAAGGTGCTTTCAATGAACTCGGCATTCAGGATGCTACACTCAGGAGAGAACTCCCACACCGACCAAGAGCTTTGGAGTTTCTCTTGGTTATTGGTGTAGTATTTATACACCCACATCTTACTCCGCTCGGTTTCTGAAAGGACACAAATCATATCCTCAGAGGTCGATGGGGCCAACTTATAGACACCACTCGGAATATAACGGGGGCAATGCGAGGTTACATCGTTAGCTGATTTTGCGGCGGTGGTACCGTCCACAAAGAACTCCCTGACACCAGTAAAGCTACCCCTGTTGACGGGGAAGTAAACGAACTCTCCTACACCCACAGGTCTTGTCGTGGAATTACTCTCGAACTCCGTGGCCTGCTGAACGGAAACCGTGGTAGGCGTAAGAATATCCCCACTTTCCATTATAAACTGTGTCTGGTCCGAGAATAGCAGAAGGCTCTCATTGAACGGCACTGCGTGGTTAAGGATGGATACCCGTGTATGACTAACCGCAACGTCTATTGGGTCAGCATCGGTTAGGATGGTTGCGGTGTTCCGCCAGAAGTTGAAGAACTCTGCATTACGAGACATGATAACATTCTCGTCTGCGATAAATCCCAGCCTATTCTGGTAAAAGAACACATCATTTATGGCCCTACCAATACAGCTAGGCTCGGGTATACTCTCTTCATCACCAACTTCACGGTCAGACCAATCGAGCGGAGAGAATGTAAAAGTTCCATCAACTTCCCTGCGAAGTGCATGCGGCATTGTGGTTTCATCAAATCGGTAAGGTTCTTCGGCCTTCGTTGTTTCGACCCAAACGCCCTCACCGGCTTGGTTACCTCTCGTTTCGAACCGAACAAAATAGTTTCCAAAGCCGCTATTATTATCACCTGCAATTTCTATGGTGAATCCACTTGTGGCCACACTTGGAAGCTCAGAAAACCTCTGTGTGGTCTGGTAGAACGCCTTTATATTGTTTCCGCCTGCCCCATCCCCCGTTGAAATTGAGAAAGGTGTGTTTGTGGATCGAGAGACCCGTATTACATCATTTGTTCTGGTAACAGTAAACTCAGAGGGAAGCTCAGAAGCTAATTTTGATGAGAGGTTTGATGCAATAGTTGATGTGTCGATTTCAGCTGGGTGGTTATCAGCATCAGAGCCTGACGGTGTATCATGGGTTACAGTCAAGTTATCATCTATTTTCACGGAATATGTTCGCCCATAATTCCCACCCCGAATATAAATCAAAGCCTCGTTGGCATCCTCTGGGGTCCTATCTTCTGACATAGCTGTCTTAATCATGCGGTTGACCAAGATGGTGTAATCAGCAACAGTAACGGCGCGAAAACCCTCGGGCGGGTTATCCGAACTGAGATAGGTTTTTCCACTAGGGAAGTTCACCACCTGCTCTTCACCAGTGTTAATATCGAATACCTTCAGGTCACCATCAGAAACCGCAACGACGTACCGCTCGGTCCTATCCCGATTTATGATATGGACAAATGAACTCATCCAAGTTTCGGTATCAGTGGAGAGCTTCGCAATACTCCGTGTGCCGGGGCGGTGGCTTAGGCCATCGACCACAGAGGAAAGCAAGTTCTTCTGCTCCTCGGCCTGTGAAGAAAGGCGGAGGTTAAACGGCTGTTGGGATACACCGTTAATTAAATTTGGAATGGCCGATGTCATAAGCATGTGTGTTTCCTTATCGGTTCAATACCCGTGCTGCGACTGAGTTAGACAGGAGGTTTGGGCGGCTACTGCGGGCTTCGAAACGCTTGAGGCGGTTGTACGCCATCATTTCATCACGCATCGTGTACGAGTGGATTGAGTCGCTGCCAACAAACCGGTCTTGGTAAATACGCGCGGACCTAATTGTGATATAACGGCGGGCGGACTCAGGCAGTTCATCGAATGGATATGCCCAGAATATACGGGCTTTAACATTCCCGATGGGTCCCATGTCGAACGACTGGCGCTCTTCATCGAACAAGCGTTCCCCACGGACCCTCAAGTTCTCCCTTTTATCCAGTAGGAAAACCTGAAGCGCATTAGGCGGCAACTCGGTGAACTTCGGTTCGAATGAGCGGGGCTTCAACGTGAACTCTTCACTGGTATTAAAACGCCAACCCTCACCTAGGATTTCCAGCGTAATCTCATCCAGTGTTTGCTCCGCTGTCACACCGTCGATCAGTTCAATATTACTGAGGGTGTTCAGCGGGCTTTCACCAATGGTTGCCAGAAGGGTATTAACGGCACCCAACTTGGTAGTTTTCAGGATTGACATTGGTCACCTCAAGCAAAAAAAGGGGACCCCTGAAATAAATCAGAAGTCCCCATGGGTTATTAGGCGAGTGCCAGCTCGACAGCCGACTCAGGACGCAGAACGCCGTGGCCTACTGCAAACTGCGAGATGATCTGGTGCCCCAGACGACGCGGGTCATAGTCCATACGGGTCGAGAGACCCATCAACTGAACGGTACCCACAGCCGACTCGTGCATGATCAGACCGGCAGTCTTGGAGAAGTCGCCAACATAGTTATCGCGCGAACCACCTTCGACAGTGGAAGCCTCAACATTCGTCTTCGGCAACTGGTTGGTTTTGACGATTTCGACACCGGCAACCTCCCAGATTTTACCCTTGGAGTAAGAACCAGCACCGTCGAAGTCGCGGTTGATAGCCTTGTCGGACTGAACCAAACGGTAGTAACGCTTAGGGTCCAGATAAGCCACGCGGCCTTCCTCTGGTACGTTCTTGTCATCCATAAGTTCAGCGGCCTGATACAAGGCTGCAGCGAGAGCGTCGGGGTCATCGTACTGACCTGCGCTATCTTCGGTGACTACGGAACCAGCAGGGGATTCATCTTCGATGTTACCAACGGTAGTGCGGGCTGCAAGCACACCGACCTGAAGGACATGCTTGTCCCAGATTTGGGCCAGCACACGACCGACTTCCATCGAATAATGCGAACGCACATCGTAGTGGTTCATTGCATCGTCGATATCAGCGATGAAGGTTGGCGAAATCAGCAGGTCGTCGATCACGATGATCTTCTCGTTGTGCTTTACCTTACCACCGAGGATTTCGTTACCCGGCGTGTGGTAGAAGGCTTCCGCGCGGCCCATGACTGGGAACTGTGCGGACTTGCCGTGTTCGATGGAGCGCAGCTTAGTGCGGCCCTTGGTGACATTGGTGGCTTCAAAGAGTGTCAGGACTTCGCCCGAGAATACTTTGAGGAACAGAGCGCGGTCATCGCCAGCGTCTTCGATCTGGCCAATGCGCGAGACAATAGCGTCGGACATGGAAAAATTCCTTGTGAGTGTAATTGGAGTTGATCAGGCTCCGAAAGGTCACTCACACGCAGCACGAAGTTATCCTCCTCAGAGGGCTAAGTCATTGTGTTCGTTTATTTCGGGAAGCCAAAGGGACCCCTCAGGGTGCGCTCGACGTCAGAGCGTGAGGGGTTCATTGGGGCTTATGCCCCCCAGCAAACCTATACCGCTGTCGGGATATCCTACCGGCGACGATTTAGGCGTTAAGGTCTGCTTAGGGCATAAGTGTGGGTTAATAAGGAACCACTGTGGGTTCGCAGATTACCTCGAAAACGTCATAGCTTACCCCAATTTCAAACTGGGTTTGTGGGGTATCGTACTTGGACCGTGTGGCTAGGCTTCCGCCCCACGCCTCACAATAAGCTTGCTCAGTCTCGGTACCCTCGGGTGTCGTTGGGGTCGGGCTTGCCGCGCACCCCGCTATCAGAACTGCTATCGACAGAAGAACCGAAGCTACGGACAACCGAAGACGCTTTACTGCGGATTTCAGCCGCTCTTTCAATGTCATTGGAAATTGCCTCTTCTTGTGCTGCTTGGAAGCCAGCCTCAAAAGCATCATTTCGAATACCCGAAGTATGCCAAGAGTAGGCCGCGACGGTTACCGCTAGGGCGAGGACACCGACAAGAAGCCGGTTCCCTAGAAAAGCGGTGACCATGGATTTGAGAAGGACCATATTCATTTATCCTTGGGGTTAATGGAGTAAGGTCTGTTGGAGCCTCTTCGCTCATTCAAAGCGGCAAGCCAGAGAACCGCAGGGGAAACCTGAGCCACCCAAGCGGTTACCAGTTCAATATCGAATGGATAGAAGAGATGGAGAAGGGTGAGAAACCCACGAATTACGGGGATTCCCCCCTCCAACAGCATCAATAGGCCCCCGACGGTGAACCAGAATGATCTGGTCCAGCCAATAAAGATGGGGTGCATGTTGTTCTCCTTAGAACTTATCGGAGCGAGCCAGCTTCTCTTCGACCGACTTGCGATACGCAGGGTCAGTCTTGTAGCGGGGGTCACGCATTGCTGCGGTCAACTCACTGGAAGAATTGAATACATCAGCGGTACTGCCGCCATTACGCCCGCCCATAAGCTTGGGCTTGGAGCCGTTTGCTGCGCGATACTTGGCAGACAGGCCATCCAGAGCGAGGTTCAGCTGGCCTTCATCACCGCTGTCAACAGCCGCGTTGTAAGCCTTAACCTCTTCCGGCGTCATGTTCTCAGCACCCCAAGCAACCATGTCCTTGAAAGCTTCCTCGCCGCCTGCGCGTTCGAAGATGCGTTCCTGAACCTGATTTGCTAGAGCCTCTTGGCCAGCGATATAGGCGTCTACCATGTCTTTACCGATGCCAGCCTTTTCCAGCTTGGCAAGGGAGTCGGCAGTCAACTCACCGTTCTCTTGGAACTCGGAAGTCAATGCGTCCATGTCCAGACCAGCAGCCTCAACAGCTTCCTCAGCCGCCTTGTTGGTAGCCTCTTCGTCTTCCTTATCGCCCTCTTTTGGAGCATCACCAGCGCCTTGCTTGGCTTCCAGAGCCTTGTAGGCTTCAGCCATTTCCTCGACGGTGGAGAACTTCTCGGGCAACCACTCAGGACGCTCGGGGGCCTCTTCGGTCTCCTTGGCTTCAACTTCAACGCCTTCGGCCTTGGCGATCATGGCTTCCTGATGACCCTCTGGTTCACCCTTGGTTTCCATACCGAGTTTGACTTCGTTATTGCTCATGTTTAGCTCCGAACTTTGAATTTGAAACCACCGGCTGTGGTCACGATACGCTCCCCGTCGGCCAGCTGCTTGACCTTGGGGGTTGCTTTCTTCGGGGTAGCTTTAGGCGCTACGGGGCCTGTGTCTTTCTCGTCGCTCATTGTTGCTTCATGCCTTCCTCGGCCATCTTGCCGGTTGATTGTATGCCTTGCTGCATTGCCTGCATGGCCATCTGTTGCTGCATCATTGCCTCTTGCTCGGCCTGCTTCTCTTCAGGGGTCTTAACGAGGCCCTTAGGGTCCACGCCAAGTGCTGATGCGCGCCGCTTGAGGTACTCATTCAGGTTCACCTCGGACGCCAGAGCTTCCGGCCCGAACAGGTCACGCAGACCTAGAAGGAACGTATCAAGCTGCTTGAGGTCATGCCCACGACCCAGAGCCTCAAGGCCGGTGATGATCTGGGGATTGACCAAGCCCTTGGGAAGCTTTGGGATTTTCTTTAGCTGACGTAGGGTGTCCAGTAGGATGCCCACAAGGGGACGCTGGAACTCTTGGGCCAATGTCGAGTAGACACCACCCAGTGTGTCCTCTAGCTCGGACGCCATGTACCGAATTTCCTCGGCTGTGACGCGCTCACCATCACGTTGGATAGAGTTGACCATGAGGAAGCCCTGCATCAAGCGTCGAGTAATCTCATCCGCCGTTGCTTTGGCCACTTGGAAGTCGGGGTACTTTTCGATCTGGAGGAACGAGATATCACCCGCACGGCCTGAGATAACTTCCCAGTCATCAGCGCCAGTCACATCATCCGAGTCTGTCATACCGTTGGGGTCATTCAGCGCCACCACACGGGCAGCACCTGCAGCGAACTTTACGATAGCCTGAGAGAGACCCTCAAGGGAGCGTAGGTCGCCCATGTATTCCTCGGCAAGGCCGCGCCCGTAGTCTTCACCATCGAGCCGGTTCCACCTGAGGGGCATCCAAGGGCACTTATCGAGAGGATAGGTCCCCTCTGTTTCATCAACACGGACATCATCCGCGTATTGAACCACCGTCCACTCTTTTTCACCGCGAAGCACCCATGTGTATAGATCGACCTCAGGTTCATCTTGGCCTTTCTTGCTCTTGTACTTATCGTCTGTGAGCTGGCCTTTGACCTCGTCTTCAAGGGTAGAGTGTGCGACCCGTTCCTTCGTGATGATTTCCATAACGGTGCCGCTGGCATCGCGGACGGCCACATACCGATCTAGTCCGAAGACACGCATGCCCTCATTCTCGGTATCAGGCAGGAACGCCAACACATTTCCCGTTACGATCAGGTGCCTTACAGCCTCTTGGAAGCCGATACGGAGCGCGATGTTCTCCACATGGTCCATCGCCCGAGCCTCAATCTTTCCTAAGGCTTCCTCCAACGAAGACTTGACTGTGGGGTCTTCCCCCGCAAGCTCGGACAGCGTCGTTTCATCAATCTTCAAACGGAAGAATGGTGTGTTTGGCGGTAGCGCCACGAATAGAATTTTCGAGGCAAGGTTGTTCACGCCACGGGCACCGATGCTTTGCCAAGGTTGATAAAGCTTGGTTCCGCCTTTTGTGTCTCGGTAACCCTCTGGTGGCATGACGTAGGGCAGCGTCAGTTTGGACGCTTCGCGGCCTCGATCAAGGAAGGGTTGCCGGAGCGACTCCAGTTCCTTGTACCGCTGGCTTGCTGTCTTCGCCATTGGTCACCTCATTATGTTGGAATGTTCAGGCCAGTCGGTCCTGTGCCGCCGAGGCCGGGGCCTTTACGGTCGATACGAAGCGCGCTGCGGCCCTTACGGCGGGAGCGAGTGGAGTCGTTTGGGTTCCGCTCACCCCCTAGCTTACGCTCTGGGGTTTCCCGCTCCTTCGGCATAACGGGGGGTGCGGGTGGGTCAGGCATCTTGGGTGCGCTGGGAAATAAAGACATTACATAGCCTTTCTGAATTGGGTTTGATGAACACGACGAAGACGCTCAATCAGCTCGACTGCCCCAACTATTTTCCCCTGTTCGAAGGGTGAAATCTCATGCTGGGGCATCTTGCCGGGGCATGTCTTATCGAGCGCATCGAGTAGTTCAGAACTGATTGGGGGAAATTGATCTGTTTTCATGTTGAAACTCGCGTTGGGGCGTAAGTGTGGGTTAATGAAAAAGGGGACCCGAAGGCCCCCTCTGGTTCACAGGTTCAGCGAATCGACTACCTGCCGCATTGAGTCCTCTAGTGCGCCGTTGTTATCGACAGTGTAATCAGCGTTCGGTGAATAGCTCTCGCTCACATGACTGACCGACTTATGCTCCCCGCGCCCCACATTGATGATCACCCCATCAAGCTGCCGAATGACAAACTCTTCATTCGCAAATCGAAGATCATCGACCACGACGGAGTGCCCGAGCGACATGAGGTGGCGGACACGCCGCTCCCACATCTGAACCCAGAAATCATGGTGAACCATGTCGCGCCCCCACTCGGTGCCCAACGTCAGCATGAGGTATCGGGGGGACTTTCCACCCAGAATCTTGGATGACTCTTCCTTCAAGTCACCTTCAATATAACGCTCGACTTCCGCGTCGGGGACACCAACGGAAAATAGAAGGGAGCGCAGCATGTCTTTCAGCGGTGTGGAAAACTTAACACGAATGAAGGCGAACTCGTCATCACACAGGATATTCGAGATCGCTGATTTACCACTTCCGGCCTTCCCCGATAGGGCGACTAGGACAGGGACGTTGGCTGCCATAGGATGGGTTCCTTTTTCTTGAAGTCATAATCGGTTGCACGAAGGATGCGGGCGACTTGGAACTGCTTGATGGCATCTTCCTCGGTCACCCCCTCTTTCTCGTAGAGGGACATGATGCATTCCCAGAGGTCATCGCAGGGGGTCTTGACCCAGCGAACCCTCTCTTCACCCGCAAACTTTCCGCGCTGTGGCGTGTAGGTCTCGGGCACCAGCTTGTAGGGAGCCTTGAGAAACTCTTCGGCTGTCTTCATGCCCCAGCCGGGACACCCTGCGTACCCATCAGTCGGGTCACCGGCGATACCCTGCATCAGGTGGAACTCATCGGCTTCCTCAGTGGAAACCTCAAAGACCCCGAGGACAGCCTTATGCGACCTGTAGTGATAACCGGGGATTGTGGACAAATCCTTGTCCTTGGTGACCATGATCTTCTCACCGGGGATGCGCTTATTCAGGCCAGAGAGGATGCCGAGTAGGTCATCACCTTCGAGGCCATCACGCTGCCAAGCGTCATATTCCTCTCGTATCCAAGCGCGGGTTTGGGGTAGGATGATAGGGCGGCGGGTGCTGGAGCGGTTACCCTTGTAGGTGGGGAGAACGTCCAAGCGCCAGTTGGTGGTGTCGGACAACGCGACAACCATCTTGTCGGCATCGAGAGTGTCCATAAGTTCATCTAGGGCAAGCCTGACGTACTCTTGAGCTTTCCGCTCGTCTGCAGTTACCTGCCAGACGCATGAGTCATCGTCATCGCCGCCCCAGTTGACCACCTCTTCGGCACCTGCGGCACCTTGGTACGCCCAGATATCCCCATCAATAATGAGGGTTCGGGTCATGTTTCTTTCCTTGGTCTCATCCAACGTGTGGACATAAGGGTTTCGTAATAATCAGCGACACGACGCAGCTCGTCTGGAGTTGCATCGTTCTTGATACGGTTGGCCCGCATCGAGATCACTTCGATATTCCCCGGCACATAGCCCATAGCGGGCATGATGCGGTCGAGGGATGGCGAGTGGTCACTGGCCTTGGACTGCCCAACCAAGATCGGGATATCCAAGACAGGACAGGAATGGGGGATAAAAATGTCGCGTTCTGAAATAGCGAAAGGCACCCCAGATTGGGATGCCCTTGTTCTTGCACTTCGGACCATCGACTTGGCCACCGATAAAAGGTCAGTGGCAGTCCCGCCAGTTCGCGCCGACCTTGTACTCGGCGTCGAGAGGGCATCGGAAGCTATAGTATTTTTCAACTTCCTTGACCGCCCAGAGCGTGACTTCTCCGATTTCACGGGCAATTTCCTCGTTCTTGGCAGACACCTGAACCTCGTCATGAATCCACCCCATGATGAAATAATCACCATCATGTGCGTGAGTGTATCCACGGCGCTGAAGCTCCCGCTCGATCTCACACAGCCACCGCTTGGCAATAAGCGCCCCTGCGGATTGCAGAAGGGTGTTCAATGCGGAGTGTGGGGAACGAACATGGAGAGTGCCCCCGTCGAGGGCGTTCAGATAGCCATGCATCTTTGCTTTCTTTTGCACAGCCTTGACCAACTTCCCAATAGCTGGGATGGCAGTCTCGAATTGTGCGCGAAGTGTACGACCAGCTTTGGGTCCACCGCCCACGATCTGGCCGATCTTTCCATCGCCCGCCCCATAGAGGAAGGCATAGATGAAGGTCTTGGCGTTGTTGCGATTTGGTAGACCTGCAGCCTCTTGGTTGGCAGTGTGGATATCACCTTCCAAGAGGGTCCTGACGTAAGACCCACCGTCCCATCGGGCCATGAAGTGCGCCAGACAGCGCAGCTCGATGCCTGATAGGTCAGCGCCCATCTGAACCCTGCTGGGGCCGGGGTAGAACATCTCTCGACATTCGGTCCCATAACCACCCTCAAGGCCATACAGGTAGTTCCCCTCTTTATCCTGCTTGACGCCGGGGACTTGGGCAATGTTGGGGTTGCTGTGGGTTGCCCTGCGGGTCACCGCTCCGACAGTATTGTAGCTGCCGTGTATGCGACCGTTGCGGACCAGCTTGAGCCACGCTTGGTTCCCCTCAGCCAGCTGCCCTACCCTCTTGAGGATAAGGAAGTAGCGCGACAGGAGAGGTGCCACCGGCAGGTCCAACTGACCGATGATCTCTTCATCAATCTTGACGTCACCCGAGGGCGTGAACTCTGTCGGGTTCCAGCCGTACACCTTTTTGAGGCGACCGGCGATGTGGTGGCGGGAGCTTGGGTTGAACTCGACAATCCGAATGCGGCTGAAGGGGTACCCCTTGAACTTCCGCTTTAGACCGTTGTCCCTAAGGAACTTTGGCTTCGGCCTGCCGGTCTTTTTCGAGATCACTTCGTCGGGTATCTCTTGCTCTTCTCCAAAGCAGTCAGCGTATACCTCTTCGCCCCAGTAACCCTGCGCGGCATTCGAGGTCTTCGGTGTGACAACCCCAAGGCTCTCCACCCAGCACCCGAAGGTTTCCTTAAGCTGCGCTTCGATATCCGCACGGTCAGCCGAGAGGGTCGCATAAAGCTCAGACCCGAGGTCTTCACGATACGGGAACCCGTTGCGGCTGATCTGGGCGCAGATGATGGCAGTCTCCATCTCGTCACGGATGGCGCGGGGGCTGTAACCCTTCGCAACAATGCGTCGATAAAGCGCTGTGGTGGCGACAACGTCCTCTTCACAATAAGCCTGCATCTCTTTCGACCATTCGGCCCATACGAGGCGCGTGATCTCTTCCTTGGGTAGGTCGGGATAGGAAGCCTTCAACTCCGCAGTCTTGATCTGTGCGTAATCACCTTTCCACTTACCGAGGCGATAACCCCAAGCTTCAAGGGAGTGAGCGCCAATCAGGCGACCCGGCAGTTTCTTTTTCTTCACTCGGCCAAGATCGGATACTTTGACGTTTGCCCAGATAAGGCGGGCCAAGATCATGGTATCTAAGATTCGATCAGGGTCTGGATTTGGGATGAACCAAGGGTAGACCTTATGCAGGGCCTCTTCATCAAAGCCGATGATGTTATGACCGACGCGGAGCGTTGCCTCATTCAGGATTGCGACACCCTCTTCAAGGCGCTTTAGGTTGTCGGGGTGCCCGTCGTTACGATAGGACAGGACTTCCCCTGTATCCAAATCTTCCATAACCAGCGAGTGGACGCGGGTCAGTTCGGGCAGCAGCCCGTCGGTCTCAATGTCATATGAAAAACGCCGCCCGTTAAGGGCAGCGCATTGTGTGTTGGTGGCCATGATGGTCCTCTCTTGGGAGTGACTAGAAGGGGATATCGTCCTCGAACTCATCATCCTCAGCGGGACCGAACTCAGCCGCTATGGCTGGGTCACAGCCCTCTTTGAATGTGCCGGTAAGCCGGTCGAAGGACAGGAAATCGGCAGGCCCTGTGTCCCCCGTCTTGCGGGATTTCAGGACATGCACTTGAGTGGTGTTACGCTCCGCATCAGTCTCGGCCTGTTGGTTCCGGCTGAGTGCGAAGACACTGTTGGAAAGCTGCTTGATGCCCCCAGAACCCCTAAGGTCATCGAGCGTGGGTACTTCGCCCTCTTCGAACGAGGTGTTGCCGCCAGCTTTCTTGAGGTGTGAGATAAGGCCGATGTAGATGCCAAGCTCGACCGTCAGGTTCTTGAGGCTGTGCATCAGGGAGTCGATGCGCCGCCGCTCATCCCCTTGTTCACCCATGTCAGACACAAGGATGGATAGGTGGTCCAACCAGATGAGCTTACAGTTGTGGGCGATGGCGTAATAGCGGATGCGGTTCATCAGGTTCTCATCAGACCCCATGCTCCCGAAGGC
>LFIK01003681.1_pt1 | contig 12430 bp, 8 predicted proteins | sample 643401 | NCBI WGS metagenome assembly LFIK01 (sample SAMN03777447, study PRJNA286221) | soda lake metagenome | biome: soda lake; feature: Kulunda steppe; material: water; isolation source: sample T5-Br brine of Lake Tanatar-5 | place: Russia: Kulunda steppe | collected 2010-07 | reverse complement strand
GTGTCCAGGTGCTTGAGCCAGTAGGGCGCCAGGTACGTTTGACCGAAGCCGGCGAACTTTTGCTGCGCCGCGCTCGGCAGCTGATTGAAAGTTCGGCTTCTCTTGAAGATGTGGCTGCCAGGCTGGCTTCCGGTCTTGAGGCTGAAATTGTTGTGGCCATTGATCAGACCTTTCCTGAGGCCGCTCAAGCCAAAGCGCTTGAGCGGTTTTCAGCAGCGTATCCACAGGTGCGGGTACAGCTTTTTGAAAGTGTGCTCAACGGCGGCATCGAGATGCTGTATGACGCTCGGGCAGATCTGGTTATTTCCGGGTTGGAAGCCGAGGGCTTTTTGGGAGAGCCCTTGATCAATGCGCGCTTTATGGCGGTGGCTCACCCAGCGCATCCGCTTCACCAGCTGGGGCGTGAACTGGATCTTCGCGACCTGGCGCAATATCGTCAGGTGGTAGTGCGCGATAGTGCGTTACGTCAATCGACCAACGCGGGCTGGCTAAAAGCGGAGCAGCGCTGGACAGTTGGTCATCTGCATACCTCTCTGGATATGGTGAGGCGAGGGTTGGGTTTTGCCTGGTTGCCGGAAAGCCGCATCGCCGATGATCTGGCTGCCAGGCGACTGATCCCCTTGCCTCTCACCGCAGGGGCTATTCGTGAAGTGCCCATCCAAATTATCTTTCGTGATCGCGATCGGGCGGGGCCTGCTGCACATGCCATGGCGGAAGCACTTAAACACGCGGTGGCGCAAGACGCGTCAGATGATTCGACTGAGTCGAATGTTAAACGCTAAAACATGCGCTTGTGACCTGCCCAAGTCCCGTTATGCTGAGTTTCCTGCGTTGTTGACGCAAGACGGTTGAATGACAAGTTTCAACCGTGCAACGCCATTTTTTTTATTATCAGGAGATGCTCCATGGGGCTTTTAGTTGCAGGCAAGTGGCAGGATCAATGGTATGACACTGACAAGCACGGCGGTGAGTTTGTGCGTGAGTCTGCCCAACTTCGTGACTGGGTGGGGCAACAGGCGCCTCAGGGGGTGGCCAGCCACCCACCCGAGGCTGGTCGCTATCATCTTTATGTATCTCTTGCCTGCCCTTGGGCGCATCGGGTCATGATACTGCGTGCACTCAAAGGGCTTGATAGTCTTGTGGGGATCTCTCACGTCAGCCCCTTGATGCTGGATCAAGGATGGACCTATGACCAAGACGAAGGATCAAGTGGCGACCCGCTTAATGGCGTGCGCTTTCATCACCAGTTATATACGCTCACTGATCCGAATTACACAGGCCGGGTGACGGTTCCAGTGCTTTGGGATAAACAGCGTCATCAGATCGTCAACAACGAGTCCGCCGATTTGTTGCGTATTTTTAACCAGGCATTTGATGACCTTACCGGCAACCAACGGGATTTTTATCCCCTTGAGTTGCAAAAAGAGATTGATGCCATCAACGCTGATGTTTATGAACACATCAACAATGGCGTTTACAAGTCAGGCTTTGCGACGGATCAGGCCGTTTATGAAAAACATGTGACCGCCTTGTTTGATTCCCTGGAGCGCATGGAGCAGCGTTTAGGTCAGCAGCGTTACCTGGCCGGTGAATGGCTGACTGAAGCGGATATTCGTCTGTTTACGACCCTGGTGCGCTTCGATGCTGTCTATCATGGCCATTTCAAATGCAACGACAAGCGCATTGAGGACTACCCCAACCTTTCCAATTATTTGCGTGAAATCTACCAATGGCCCGGTGTGGCTGAAACGGTCAATATGGATCATATCAAGCGCCACTACTATTACAGCCATGTCATGATCAACCCCACACGGATTGTCCCCAAGGGTCCCTTGCTGGATCTGGGTCGCCCTCATGATCGTGCGCGCCTGCCAGGCCAAGGAATATGGCCCCGCGACGATTGACGGTGCACGGGTAATCAATCAGTGTAAATAAACTTAACTTACTGGCCAGAAGGTCAACACGATGTTAATATGTATGTTCCTCGCATGTGTTGACCCCTCCATCATAACGAACGTCCGACTAAAAACGTTCATGCTAGCGCAGAGCCTCCCAGAGAGCGCTCATTGATGTGTGAAGATGGCGCGTCGCCCAACAGATACACTATCTGTTTTCCAGGCTGACGCAGAAGGTCGCCACAGCGGTCAGCCGTCTATGCGGTTTTGGCTGTTTATGCTTGGTGCGACCGGCGTCTCCGACTCCCTACATTGCTTTCTGCCGCGTGCAGATGTGCTGCTTGAATCGAGTTCTGCTCGTCATCGAGTCAGAGACGCTTTTGATGTTTTTTTGCCGCTTACAGCGGCCTACTAAGGTGTGATTAATGACCACGACTTCTGTCGATTCGCCCGTTGTTGGCGAAACTTTTGGCGATTTGGCTCTATTGCCTGCGGTTCTTTCTGCTGTTGAAACGCTGGGTTACAAAACCCCGTCACCTATCCAGGTGCAAACCATTCCCGCCCTGCTTGAAGGCCGCGACATGCTGGGCCAAGCACAGACCGGTACGGGTAAAACGGCCGCTTTTGCTTTACCGTTGTTGTCGCGTCTGGACCTGACCCGCCGCGAACCTCAGGTGCTGGTGATGGCACCAACCCGTGAGCTGGCGCAGCAGGTAGCGGCTTCTTTTGGTAGTTACGGTCAGAAGTTAAAGGGCCTTGAAGTCGCTATCCTGTGCGGTGGTATGGAATACCGCGAACAGATGCAAGCGCTTAAGCGAGGCGCTCAGGTAGTCGTCGGCACACCGGGACGTATCATTGATCATCTGGACCGTGGCAGTCTCAAGCTCACCGGCCTGTCCGCACTGGTGCTTGATGAAGCTGACGAAATGCTGCGTATGGGCTTTATTGACGACGTCAAGCGAGTGGTTGCCGATACTCCCAAGAACGCTCAGCGCGTGTTCTTCTCGGCCACGTTGCCGACTGAAATCGAGCGTATCGTCAACCGATACCTGGTTGATCCGGTCAAGGTGGCCATTGAGTCGCGCACCACGACAGGCGAAAACATTGAGCAGCGCGTTGTGCGTGTTGATGGGGGTGCCAAGCTGGAAGCTCTGGCGCGTATTCTTGAAGTTGAGCCAGTTGATGCGGCTATCGTCTTTGTGCGCACCCGCGCCGCCTGCACGACCCTGGTTGAACAGTTGACGGCGCGCGGTGTTAACGCCGCAGGCCTGTCAGGAGACCTGGACCAGAGCTTGCGTGAGCGCACCATTACACGCCTCAAGCGTAGCAAGGTTGATGTCCTGATTGCCACCGACGTTGCTGCGCGTGGTCTGGATGTGCCGCGCATCACTCACGTGATCAATTACGACCTGCCGCAGGATTCTGAAGCCTACACTCACCGTATCGGCCGGACAGGCCGGGCGGGGCGTAGTGGTATCGCGATTACCTTCGCCGGTTTCCGTGAAGCGCGTAAAATTGGCTGGATGGAGCAGGCGACTGGTCAGAAAATGAGTGAAATGCCGTTGCCGGATGAATCGGCCATTCGTGCTCATCGTGATGAAGCCTTCCATCAGCGAGTGATCGCTGCACTGACCAAGGGCGCCGATGAGCAACGTGCTCTGGTTGAGCGCCTGGTTGAAGAAGGGTATGACCCTATCGAGCTGGCATGTGCATTCTCTGCCATGGCACGTGCGGATGAAGCACCGATTGGCCGTTTGCAGGCACCACGCAAAGAGCGGGCGCCACGTGAGCGTTCTAACGGCGATAGTCGCGGTGGGCCTCGTCGAGAACGCACGCCCTCGGAAGGCATGACCCGCTATCGCGTATCGGTTGGCCATAAAGACGGTGTCAAGCCGGGTCAATTGGTAGGCGCACTGGCTAATGAAGGGGGTATCGAAGGTGCGCGTATCGGGCGGATCGATATTCGCAACGCCTTCTCAGTGGTCGAGTTGCCGAGTAATCTGCCAAGTAGCATTCTTGCCAAGATGGGACGTGCCCGCGTGGCGGGACGCCCGCTTGAAATCAGCGCTGACAGTGCCCCCGAGCGCGCCCCGCGTCGCCGTCAGGATGGTAACGCGCCGGTTCGGCGTCGCGAAACAGCCTGATTCGCTGACCTTTCATGCCAAATACGCCCTCGCACTGAAACGTGCGGGGGCGTTTCTTTTTGTGAGTTTGTAAGGTCCCCAGCGTCACTGTTATTCGTTTCCAGCTGTCGGTGTATGCCGATGGGTGGGAGAATCTCCTACCCGTAAGGCTTGAGTAACATCCCTAGAGAAATCCCTAGAGAAATCCCATGGGCTGTCGCTGGCCATGCTGTTCACGTTCTTCCAGTGTCAATGCCTCCATCAGGGTGTTCAGGCGTAGGGGCAAACCACGCAGATCAAGTTGATCCAGTGCCGTGCGTACATTGCCCGGGGTTAACCGGCGGCTGGCCAGGTGCTGGGTGGGTATCGCAGCCAGACGGGCATGATCGCGTTCGGGCAATACAGCTTTTAACAGGTCACGTAGCGGTTCCGCGGCCAGAGGCAAGAACTCGACTTTTAGATCAAACCGGCGCATGACGGCACGATCCAGGCTGTCCACGCGGTTGGTGGTGGCGAGCAGTATTCCTTCAAAGTTCTCAATTTGGACCAGCAGTTCATTGGTGTGCGATATTTCCCAGCTTTGCATGCTGTTGTCGCGTTGCATCAAGAGGGTATCTACCTCGTCCAACAATAGCACAGCCTGCTGTTCACGGGCTTGCTCAAAAAGTGCCGCCAGCTTGGCTTCGGTTCCCCCTACATATTTATCCATCAGGCTGCTGGCATGCGCAGTGATCAGATCCCGGGCCAGGCGTTTTGCAAGATGGCGAGCCAGGGCCGTCTTACCACTCCCGGGTAGCCCGTGCAGGCAAAGGCGGCCACGCTGTCGACGGGTCAGGCGCTGCGTAATACTTTCCAACCCGGGGCGGGTATTGAGCCACTCCAGGCGGTATGCCGGCATGCTGGGGGTGTCGGTAAGAGGAGGTGACTGCGGAGAAGCGCCTGTGGTGTGCCCGAGCGCTTTTAGGCGATGGCGCATAAGCGTGTTCAGGTGCTGTTCGTTGCGCTGTGGGGTGCGCGGATTCATCAGCTGGCCGAGACGACATAGTTGTTCAGCGGCGGCGGGTGTCATCCAGTCCTGACGAGAAAAGTGTGCGCGCCCCTGTGCGGTGACCGGCAGGGTCTGCAGCAGTTGCTGAAAATGTTCACGGGCCTGCTCCCCGCGTTGTGCCTTGACTTCAATGATCAGGTCAAAGCGACGCAGATAGGCAGGGTCCAGCCAGCTGACACTGTTGCTGATCCATAGGCCCGGTTTGGGATTGTTTTCTAGCAGTTGGTTCATCCAACCTTTGGGCAGGGCGTCTTCGTCGGTGATGACATCTTCGATCTCATCAAACATGACCATGCCTGGGCGCTGGTCAATCAGCTTCTGTACTACCTGGTAGCGGTGCAGGCGTTTACTGGGGGTGAGGACATCATCGCCCTTATCAACCACGGGGACCCCATAGAGCGGGACATTCAGATGAGTCGCCAGGGTCTTGACCAATTCTGTTTTGCCGACCCCGGGATGGCCATAAACGAGTATGTTGGCACCGGCTCTCTGGGTGTGGATCGCCTGTTGCAGATAATCAATGGCCAGCTGACGTAATGGGACGGCGTCAAAACTGGCCAGGGAGAAGCGCCCAGCTTCCTGAATCGGGCACAGGCTCATCAGACTATCAGTAATAAAATTGCGTAATGCGGTGGAGGAAAGCAAACGGACATCATGATTCACCAAAGGCGCCAGGTTGCGAAGCATGGGGCCAGATGAGAGTACATCGTCAAGATCAAGTAGCAGGCGGCCATTGCTTTGGGTTGTCAGCAGGCCCAGGCGTTTCAGGCGGCCATTATCCTGCAGGCAGAGATGAACTTCATCGCTATCGTGGCCGGTGAGCAAGGCCAGAAGCTTTCTGGCCCGGTTCTCTTCCACAGAGAGCAGCACCGGGTTGATGATAGGGTGGCGCAGGCGAAGCCAGGTCAACATCAGTAGCTTCTTTTCCAGCGGGCTAAGCTGAAGCAGGCCTGCCACTTCGTCACACAGCAGGGTGAGCGTGCCTTGGGCCTTGGCATTGGGGTTTAATGAGCGTGTATGCTGTCGCCACCAGCGTTTCAGGGCCGGGGCATAATCGCGGTAAAGGTGGCTGTCATCGGCGCTTTTAGGCACTTTGAGACCTAGCCAACTGAACAGGCTGCGCCATTCGTCACTGTCCAGATTCGTATCCTTGCCCAGAAAGGTTACCATTTTGACGGCAATCATCTGGGCCAGCAGGCGCTCTTCTGGTTCCTGGCGTTCGTCGTCGCCTGCGGAGGCATCAATATCAAGCAACTGTCCCCACTGCATGGCTTTCTCCTATGATGGCCAGGCCTTGATGATAACGGTTCGTTACGACATTTTGTGGTGTTGTTTGCTGTGAACGGCTGGAAAATAACTCAATTGAAAACCAGCGTGTATGGATAGCCAGTCAGAGCCCGTGCTGGTAATCGAGCTGTCTTTAAAACGTTGATGCCGTCAACGCTTTTGGTGCCTTTTAACGTAAAACTTACTTTCTGGACGACGTGTTTAACAGCGAGTTGGGACGGTTACGGCTGAGCTACCTACGATAATAAACCAGTGATCCATGGCGGACTTTCAGAAATGAAAAAAAGGCAGACCAATAAATAATTGATCTGCCTAATAAAAATTGGTAGCGGGGACCGGATTTGAACCGATGACCTTCGGGTTATGAGCCCGACGAGCTACCAGACTGCTCCACCCCGCATCAATGTGACGCATATATTACAGGTTAAAAAAAAATCGTCAAGTTGTGATTTCAAACTTTGGCCTTATAGGCGTTATCGTATAAATGCGTCACCATAAAATTGTTAAGGCTTATTAATGAGTGGCCGTGTCCTGCGTCAGGAAGTTTATTTGTCATTATCCTTTCTGGGCATGCCATCATTGATGAGATTTAAGGCGCAGCATCCAGGGCGTCATCTTTGGTGTGATGAGTGTCGCCAGGCCAATCGTCGCCCCTGTTGCTGCAAAAGGCTGTTGGCATGCCTTAAACCAATAATTGCAATCGTGTATGCCACAGTTTGAGCGCACAGGCGCTTACTCACTCTGGCTTGCTTTAATGGCGCATTATTAAACAAGCTAATTGTCATTTCAGGGAGGTAGTCAATGGCTAAACAAGTCCCCGTTGCCTGGGTAACCGGTGGAACTGGTGGTATCGGTTCAGCAATTTGTCGTTCGCTGGCGGATGCCGGTTACCAGGTAATTGCCGGGTATCACAATCCCGACAAAGCAAAAGCATGGCTGGAAGAACAACAGAAAAACGGCTATGAGAACATAGCGCTTTCCGGTGTTGATCTCTCAGACTTTGATGCCTGTATAGAAGGTGCCCGGGCTATTGAAGCAGAGCATGGGCCTATCAGTGTACTGGTGAATTGTGCCGGTATTACCCGTGATGGCACTATGAAAAAGATGTCCCACGAGCAATGGGATGAAGTGATCGATACCAATCTCAACAGTGTTTTTAATACCTGTCGTGGTGTTATCGAAAGCATGTTGGGCGAAGGTTATGGTCGTATTATCAATATTTCGTCAGTCAATGGCCGTAAGGGGCAATTCGGCCAGGCGAATTATGCAGCTGCAAAAGCGGGTATGCATGGCTTAACCATGTCTCTGGCACAGGAAACTGCGACCAAGGGGATCACTGTCAACACCATCTCACCCGGCTATATCGCCACCGATATGATCATGAAGATTCCTGAAAAGGTACGCGAAGCCATTCGTGAAACCATTCCCGTCAAGCGCTACGGTACGCCAGAAGAGATAGGGCGTCTGGTCACTTTCCTGGCGGATAAGGAGTCGGGTTTCATCACAGGCGCCAACATCGATATTAACGGCGGTCAGTTCATGGGTTAATCAACCAACGCAGCATGACAGTGTTAGCCGGGAATCTTGATTCAACCCGGCGCCTGGCCAGGCCGGGAGGTGAAAGCCTCCCGGTTTGTTGTATCTGGTGGCACTTATTGGCGGTGTGCATGGGGAGTAGGCGGTGCTTGGACTCAGGCTTGCCGTTAGCCTTTAGTGCGGTGGGAGTCGCGATAAGTGGCTTAACAGGTCATCAAACGCCTTGATTTCTGCTTGCCATAGTGCGCGTGGCATTGGCCCCAGTGCGAGTAAGTCACACAGAATCTTGGTGAGTTCTTCTTCCTGGTTATGCGCCTGTTGCAGGCCTTGATTAAGACGTTCCACCTGAATGGCTAATCTCAATGGTTCATCCCGCTGGTTAACGCTACCGTGTGTCAGCAGGGACAGATGAACGCGTAAGCGCGAAAGTTCGTCTGGTAACCTGTGTGCCTGAGCAGCGGCTGCCGTCGCCTTGTGGCGACGCTGGTTGCGCTGTTGATGCGCTGATTTGAAGTCAGTCGGTAAGGGGCTATCCAGCACCTCATCCGCGCTGACATCAATGAGAGAGGGTGGCGCCTGGACGTTTTCAAACACCGCCTGGTCAGCGTCCAAATGCGCATTAACGAGCGGTAAGATGGCCTGCCACTGCTGCACAAGCGTCACCACTTTAAGCTTTTCCAGGCGTTCGCGGCGGGCGCGAACAATGCCACTCAGGCGTTTTTGCATGCCCTCGCTGCGCCGGTGACGAGGAAGTGGCTCGAGTGCTGCCGCGTTGGCCAAAAATGCTTCCAGGGTGGAAGCATCCTCCAACTGATTCGGTTGCCAGGCATCCATGCGCTCTATCAGGGCTTGCATGGCGTCCAGGCGTTGTTGTTGGCGCGAAGCCTGTTCGGTTTTGTGGGCTTCTCTTTGCGCAAATAGCGTGTCGCAGGCCTGACGAAAGGATTTCCACAGCCGTTGTTCCTGGCTTTTAGGGGCGCGCCCCAGTTGGCGCCAGTGGTGTTGCAATTCCTTGACGTGACGAATGCGTTCGTTAATGGGGGTGTTTTCCTGTTTGAGAAGCGCCTGAGCCTGTTCTATCAGGGTCTGCTTCTGGTCGGCAATTGAGCGCGCGCGTTTATCAATCAGTACCTGTAAATGGTGGCGTGCTTTGGCAAAGCGCCGCCCCAACTGCTCGGCATCTTCACGCGGAACGGGAGAATAGTGTTGCCATTGTTGGCGCGCTTTGTCGCGAATTTCTCGCAATGCGTCAGGGTCAGCATCATCAGAGGGCCGGTCAAGCAAGCTTTCGAGCTGTTCGCATAAGGCAATACGCGCTTTCAGGTTAGTTTGGCGTGTCTTTACTAACTGATCTCGCCATGGGGTGAGCCGTTGATGAATACGGTCTGAGGCGTTGCGGAAGCGGCTGGATAGCGAGCGGTCAATGGCAGCGTCACCCAGAGATTTCCATTCCTTGATCAACTCGCGGTGATGTTGATCCAGGGCGCTTTCTTCCATGTGTGTGTTATCGGCAAGTGCTTCAATGCTTTCACATAGTTGCATGCGTTTGGGGCCAGCCACAAAGCCACGCCAGTCCCGCAGTTCTGCCAGGCGTGCGCCAAGCGGCTTTAAGCGAGAGATAAGTGGTTTGGCCTTGGCGTGGTCAAGCGCCTCGATCGTCGGTTTTAGGCGTTGATAGACGCGGTTGGCATACTTGAAAGCACCATTTTCAAGCAGTTGTTCCAAGTGATCGAGTTCCATTTCCAGCGCTTGCAACGACGCTTGATGGGTTGATGATTGATCATGGCGAGGCACGTTGCCCTGTGTCTGGGTCGACAGGACTGCCATGGCTTCTTGCATCATTGCTGGCGCTGAAAGTGTCTCTGGCCAACGGCAGGCAGAGAGGTGCTGGCGAAGTTCGGATAACTGATTGTCGGCGAGTGCTTTTTCAATAAGAGGCGCGCAGGACTTCCAGCGCTCCCAGGCGCTGATGATCTGCTCATAATGTTTTACGGTATTGACCTGTCGGCGTCTTAGGCTGTCACTGCTTGGGTAGCTATCGGCCAGGGGCTGCCAGCGTTGGGTAAACAGACGATACTGCGCCTGTAGACTGTCTATATCCTGCTCGGCCAATACCTTGGTGTGCTTGAGCCCTTCCAGGCTTTCTTCCAGGCCTTCCAATAAGTGTACACGGGTCTTCTCGGCGCTGGCTTGGCGTTGTTCCTGATGGCGTTGTTCACTCTCTTGCGCATCGTGTTCGCGGAGGATTTTCCGGCATGTTTGATGGGCCTCCTGGTAACGCCTTTCCTGATGGGCGTCAGGAAGCAGTTCCACTTTTTGCCACTCGCGCTCAAAATGCTGCAGGCGTCCACCGAAAAGAGGCTCCCAGGGGGTGCTTGCCTGTTGTTCCAGGGCGTTGAGGATATCTTCTCGCTTCTGATGCTGATTCTTCTTCCATTCTGCTTCTTTTTTTAGCCCATTCAGCCGGTCTCGCGCCATGCGCATGACCTGGCGGTCGCGCTGTGATTCCTTGGTCAGTCGTTTCAGGCCCTGTTCACTGATAACGCGCTCAGCGGCACGACGGCGGACGGCTGCAATATCATTTTGGCAGGCCTGGCGGATGATATCGTCTTCACCTTGCAGCTTTTCAAGCGCGGCCAGGCGCAGATCAAGGTTATCGCCACCATAGGCAACGGCATGAAGGAGGCGGGTTTCTGATATTTCCTCAAGCTTGCGTTGACGTTCGCTTAATTCAATCTGGCCATGCTTTCCGCACAGGCGCTGTGCTGTTTCCTCAAACCACTCCGGTTCATCGCGGTTTAGCGGGTAGCCTTCTACCAAGCCGTCAAGGTCATCCAAAGCACACAAGGCAGCCAGGCGGACAGCCGCATTAGTATCTTGCGACAGTTCCCTGAGCGCGTTGTGATCCTTGGGCTGAGTTGGATCCAGGCGGGCAATCGCCTGATGGCGGATGGCGGTATCAGGGTGCTGCCATCGAGGGGCGAAAAAACGTCTTAACAATCCGTGCATGAATCATCCTGAGTAGTGAGCCTGGCAAAAAAGTCTGACGAAAGCGTTTGTCGGTTGCAGAAGCCTGCACTGTCGCTTAACGTTATCCCTTAAAGGGTAAGAAATAATGAAGTTCAAGTTCAGTCTGGGTAAACTTGGTGATCTTTCATTGTTTGTCCATTTTAACCTCTCCAGGTTTGGTCCTGGTGGATCTACGGAGTTCCGGCCATGAGCCTAAAAGCGGATGCGGCCGACGTGGCCTTTACCTTTAAGGGTGGCATGCTTCCCATGACAGTGATGGAGTTAAGCAGTGCTGAACCAGAGCGAATTCGTCAGCAACTTCAAGGGAAGCTGGTACAATCACCCGCATTTTTTCAGCATACACCGGTTGTCCTCAATGTGGAAAAACTGGATGCTCCCAACCTGGCGCTGGAACGTATTTGTGCCGTGTGTCGTGAACATAAATTGCTGCCGGTGGCGGTGCGTGGTGGTGCAGATCCTGTTCGTCAATCTGCCTGGGCACTTGGACTTGGCTGGTTTGCGCCTGTCGAAGTCGAGCGTTCACGACGACTGGCAAGTGTTGGGGACGACACATTAGTGGATTCGTCATTGGCGGAGACGCCTGGGAACAGCCCTAGCCAAGACCGTCAATCCTCTGAGGTATCGCAGAATGCGGGGCTTTCCCCAGACACTGAAACGATCACTACCCGTCTTTATCGTGGCACGGTGCGGTCTGGCCAGCAGGTCAGTGCTCCTCATGGTGATCTGATAGTCATCGGCGCTGTCAATGCCGGCGCTGAAGTGTTGGCCAGTGGCAGTATTCATATCTATGGCCCGTTAAGAGGGCGCGCCCTGGCGGGTATTCACGGTAATTTGTCGGCTGGGATCTATTGCCGCGAGCTTAATGCTGAACTGCTTTCGGTGGCCGGTAACTATAAACGTCTGGAAGATGTAGATTCACGTCTTTTGGGGGGATCTGCTCAGATCCATTGCAGCAGTGACCAACTGGAAATAAAGCCGTTGGCATAATAAAAACATCCGGTCATAAACACGATTGACGAACGTCAAGGCGTATTCAGTCGATCATCATTAACGTAACATAGAGTTTTAATTTTCAAGCTATTCCACTTCACATTACAGGTCTAAGCGGGCGGTGGAATGAAAGGCAATCAGAGTGTGTTCACGCCGTTAGTTAATGCAGATGATGGAAATGTATCAGTGCGGCAGCGGCAGATAATATTAAAAGGATGGGGATCTTGGCCAAAGTCATTGTAGTCACTTCCGGTAAGGGCGGTGTTGGTAAAACGACCAGCGCTGCTGCCATTTCGACAGGTCTTGCCATGCGTGGCAAGAAAACTGTGGTGATTGATTTCGATGTAGGTCTTCGTAACCTGGATTTGATCATGGGCTGCGAACGGCGCGTTGTCTATGATCTGGTGAATGTCATTCAGGGGGAGGCGGGCCTTAATCAGGCCATGATAAGAGACAAGCGGGTCGAGAATCTGTTTATTCTTCCTGCCTCGCAAACCCGTGATAAAGACGCACTAACCCAG
>LFIK01003680.1_pt1 | contig 12431 bp, 11 predicted proteins | sample 643401 | NCBI WGS metagenome assembly LFIK01 (sample SAMN03777447, study PRJNA286221) | soda lake metagenome | biome: soda lake; feature: Kulunda steppe; material: water; isolation source: sample T5-Br brine of Lake Tanatar-5 | place: Russia: Kulunda steppe | collected 2010-07 | reverse complement strand
TATCCGGATTCAGCAACGCCTGAGCCACCGGACCCAACTGCTTGCCGGCATCCGCCCCACCCTTGAAGACACGCTCATCTGCCGTCAACCGGGCACAAACCCGAATCACGTTGCCATCGACCACAGCGATGGGCTCAGCCAGGTGAATACTGGCAATCGCGGCAGCCGTGTAAGGCCCAATACCGGGGAGTCGCTGCCATTCCTTGGCCGATTCCGGATACCCCCCGCTCGCCACCAGCTCCTTTGCCAGACGGTGCAAGTTTCGCGCCCGGGAATAGTAGCCCAGCCCTTCCCAATGTTTGAGAACCTCTTCCGCATCGGCCGCCGCCAACTGTTCAAAGTTCGGAAACCGCCGCATCCAGCGATCAAAATACGGCAGGGCAGTATCGATCTGAGTCTGCTGGCACATCAGTTCCGACACGACGGTGCGGTACACCGTGCGCTCGGTTCGCCAGGGCAGCGGACGCCGCACTGTTTCGAACCAATCCAGCAGGGCCGTCCGAAAGCGCAAAATGTGAGTCGGGTCAGAGAGTTGCATTTGCCTTCGATTGAGCCTTGCGCTTGAGTTGAAGCCAATTCCAAACTGCTCCCTTCCGATCATGCCAAAGAAGACAGACGACTCTCAGCCCAAGGGCATCACTATTTACACCATCAAACTGGGCTCTGCAGAGCTGGAAAAGCTCGCGGCTATCTGCGACAAGCGTTGCTACGGTTTTTACGACGTCGCCCATAGTTTGTTCGCCTTCAAAGCGCCCTATGAAGGTATCAACATCGTCGCCTACAAAAGCGGCAAAGTTGTGATTCAGGGCAAGGGCACAGAAAACTTTGTGCAGAACGTGCTGGAGGCTGAGGTGACTGGCACCCCCGAGCTGGGCTACGAAGAGGTCCATCATCCCGAATACTACGAACCGCATGCCGGTATCGACGAAGCCGGCAAAGGCGACCTCTTTGGCCCCTTGGTTTCCTGCTGCGTGATCGCCGACGGCGATATGGTCCGCGAATGGCGTGCAGAAGGCATTCGCGACTCCAAAACCATCACGGATGCCAGCATTATGCGGATGGAAAAGATCATCCTCAAAACCAAAGGCGTCGTCGTCCGTAAAACCTTCGCGAACATGAACCGCTACAATGAGTTGATGGCCAAACCCAATGCGAACCTGAACAAATTGCTCGCCTGGTATCATGCCCGCTCCATTGCCGCCGCCCTGGAAGCGAGAAAAGTCGAATGGGGCCTGCTCGACCAGTTCAGCAAGCAGCCGCTCACCCAACAGCAGCTCAAAAAGGATGGCATCGATTTTGACCTGCGGATGCGCACCAAGGCCGAATCCGATCCCGTGGTCGCAGCCGCCTCAATCTGCGCGCGCGCAGAATTTGTCCGCCAGCTGCAAAAGATCAGCAAAGACTTTGGCGAAGAACTGAAAAAAGGCGCCAGCGCCGCAGTCAAACAACAGGCAAAGGAGCTGGTCCAAAAGCTCGGCGCCCACCGCCTGAAAGATTTCGCCAAGGTCCACTTCAAGACCGCCTACGAAGTGCTTGGACTGCCGGTCCCACAAAAACCCAATTACTTTCGCCGCTAGACTTATTCACAATGGCCCAGAGCCGTCCAATGACCTGCCCTCGCTGGCAATTCGATTGTGCGGCCATTGCCGGCCAGGACTGGTTGGTCGGTGTCGATGAGGCCGGACGCGGCGCCCTCGCCGGCCCGGTAGTGGCGGCGGCCGTAGCCGTTCGGGCCAACTATTTTGAAGCCCTGCCATCGGCCTTTGACCTCGCCCATATCCGCGATTCCAAACAGATAAAGGAACCGCAACGCGAAAACCTCTTCGAGCAAGTTTGCACACTGGCGGACAGCGGTTTGGCCCTGCACGCCGTCGGCGAAAGCAGCGTCGATGAAATCGACCGCCTCGATATCCTTGGAGCCACTTGTTTAGCGATGCGACGGGCGGTCGTCCAGCTCCAGAAACAAGGTCTCCCCGCCAGCGAATACGGCGTCGACGAACTCTTTCGCGAACCCGGCAAACGGGTGCGCATCCTGGTCGATGGAATTCCTCTGAAACGTCTGCAGCTGCCGCATGAAGGTCTTGTCAAAGGTGACGACCGATCCCACGTCATCGCCCTCGCCTCGATTCTCGCAAAAGTCAGCCGGGACCGCCAAATGCGCGCACTCAACCGCAAACATCCCGAATACCTCTGGACCAGCAACAAAGGCTACGGCTCTCGCGCCCACTGTGAGGCGATTCGCACTAAAGGTCCCTGTGGATTGCACCGTAAGCAATTTATCCACAAACTTATTCACACATGACCCCCGGCCCGAAACGTCCTTTTCTTGGTGTGCACTACACCACCTGCTCGACCTATGGCCGTCTCTACAAAAACAACGAAGGCACCGCCTACGAAGGCCGCTGCCCCCGCTGCGGCCACTTTGTCCGGGTCCTCATAGCCCCCGGCGGCTCCAGCACCCGCACCTGCCAAGCCACCTGCCCCTCTAGTGGTGTGACCAGAAGGTTATTTCCGCTTTTGTGAGAGCGCCATGCTCCCTTGAGCAAGGCAGCTGAAGCCGGGCATGCCCGTAGGCATTCACGGCTTCAGCGAACGCCGCACAAGGGTTCATGCCGCCTCACCCTTCGGGCCATGCGGAATTGCCTGCCCATCTGCGTTTGCGAGAGCCGACAGGGGCTACAGCCCATGATCGGCCTCGCCGCCTTGATGGCGCAGGCAATCCGTCATGGCAAAAGCGAAAAAACTTTCTGGTCACACCACTTGCTACCACAACCGCCATTTGCGCTGAAAAATGTGGAGCTGATCGGGATCGAACCGACGACCTCGTCATTGCGAACGACGCGCTCTTCCAACTGAGCTACAGCCCCGTAAAATCAACAGCCTATTCAAAACTGCTTTGGAATCCCGTCAAGTGCGTTCGCTACCGCGAACCTCACCACTCCTTGGCAACGCGGAGGTAAAAGGACCGGCCGCGAATACTGTGGGTGGAGGTATCGTAGTTGTCGTTGAAGGCCCCGACCGCGACCGGTGGAGCACGATCCAAAAGGTTGGTGGCCCCCAAGGTCAGAGACAAGTCGCTGGTCAGCGCGTGCAGGGAACCTGTAAATGAATACTGGACCAAAGCATCCACGGTGGTCCAGGAACCCACCTTTCTGGAATCGATAGTTTCCAGAAAAAAGTGATCATCCTCAAACGAATCCACGTGATTGATGGTCCCCGAGAACAACCACTGGGAGCGTTCATAGACCAGACGGTAATAGCCTTGAAAACGCGGAATACTACCGGGAGCAAAGTCGTCGGAGTTAGGATCCCTGAACCGACCGGCAAAACTCTGTGCCGGGGTTCCAGGAGCGGTAATAAGATCCCACTTTAGAATGTAATTAAACATCCACTCATGACGGAGGGATCCCTCCAAAAGCCCGCTGTGGTCGTAGCGAAGGAATATTTCAAATCCCTCAATCTTGTTGGCCGCGACATTGAAACGCTCGGCGTCAATATGAACACGGCTTTGACCAAGACTTCCATCCGGATTTCTCGAGATTCGATCCGCAAAGGGCGCCGCAGGGTCGAATACAACATTCGAGGGGTTGGAAACATCCGGATAACCTTGTCCCTGGCCCTCAGCGTTCAAATTCAGAATCAACTGCGTTGAGTCGCCTATGACGTTTCTGCGCTCAACATTGTAGTAATCGGCCGATACAAAGAATCCTCCCAATGCTTCAGGGGACCACGCTCCGCCGAGTGACCAGGTTCTGGAAGTCTCGGGTTGCAGGTCGATGTTTCCCGAAACAGAAACCATGGTCTGGAAAAGACCGGGAGAAAAACCCAGTGGATCAACAACCGTAGGAAACTCAGTCCCGCCTGCGCTGAAAATCTCATTCGGCGTTGGCGCTCTGAACGCTGTGCTGTAGCTCGATCTCAGGGTCCATTCACTCGAGGGCTGATAACGGAATCCAAATTTACTGTCGGTGGACCGGAACCGCGGACCAGCCGGCATTCCGGTTGCGGGGTCTTCTCCATCGTAGCGAAAGCGTTCGTGCCTTACACCTGCATTCAAATCGAAAGCAAACAGACCGGGAAGCCGGTTGCCTTCTCCCACCAACGGGACCCGTGCCTCGGCGAATCCCGCCCGAACCGACCGCCCTGCATGGAAGGGAAACAACTGATTGAATCCAAGTGCCCGGCCTTCCTGTATTAAAACATCTGGCTCCGTGCCACTGTCCTCGTCTCTGTATTCAATTCCAACAGCGACATCAACCTCCCCTCCCGGTATTTCAAACAATGGACCGTTGATTTTAAAATCCCATACACGCAAGACAGAATCGTAATGATCCCTGGCCTGACCTCCCGCATCGCGAAGTGCCTGTGCATTGTCCCAGCTGTAATTCAGCCCATTGATAGTTGCTGTTCCTGTAGAAAAAGCCCGCCCATAAGGATTGAAGGCTCCGGAATTCACCAGCGGGATCAACGCATTCAACTCAGGAAATCCGGACATGCTATTGTGACCCTTGGCACGGTTGTAGAGGAAGGCACTCTCCCAGTTAAAGTTTTCCACCTGTCCCCTTAGCCCGAACACGGTTCGGAGTGAATTGAACCGAAAGGTATCGCTCCGCGGCCCCAGCTCCACCGTCCTGTAAACTGGATACGGAACAGAATCGGCATCCAACAAATTCGTGTAAGGGCTATCATACGGAACTCCGAAAGGAGCTGCCGCATAGCCATTGAACTGTTGTATGTCAGACAGCAAAACATCGCCAAAAACAGATACATTATCAGACAACCGCATGCGCGCGCTTCCGTAGAATGAATACCGTTCCTGACCAGGAATCGCCGGTGTCATTTCCCTGTAGTTGTAGAGGTCTTCCTGATAGTCGAACGCGCGGTAGTCCGCAAGTGACTGCGGGTTATCCACGCCTTCCCTGAGGATTCCATGACCGAACCCACTGACCGCAGGGTTGAAGAAGTAGGCGGTGCCAGCTAAAAACGGATCTCCCAGATTTCCCGCTCCGTAAGGTCTAAGGTCGGAAGACCTTGAGACCGCCCGATCCCGGGCCTGAATGGTTCCACGCCGGTAAACTTCCCCGGCCAGGGTTATGTGCAAGGATCCATTGCGCATCCCCGTGAGAAACCCTGCCTGGTAGACGCTGGAGTCGCGCCGGGAGGTGTTGCCGTACAAAACATGGATCCGGTTGCTTTCGGGTGAGTCATTAAACTGAAAATCAACCGCTCCGGCCAATGCATCGGCACCATAGGTTGCAGCAGCGCCTGCCTGTAGAACCTGAACAGACCGCAGCGCGGCAAGCGGTATTTGGTTTACGTCCGAGAAAGAACCCGCCCGGCGTCCATTGATCAATACCAAGGTGGAACTCGCGCCCATTCCACGCAGATTGATTCCCGCTGCCCCGGTACCCGCGTTGCTGTCATTTTCGGTTGCCGTACTTCCCATCAAGCCGGGAAGCCTGCGCAAGCCTTCGATGGGCGTCTGCGCGCCAAAGAGGGTGAGGTCCTCACTCGTCAACAGGGTGACCGGTGCAAACCGTTCCTCCATAGCCAAGGGCAACTGAGAACCCACCACACCCAAAGGAGGCAGATCATGGATGGTCTCTGTCGAAAACGATTCGAGGCCGGAGAGGAGAAAACCAGCGAGAGAGCAGACCGCGATGCGGGTGATCCCCGTGCGGTTTCGGGTCAGAGAAATTTTCATAAGCGCGTTGATTGCCGATCCAAGCGAAGTAAAGATCCAAATAAAAATCAGAATGGCGGGCTCTGTCGAAAGTATTACGTGTTACTGAAAAACAGGCAGAGGGAAAATGGACTTCCTGCTCTTTAAATAAGTTTTGATTGACCTAAGCATGTTCGAATTTAGCATGGCTTATACCCTGCAACGGGTTTAGCCCTCCTCAAATTATGGACCTCGAAACCAATTACCTCGGCCTGGTGCTTCCCCACCCCTTCATCGTGGGCGCGTCACCATTGGTCTACAATCTGGACACCGTCAGACGACTCGAAGACGCCGGCGCCGCAGCGATCGTGATGCATTCACTCTTTGAAGAGCAGCTACTTCAGGGTAAAATCCGGGGTTTCCCGGATGCGGATGGCACCGACGTCTACCTCGCCGACGAAGCGCGGCAGTTTCCACTTCATCCCGACGCCTATGTCGAGCACATCCACAATTTGAAAGAACGGGTTTCCATCCCGGTTATCGCGTCCCTAAACGGCCTGTCCGAGGGCACCTGGACCGAATACGCCAAGCTGTGCGCAGATGCGGGTGCGGATGCAATCGAGCTGAATTTTTTCTTCTTCCCAGCGGATCTGTATGAGACCAGCGAGGAGATGGAAGAACGGGCGCTCTACTTGATCCGTTCACTGGTCCAGCACACTTCCATTCCGCTGAGTTTGAAACTGAGCCCGTTTTTCACCAGTCTACCCAGTTTTCTCCGACGGGCAGAGGATGCAGGTGCCCTGGGTGCGGTGCTCTTCAACCGGTTTTTTCAACCCGAACTCGATCCGTCCGGACCGTATTGGAAACCCGAGATCGGAACCTCCTCGCCCGCGGAACTTCGACTTCGTTTGAACTGGATGGCCACTCTGTATGGTCGCAACCAGATGGATTTTGCTCTCAGCGGTGGCATCCACAGCCATCTCGACGCAGTGAGGGCAATCATGGCTGGGGCCGACGTCGTACAGGTGGTTTCGCGGATCCTCAAAGAAGGTCCAGAAAGTCTCTACACCTTGCTGGCAGATGTCCGGCTTTGGATGGAAGCTAACCTCTACGAAGACATCGGGCAGCTACGCGGAGTCGCCAGCTTCCTCAATGTGGATCATCCGGAAGCCCACGCACGGGCCAGCTATTTCCAGCTGCTGAAAGATTGGAAGCCTTAGGCCACGTCTGGAAATTGGCGGGAAGAAGCGCGTTGTTGGAGTCCAGGCTTTAGCCTGTAGGCCGAACTCCAAGCCCCGCAACCGACAGCCTAAAGGCTGGACTCCAACCCAATCCCAGACACCACTAGTGGTGTGACCACTAGCTGTTCAATGAGACGAGGAACTGAATATTGGTCGCGGTTTTCTTAATTCGGCTGATCAGCATCTCCATCGCATCGGTCGGCGGAACACCCTTCATGGCCCGTCGCAGTCCGTAGACCTTTGCCATCTCATCCGGATGGTAAAGCAGTTCTTCCTTACGCGTGCCGCTCTTGGCCATCTCAATCGCCGGGAAAATGCGTTTGTCCGACAACTGTCTATCCAGGTGCAGCTCCATGTTGCCGGTGCCTTTGAACTCTTCAAAGATCACCTCGTCCATTCGGCTACCGGTTTCAACCAAGGCGGTGCCGATAATGGTCAGGGAGCCGCCCTCTTCAATATTCCGGGCACTGCCAAAGAAGCGTTTCGGTTTCTGCAAGGCATTGGCCTCCACACCACCCGAAAGAATTTTTCCACTGTTCGAGGCCAGGGCATTGTAAGCACGCGCAAGTCGCGTAATCGAGTCCAGCAGAATAATGACATCCCGACCGGCTTCGACCATCCGCCGCGCTTTCTCGATCACCATCTCGGCACAATGCACGTGGTTTTCTGGGGATTCGTCGAAAGTCGACGCAATGACTTCGCCCGAAGTGATCTGGCGGCGAAAGTCGGTGACCTCTTCCGGACGCTCATCAATCAGAAGAATGATCAGGTGCGTATCCGGCTTGTTGACGGCGATGGCATTTGCAATCGACTGCTGAAGAATGGTTTTACCCGTTCTCGGAGGTGCTACGATCAACCCGCGCTGGCCGAGACCCACCGGCGTGAGCAGATCAACCGTTCGCATGGCAATGTTGTCCCACTTCACCTTCGGCTCGGTCTCGAGAATGATGCGTTCCGTCGGATAATAAGGCACCAGGTCCTCGAAGGGCGTCACGCTGAGGTTGTCCTCCGGAGCCTTGCCCATGATGCTGCGGATATCGATGACATAAGGGCAGGTCTCCTCATCCGCATCGACTTCCTGCAGGTAATCCGTCGCCGGGAACAAAGCACTCAGTGCCTTCTCAGCCAAAGCTTCCTCAACCCGGTCAGGGAGGACATCCACTCCATCATCCTGATCCTCGTCAATGCCTGCCGCTTTCAGCTGCTCCAAGGCATCATCCGGCAAAACTTTGCGTTTGGCGTGCAGCTGAACCTCCAAAATCGTTCCCCGCTTGAGCCCAAACCGGCGCATAAAAGGTTTTGCAATGAATGCGGAATTCGGCCGAATCCGGTAATGCTGGCTGGTAAACACAAGCAGTCCGTCGCCCTCATCCGTCACCTCCACAATGCCCTCAGCATAGATGGCTCGGCGAGCAGCCTGAGCCGCATCGAGAATGGCATCAATTACCTGGTCCCGGGCCGGTGCGGCCTGAGTGTAATGAATGTTGAAGTGCTCGGCGGCAAAACCAATCAAATCGCGGTGCACCATCTCCAACAATGCATTGAGCGAAATCGCTTCACCGTCTCCCGCAGCCAATTCTTTCGCCAACTCCTTCAATGCCGTCTCATCGCGAAACAACCGCAGGCCGTATAAATTTCCGGTTTCGATCACCGCATCGAGGTCGCTCTCCTGAGACCGGTCGCGCCGACGACCATCGCGACGGCCCTTGTTGCGCTCTTTTTTGTTCCGCTTGCGATCGTTGTTGTTGCTATTGTTGTTAGCGGGGTGATTGGGCTTGCGATTGTTATCGTTGTTCGGCCCCTGATTGCCCTGTTGCTGGGGACGGTTCCGATCGGGCGAAAATGGCTTTTGTTTAAATTTCTGCCGATTTGGCCGGTCCTGCTTATGTCCCCTGCCCGCATCTCTTTGCTGGTGATGGGCTGGCGGCTTCGTTTCCGACGCCTTAGGCTGCTGGGACGGTTCTGGCTTCTCCGCTTTGGGCTCGGGTTCTTTTTTCGCCACCGCCGGATTCAGCACCGGATCCGCATCGCTGGAATAGGTATGCGGAACAGGTTCTCCGTCTGGATTTTTAGTGCTGAGGCTTGGGGCCTTCAAAGGCGGCGCGGAAACGCCTCCCTCGTCCGACTTATCAGCGTCTCTGAATGCCGACTTACGCGCGGAACGCTTGCGGGTTGTTCGGCGTGCCGGAGCCTTTTCCGGAGACTCCGCAACGGACTCAACCGCCGGGCTGGCCTGGACCGGCTCTTCGGCTGCTGCTTTTGCGGCGGCTTTACGCGCGGACTTTTTCACAGCCGCCTTCTTGGCGGTGCGTTTACGGGCCACTTTCTTGGTGGCGGATTTGGATGCTTCATCCATGATTGCGTCGGCTTCAGTGTCGAAGGGCAGATTAGTCTGCGAGGTTGTCATCTGGGTTTAACCAAAAAAATTTATTCGGCACCCCATTGATCAAAAAGGAGATCCAATTGTTCGTTCAGGTGTTGCAGGGTGCCATTGTTGAGAAGGACTACGTCGGCCAGCTCCATTTTGCGCGGTAAAGGCAATTGCCGCTGTAGCCGCCATTGTATCTGTGAATCCGACAGTCCGCGGGCACGCAAACGTTTCATTTGGACTTGTGGAGAAGTCGCCACGCAAACCGTCAGATCAAACAACTCCTGTAAATTCTTTTCGAAAAGGAGGGGGATTTCAACGACCGCGAGGGTGTCCTGCTCCGCTACTTTCCGCGTCCAAACCCGCCTTACGATAGGGTGTAAAATAGACTCCAGACGCGAAAGTTTATCGGAATCATTCGCAACCATACTTCCAAGGCGGGCTCTGTCAATCTTTCCTTCCCCATCGACGACACCGTCGCCAAAGCACTCCCGCACGGACTGAATCACTTCCTGGTCCGTGGCCAGCAGCTCGCGCACAATGGCGTCGGATTCAACCACCAAAGCACCGCGCTCCGCACACGTACGCAAAACCGTGCTCTTTCCGCAACCGATGCCTCCCGTCAGTCCAACTTTCATAGCAGATACACTCATACAAGGAATTTGATTTGCGCGAATCGAAATCTGAACTTTTTTAAAGCTGTGCCCTGTGAATCGTCAGCACCCCGGTATTTTCTTGCCCACGCCTCCGTCGATGGCTTCCGCGAGGAACTCAAGTCCTTGACCGCATCCTGGACGGAAAGCGGCTGGAGCTGGGTGGACGCGGATGCCGTGCTGCTCAAGGTCATCGAGCTTTTCGAAAAGGGATCCGAAACCCACGAAGCGCTGGACACGCCCTATCACGATACCCGCCACACGCTGCAGGTATTGCTCTGTTGGTGCCGCATGGTGGAGTCCTTTAGGCGCGTCAGCCCAGATGGCGACCTCTCCGGCTCGCTGCTGCAGGCTGGCTTTTACGCAGCCTTGTTCCATGACAGCGGTTACCTCAAGGACAAGGGGGACTGCTGCGGGACCGGTGCCAAACTGGCCGCCATCCACGAACGCCGCAGCTGCCGGATCGCCGCAGAAACGCTCTCCCGGGCAGGTGTAGCGGCGGTAGATACCGCCATTTTGAAGCGCTTGATCGTAGCCACCGGCCCGCGGGCTCAGTTGCCTGCTATTCCCTTCAATGGCCCGCAGGAACGCTTGCTCGCACAAATGCTGGCGACAGCCGATTTTCTCGCGCAATTGAGTGATCCACAGTATCCGCAGAAATTACCCTACCTTTATCAGGAGCTACGGGAAGCCGAGGCGGCGCGACACTTTTCCCAATCGCCAGCACAACTCCAGAGTATCGATGCCTTCCGCGCCGCTACGCCGCCTTTCTGGAGCAGCTTTGTTCTCCCTCACCTCAACCGCGACTGCGCCGCCGCTTACCGATTTCTGAACAAGCCCTACCCCGACGGCCCGAATGCCTACCTGGAGCAGATCGAGCAAAACCTCCGCTCAATCCGTCTACCGGATTCGCCAAACCTGACTGATGGCGTTTAAGTTTGAAAGGCACCCGCAAATCACCGAAGTTCCGAATCCGAACCCTCAGCCCAAAAATCGAAACATGAAAAGCGCTTACGAACTCGCAATGGAACGCCTGCAAGAGGACGACCCGAATGGCGTTGTTCAGCTGAACGATGCCCAGCGTGCGGAAATGGCCGCGATCGAGCAGAAATGTCAGGCACAGATTGCCGAAAAGGAAGTGTTTCTAAACGGCAAGATTCTTGCCGCACGCAAAGAGGGGGACGCCGAAGCTCTCCAACAACTGGAAAAACAACTCAAGAACGAGCGCGCACGCCTGCGCGACGAAATGGAAAGCGCCAAGGAGAAAATCCGTCAGTCCGCCAAGGGCTGACCCAGCCAAGCCGATGAAATCATATCTTGATCTGCTACGCAAAGTCCGCGACCACGGTCAACCTCGCGCCGACCGCACAGGCGTCGGAACACTGGCCTGGTTCGGCGAACAGGTGCGCTACGACCTGAGTCAGGGTTTCCCTTTGTTGACGACCAAAAAGCTCTACACCCGAGCCATCATCCACGAGTTGCTCTGGTTTCTCAACGGAGACACCAACATCGGCTACCTGAAGGACAACAAAGTTTCCATCTGGGATGAGTGGGCCGACGAAAACGGCGACCTGGGCCGCATCTATGGGGCACAGTGGACCGACTGGCGTTCGCCGGATGGCCGCTCAATCAATCAAATCGAAACCGTCATCCGCTCCATCCGCAAAAATCCGACCAGCCGTCGCCACATCGTCTCCGCCTGGAACCCGGGCGAACTGGACCAGATGGCCCTGCCCCCGTGCCACGCCTTTTTTCAGTTTTTTGTCGACGTCAACAACCGCCGCCTCAGCTGCCAGCTCTATCAACGCAGCGCGGACCTCTTTCTCGGCGTGCCCTTTAACATCGCCTCCTACGCCCTGCTTACGATGATGGTGGCTCAGGTCTGCGACCTCGAGCCAGGCGACTTTGTTCACACCTTCGGCGACCTCCACATCTACCAGAACCACCTCGAACAGGTGGATGAACAGTTGAAACGGACGCCCCGTCCACTACCGCGCATGATCCTGAATCCGGACGTTCGCTCCATAACCGGCTTCAAATACGAGGATTTCAAACTGGAAGGGTATGACCCCCACCCCGCCATCAAAGCACCGATCGCCGTCTGATCCGACGCATCCCCTGACACAGCAATGCCATCAACCCTCGCCCACACCGATGTCACTGCGGACAAAGTTCGCAAGCTGAACTGGAAAGCCATCGCCGCGATGTCTGAAAACCGCGTCATCGGCAAGGATGGCCAGCTGCCCTGGCACCTGCCGGAAGATTTCAAATGGGTTAAAGCCTGCACCAAGGGCCAGGCCATCGCGATGGGGCGCAAAACCTTTGAATCCATGGGCCGCCCACTGCCCGGACGCACCAACATTGTGCTTTCGCGCAAGCCTTTCAAACAGGCGGACTGCGTGCACCTCCCCAGCATCGACGCCTTGGAGGAATACCACAGCGACCGCGAGATCTGGATCTTTGGCGGTGCCGAGATCTACCGGCAATCCCTCACCCGCACCGCCGAC
>LFIK01003679.1_pt1 | contig 12436 bp, 8 predicted proteins | sample 643401 | NCBI WGS metagenome assembly LFIK01 (sample SAMN03777447, study PRJNA286221) | soda lake metagenome | biome: soda lake; feature: Kulunda steppe; material: water; isolation source: sample T5-Br brine of Lake Tanatar-5 | place: Russia: Kulunda steppe | collected 2010-07 | reverse complement strand
TTAAGTATCACAGGTCGCATTCGTGCGACTCATCGAGAGCGCGGCACCAGATTGTCCGCTCGAGACCGTCGTCCCTTCCTGCCTGCACGGTAGAGTTTCTTCTCCATAAAGAGAAGAAACTCCCACAGAAGGATTCCTGGACCCAGGTCTCTCAATAGAGATGGAAATCTCGTTGTCGTCAAGAGTAAGGGATAGTAGCCTCATCGCCATCTACGGCATCCAAGCTTCTCCAAGAAAGGTAGCATAGTTGCCGATAGATGAAATGTTCATTGTGAAATCAAGACCTTGTGGTCGGTGCCGATGCAAACTCGAGAACCCATAGTGTCTTGTGATTGAAATTGAGCAAAGACAACGTGCAACATTTATACAAACTTCTCAATTGCACAATGCAGTGGATTTTCGACAATGTAAAACTCGTCATACTTTGGTGAATACGCTACAATATTACGTGTACTAGTGTCATGCAGGCCTCATCTAGTCAAGTACAAAATTCCGTGCAATATAATGGGTCTTTGGAATTGCGCACATTGAATCCAACATTTTGAAAAGGTGTCTTCATTTTCTAAGTATAGCAATAGAGAGAAGCCGACCAAGTGAGATAACGACCAAAACTTATGAACGACTTTGACAAATTTTGAAAAAGACCTTCCATTCCACGCTACATCTTCTACGGTAGTTCAATGGGCTCAATCCCGCTTTTACTTGAGTGGTCAAGTTGTCTACGCTACCGTCCACTTGCGTTTACTCCGAGGTTGAGAAAAAAGACGGTGTGATGAAGGTTTATAGCACCTGGCTAACTGTGCCCCAAAGTTTCTTCAATTCCATCCACCAGTGAAAGGCGATGAGAGAGGTGGACCTTTCATTCCACTTTGCCTTGCAATTCACTTCTTCTACTTGCCTCATCAACTTCGCAACGCGCCTACTCCTCAAACCGTGACAAACGCAAGAAGACACGTTGTCTCGGTGCTCCATCACTTGCAACCATTCCTCTCATTCGCACAAGACTCCTCCGATGCAAAAGGCTAGAGAGAAGAAGAAAACTCCGTGACAAGGAGTGAAAGGCCGTCCTCCACGGAATTCTTTGTCACCATGATTGCTTGTATCGGAAAAGTCAATCATGGACGCACGTCCAATGCTATCGAGGTATGTAGTAGCGGATTGGACAATCATTCCTTACGTCTCTTCGTCTTACTTGCAAGGAAAACTAACAAAGCTATGTGGCTCATGCTTACTTTCGACAAAGGGCATTAGGAGCTACAATCTCGCTAGATAATGCTCGAGGGTCCGAATGCCGTATGCATTTTGGGCAAGTCAACCAAGAAGCCGTTGAAGCAAATCCGGCCATATTCGATGCGGATCCCTTCAAAGGAGCTCAACCGACAAATAACAAGGGTAGGAAAGAAAATCACGTCAAGACCCAAAGTTAAAAACCCGCATTTATCCCCGGATGTCCAACGATATGATAGAAAGGCCTTGGGAAGTCCCAAGTAGCCTCAAGTTTGCATGTGGGTCCTCATGCGAGTTCCAAGGTACCTTTACAAGTGTAAGGAAGCCTTGATATTTGCCATAACCGTACAATACTGCTTCGTCTACGTGGATAAATTATGAACTCCCAACAAGAACGTAGTGTTTAATTAATACTCCTCATCTTTCGTTTTCAAGGCGTTGTCCATTGCAAAGATGAGCGTATTGACGAACTTCAAAGTCCTCTCGCTCTCGTTTACATTGGTACACCGTTTGAAGAGGAAATCGCGAGACGCAACAAGTCATATCCTACAATGTGCTTGTTTATGAATAGACGAGGATTCAAATGGGCTAGTTAGCACGTTTGAAGTCACAAGGTTCAATCAACACAACCAAATTGTAAGCAATTAGACGGCGGTAATGCTAGGTTAGAAATTCGATATTCAAACAGACACATTGACGCAAGCATACAAAGTAGCTAAAGTCGCATTTGTCCCACAAATAAAGATCTCCGTTTGAGTCGACCCATTTGGAACGTTCGTCCTGGCTGGCAAAAGAGAGTTTACACCTGATTTGGGAAGAAAACCTCTAGAGGGATGCGAATACTAGGTTTCTCATTAGGTTAGTAGCTCAACAAATTTGGTTTTGCCGATTGCACATATTTGGATATGTATTGCATACAAATTAAATCATTGGCTACGGCTAATGAGGAGGAACCTTCGTTTTTTAAAAAGTACCTTTGTTGCCGAAATCCTAAGGAGGTTTCTCTAATTTGCTAGTATAAGGCCAAATCAGTAAAAGCGTATTATTAGACTCTATTTCTATATCCTTATCAATGAAAACATCACGCAAGAGGAGGGTGCTCATGTCGAATCCCTCTTCTACAGAGTTAAGAGCCTCTTGAAGAACACTAGAAAGGAATGGCGTCATGTAGCACCCTTTATGACGATATCCTCGATATCATACGGATGGAATGCTGTTGGGAACTCCACCACGACCTCTATGTAGTCATGGTGATATTGAAAGATGAGCGTTTGTATCTCGTCGTGGCTGTGAAGGCAACGATTGAAGTCACAACTCACAAATGCAAAATGCGTCTATGCAAAGGTGTAATGTCAAGTTTCGCAAGCTCCATTTTTTGCTCGGGACATGCCGCGGATTCTTGGGTGGACCAAATAGTGCGAGGAAATTTCGTAGGTTCAAGTGCATCGATTTTCGAATTCGCATGCATGTTTTGGATTTGAGGCTTTTCGCAATTAGCAAGTGGGAAGGTATTTCGTCATGAGAAAACTCAATAGATTCTGCTTGAGGCGCTTGGGCGGTGCAAGCACAACTTGAAATTCACGCATGTATTTTGATGATCTCCTTCGATCTTTGAATGCGCTAGGTGTTGCTTTAGCATATGTTTAAGAACGCCTTCTTTGCAATGTAGTTGGAAGCCTAGGAAGAGCCCTTGCCCGCATTCATGAGTGCAATGCATTTGCATGCTAGCCTCAAGTGAAAGAGTCAAAAATTCCTTGACGAGACGATGTTAATGACATGGAGGCCGATGCATCAATCCTAGGTCTTGTACGGTGGCATGAAGCATCAAAAAAAGGTTTTGTAGAAATGCGATTTCATTCCCTACTTTCCTCGGAGTGATTGACTTGGTCTAACAAATATGCATTTGCTCGATCCATTTGCACTAGCGGGCTCTAATATGCGTGCCGTTTGTAGTGAATGAGCGATCACATGCGTGTACCACTATGTAGAAATGGCGCTCTAGTGTGCTGAGCTAGCAAGGTACTCTTGCGAGTGACGAAGAGAGCTGCGGTTGCAATGGTCGCATGCATATTGCTCTCGTTCCACTCAAGGGAAGTATCAAGTAGGTGTTCAAGGATGTTGGAGAGCTCTACTCGTGTGTAGCGGACGTGCGAAGTTAATAGATAGATTCCAAGCCACAAGCAAGTAGGGTTGCATCGCATCATTGCTAACCTAATGTTTACTATGTGGGAACGCTGATGCTGCGAGTTTCTTCTTCTACAAAATGCCTCCGGACATTAGGAAGTATCTTGCAATGCACCATGTTCAACTTCACGCCAACGCGTATCGGAAAAAGGCTTCTTTGAAGCGATCAATAACTACGGATGTGGTGAACAGAGATGACCAATTGAACGAGGAATGCTATGGTAACATTTTCTTGTTTCCAAGAAGCAACTTGAGTTTGAGGATGAAAGCGTTGTATGTAGGTCCGTCCGTTTAATTAAAAGTAAATGTAATGTTCTTTGGTATCTTCCACTGCAAGTTCGCCGGTTTGTCTCTTGCACTCTTGTTTTGAAGAGGTTGCAAAATAGACGGTAGATTCCGAGGACGAAAAAGTATATGGAAATACGCTTCTTTGTCATACAATACTCATTTATGGAAGCCACAAATCGGTATCACGAACCTCAGCAAACGATCTCTAACATTTACCGGACAAATATTCACGATATTCTTCCATTCCTACGCATTGACATTGCAGTTTTTGATGCAATGTACTTCTGCTGCTTTGCCACGAAGGTCTCTATCTGCACAAAATTGTTGCCTTCGGCTAAATGATTAGCATGTAAACGCGTCTTCCTCGCTATTTTCATCTTCTTGTTGCCTAGTATGATCCACCCATCCCGAAAATAGCAATAACAAAGGCCACATTCAATTCATCAGCGAAGTTGGCGGCACGACTGCGTCTTCTAGGTCATCCTCCATTGCTCTCGCTTATTTTGTATCTATTAGGTATCTTCTAGCGCTCGTCCATCAGCCGCTTTGGAGTTTCCTACGCACACATGTTGTTAAACCGCAATGCCCCCCTTCATCCTCTTGCTAGAAACCACGGCGTCGGAAATTGCAAGGAGCTCTTGCAACAATGAAACACAAGCATCTTGATCATTCCGCATTCGAGCATTTCTTGGACCGATGTTTGTTCACGCCTTGCGGTTTTGTTCCTCCTACCTATTTTCTAGTATGAAAAGGTCGACCTTGTCAAAAGGGCCATCACAACATCTGTTCAATGTATGAACAAGGATGGACCATGCTTCATTCACCCCCTTGTGAGTACGCTCAACAAATTGACAACACTCCTTGAGTAGGAGCTGCTTTACAAAATTAATGTTGTGTGACCATTTTCTCATCTTCTAGTTCTTCCCCTGTGACACATGAATTAGTCCTTGGGTTGCCATGGCAACCATGACGATCTTTTTCGAGGCTTCTTTCATGCAATCTTGGCCATCTCTTTGTAGCTTTCCTAGCGCGAAATGGAGGGATGCATTTGAATACACCCGTGGATACAAAGTGCGTTCAAATCTTCGTTGGAGGACTCAACGAAAGTTGTTCTTTGGTACACAACTTACCGTTTCAATGAAGAGACCTAGCAATGACTCGGCTCCCTTCTTCAATGCAATGATTTTGTTTGGTTCATCTCAAGGATCCTTTTGTATTCCCCTTCTTGCAAGTGAAGTAGATGAACAAGAACCCCTAGTACTCTCAAAAGAAGGGTTTGATTGACACGCACAACCCTTCCTCTAACAGCCCTTGATGCGGGCTATCGATTGATACAATTGAAGTAGTCGAAAGCGGTTCGTCCTCGATTATCCTAGCCAAAAATTACGTGTATCTCAAGTAAGGTGCTTCAACTTGCTTTTAAGAAACGTTTGGCTACGTACCTCCCCAACCGCGAACCCATAAGCGACGAACGAGACTTTCCAAGAAACAATGGAAGGGGGGCATGATGAGTGACAAACAAGAGAAATGCATCGTTCTCATAGAGAACACGAGTTGCCAATCAGCCCCACAAACAAGCCAACATTGCCGGGTTTCTAAACGTCATACCCCCCACCGAGGAACAACGAAGCATGTATCATGAGGCTACTCGTCAAGGCACGCCACCAAATGAAGGGGCGTTGGGCATTTTGAACATTCATGTCCGATTCGTTGGCAAAGCGTGACGTGTTGGAACGGGAGGACCAAGAACTCATCCGCCAAACGCGTGTCACAAAGTTGGGCCACCTTGCGCTCCACTTGAACAAAATTGAAGAATTCAAAAATCTTGCATCCCCATTGCGCCGTGACTCGTATTTGACTTCGCCAAAGCAAGGAACTATTACAACTCAACGCTACCTATTCCCTTACAAACACTAAAAAGCTAGACCATTGTCGACAAAAACAACCATCCTTTCTTAAGGTATTGTCCACGCACTTTTGTATAATCGAACAATAGAAAGGGACCTTCCGCCACCAAAATATCACGATAAATAATCCGAATATTATTGAGGGCATGCTAACATTTCGAAAGTTTCCACAATTTCAGACCCGAGAAAAGTTGTTGGCAACATCCCAATTCCTTTGTTGTACCATGAGAGCTCATGAAACTTCATTGTTAATTTTGTTGATGTAGCCGTCTTGTTTGTATGCTCTACTGCACAATTGCCAATATTTCCCAAACCTGAATTTCGACCACTGTGCAGGTACTATCCTTGGCAAGATTGGATCGCGTGTAGCATGCTTTGCCTCCCTTGTAATGAAGAAGTATTAGGTGAACATGCTGCGCGGAAAAATGGGAAGGCAAGAAATGACACTTGCAACAAGGAACCAACCAGATCGGTTGCATGTCACCGCTTGGAGCTCTTTCTCTTACAGGCTTAAGATGACCTTTAGACAGTGGTTTCTTGGCAGCAAAACAAAGAGTCAAATGGAACCTGCTTTACACCAGGAAGGGATGGATGACGTGGATACCATCGGATACAAGGGATTCAAAATTCACCATAACGCTGACAGTTGAAGGTAAGTCGGATGCTTTCGTGGTGCGAGCCCAAAGGGCCTGGTCTATCGAACTAATCTAATAGTTGACTCCCTCTATCCACATTGGCAAAATGGCTATATCTTCTATATTGGAGAAATGTAGCTTGACATCTGTCTCCTGGACTTTTCCAGAATCTGCATGACCACTGCCTCTCGAAGTCAGCCCTTCACTTCAAACATTAGTATCTTCCTAACCCACGCAAGTTTCCATCAAGTATATTGGACATGACATGCCCTGCAAGTAGAAAAAAACTATTTACACAATTAATGTACAGAAGAAAACAGTGAGGTGTACAAGTTGCAGTGCTTAATTCCAAGCAGCAGCCAAATGTGCTTAAGGAAGGTATACTGCAGAATATCTGGACACATGAGGCAAGTGCAGAATCTTTAGCTCTATGTCGTGAAGAATTTTGTGTGCCTCGTGCTCCTCAAGTAAACCGTGATGCACCATACCTTTCACAAGAGAAACTTCTTGGTGTAGTAGTTGCCTAATTACCTGTTGATTCTTCACAGAGATCGCTATGTTTGGATCACCTGTCACTTCTTCAGTAACAATTTCTTGAGCTTTCCGACACATGGCTTCACTTTCAGCTAAAACCTTCTCCACACAATTTAGGAAACAGCCCTCATCGTCAAAATTCATCATGACCAAATTGGCCTTCAAACGTGCAGCCTTTGCCTTTCCACGCAGCACAAAGGATTTGGATCGCTTCACCGCTTCACGCTTGTCTGTAGATTTGGAGAAATGAACTGACTTCTGCTCCCTTTCTTCATCGTGCTCAGCTTTGGATTCTGACATCGTGCTTAGCTCAACACCAGAGCCGGTTGGGGAGCGGGTTTGCTCCAGCCCTGTCACGTATGGAGGAATTGAAGACTCCAGGTCATTTGTATCCACAGAATGTAAGGAGCCAAGGTTCATAGAAGAATCCTGGTCAAACAAACTATACATTGATGCACTTGACTCAACCCGCTCCAGGTGTTTTGCAGCTCGAACTACTTCACACATTTCCTTCTGCACAGCCAAATGTGCTTCAATGTATGCAAGTGCATACATCAAGCGTTTGGAATGCCTGGAGCTGATCGAAATACCCATGTACTGTGTTAGCCTCTGCCAGATCCTGCGCATTTTCCGACGCAATGCACCGTAATTTGCGCAGCACTTTTCAACATGGTGCCAGTCTCCAAGCTCTGTGCCAACGTGCTCAAGTCCATGATGGATAGACGCCTTCAAATTATGGGCTACCCAGCGAGGTATTTGATGTTTTTCCAACATATTGTCGTACTGGATGTTCAGTGAGTGGAGAAATCGAGACCTCACTATCTTCATGGTTGATGACTCTGCATAAGCTGCAGGGTCCTTCAAGTCGGCTGAGCTCATCGCCCTCTTCAGAAGTTTTCGTTTCTTCCTACCATCTTCAGTTTCCATCATGGAAGGAATATGGCGAGCAACTACCTCAAAGTCTGCTGGAAGAAATGTGTATACGTGTCCTGCCTGACTTGTACCTACAACTGGACCAGCCAACTTATCAAAGCTTCGGTTCAATTCTTTGAATAGCATTCTTTTTGTTTCGTGCAACAGAATTTTCTGCCCGGTATCCATCTCACCCAGACCAAGCCAACTAACAAGACGACCCGTGGTATTACCATTGACAATAAGAGTGATAGCAGCAATGCCGCCTGTAAGAAACAGTATGCGTTCCCCATCCACACTTGGCAGACCGGTGTATTTCTCTTCCCCGTCTTCAGTGACCTCCTGGGATTGAAGACTGAGAATCAATGCAAAGGCAAGGTTCAGAGCACCTCTCAGCCCTCCCCACCAAATGACAACCCATTCTCTCCATTCCAAATGGGGACCAACTCGATTTAAAATCGGTATGGAAACGAAGAGGGCCACCCCCCGAACTGCCATCAGGAAACAATACATCAACACCATGTAGCCCCAGTCTTGTCCACCAATGTTCCCCAACGCTGATTGCACTACAATGATTCCAGCAAGAAGAAATACAATTATGTTCGCAAAATATTCAATGCTATGCCAAAAGTGTTCCATTGCTTCTTTTGCATGACCAGTAATGGAGGTCCATGACATGAAGCCCAACATCATCCCAGCGGCTATGACAGCAAGTAAACCATTGGCGTGTAGATTGATTTCTGCTGCAAAGAATGCTAGCCATGCCACGCAAACAGAGATTGTAATTTGAACCACAGTATCATATACTTTGAGGAATGGGGAAATAATTAGTAACCCACCCGCAATGGCAATGGCAAGTCCAATGGCTGGGCCCCCTAGGGCGGACTTGAACAGTGTTTCCACCACTTGACCTGCATTGTATGTTTTGCCAGACAGAAAGTCCAGATACAAGAAGAAAACCACCGAAGTCACTCCATCGGCTACATGGCTCTCTCCAATCGCAATGATGGCTACCTTCTCCTCCACCTTCAAGCCTTTAAAGAGTGCAACCACTCCAACCGGATCTGTGCCAGCAATTATTGCGCCGAAGGCAATAGACGTTTGCCATCCCCAGCCGTAGGATGTCAGTGTATATTTCGCTAATGTTGCCATCAAGAATGTAGTCGCTAGCACACTCGGAATGCACTGCCATAAGATCTGAAAGAGGGCCCCCATGAAAGCAAACAGGTCTACAAAGAACGTATCAGCAAAGAGAAGAGGCGGTAAGAACACATACTTGATGAGTTTTGGGGATATGTTGGACCAACTATTTATGCTATCGCTTAGTACCCCCGAGGGATTGTTGTCCTCTTCAGCAACTCCTATAAGTATCCCAGCAACGAGGACAAGGACAGTGTCCCGGGGTGTAAATCTCGCAAGCCTTGTTCTCTTCAATGCAATGACGACGATGCTGCAGACCGATCCTATAGCAAATGCAAAGAGGGGAAAGAGGACCAGCACTTCAGGTTTCGATTTCGATTCCGCCAGCACCCTCCTGGTCCACTCCACGACGTCGAGCAGGCTCATCCTGTCCTTCCTCGATGCCCAATACACGTCTTTGTGTGCGTCGCAGTCGATGCGCAACCGCTCCGCTGCGTTCGACCGCGCCGACTCGGTTCCTACGTCCCACCTGTCGGTGGCTGCAACGGATTGTGTGGACAACAGCACACAACTGAGGGGATTCGAGGGAGACCCATACAGGAGTGGAGGAATATCGACCGTTCGAACCTCGAAACCTACTCGGCTTCCACAGCCCATCGGAAGGAATCTCGTACGTTGAAGCCCTAGCCCTCCGATCGGAGAGAAAACCATAAGAGGAATCCCGTCTGGTGCGAGCGGGAAGATCGATCGAGATGAAGCGGCGGCAAACCATGGGTGCTTTCACGGTCCAATTTCAGCATTCCACATCTTTGACTTCCTCATCCTCACAAGCACTTCTACATATGCGAGCAGGAGATGATGCCGAGCACGAATGACATCCACGAAAGCTTCTTCTTCGCGCGAAGCGAGACGGCTTCATCTAGCGGTGGGGCATCAAAAGGGGTTGTCTTTGTCTTCTCTACATTGGGTGGCTAAAAGAAGGCGAACTATCCCTTTGAAGATCCGAACTCCTCGTTGTTATTGACCCTTCCAACGTGCATGCGCAAAATTTTCTTGAAGCACCTTGTAAAGCCTTGGAAATCACGACAAATTTGGATTTCATTTTTTGAAATACGACTTAGATTCCTCTTCCATAGCGTTCAATGAAGATAGTTGGAAGGATTGAAACTTTATGGCAAGATTCTCTAACCGCGCTAGGAGTGCTAATCATGGGATGCCCAAATGAACTTTTTTATGTAGGCTCATCAAGGACCAATACTTTGTTGCAATCAATTTGCGACTAGCTCACCTCAAAAATTTATGCCGAAAAGGGCGACAAATAAATTGTGATGAGGTATAAAATCAGGCTAACTATCATTAGCTATACTTTGTGTGACTTGTAACGCCTTGCTTCTTGTTATAGTGTTTGAATCATTGGAGAATGGCGAAAAAATCAACCCATTCAACAAGCTTTTCGCACATGTCCACAAGTTTTGGTGTCAAATTCGCCCGAAAGACCGAAAAGAAAATATTTCGAAGTGTTACGTTGAAGTTGTAGCGAGAATTTGTTGCACCTCCATAGGATGAGCAAGATCGTGACCATATCCAAAATAAGTGCTTGGGTTAATCTTTAGATGAAAATAGGCCTAGCGCCTTTGGAAAAAGTGGTTCAATGTATGGGGTTTAGTATCCCTTTGTCGCCTTCCTTCGAGGATTCTTCCCGAACAACTCTTGCACTCCATGTCGAACACAAGGATATCATAGAGACGACCCACAACTCTCAACCTATGACGCCCTTCCCGAAGGAAGAAATCGAGAGAACAGCCGAGTAGTCCACAACTTGATCAACAACGATTGTATTCAAGGCAGTAAATGTAAATCGTTCAACGAAACTCAAATTAGACGGATTGCAACTCATTACTACCACTTCACACATTGTAAAAACACATCTAGAAACCGATCTTACACAACTTTTATAAGTGCATTACTAGCTGCGCAACGGAAAGCACGATTACGGAAATCGCAACAGTCCTTCTCATCGTTCCAAAGAATGATCAATCAACTATGACGATCCTTTCGAATAATGTCGCTAAGGAGAACAAGCCAAAGTTGCTTGCTATAGGTGGCATGGGTAATAAAACGGAAACATAGTATTACAATCGCAATCATTGTTCCACACATGATGAATAGGTCTTAAACATGATTAGAAAGATATGATTTTGACAACCTCCGGCTTGCGAGAAAAGATGCATGGTAGATAGAACTTGTTACACTTGCCTCAGTTAGTCGTTCAACTTTCCGGCACATTGAATATAGTGAGGATATATCACCCGCATTTAGGGCCCGAAAGCGGAACAAGATTGTGACAAGTTAAGATCAAAGACAAAAGGAAGCACCTTGTACTTTTAATGCCCGTAGGGCCGAGCTCGATCCCGTGCTACCCAATCGAAAAGTTGAAAAGACATTGTTCTTGCTTGATCCACTCACATTTCCTTGAGGGAGCTGCCCATGTCCCTTCGAAATATATTTGAATGCATTTAAGTACGATCCGGCGCCCCCCGTAAAATTGCACAAATTTCCAAGATCTTTGCTAAAACTCGTAAGAGCTTTCAACACTAATGACATGAAAGTAGCGCGTGTACGTAAATTTAAGCCAAGATAAAGCTAGCTAACCAAGGAAGAGATCAAGAGTTGCTCCGTCCTAACGGCGACCTCTCATGAAGGACCTGCCTTTGTGCCTTCAAGGACGCTCAACTTCGCCATCTAACCGGGCTCGTGAAGATCTCGATGGCATTCCACATGTTCAAGATAATTGATGGTCTTTTGATGTTGAGGCTTCGAATCTCGAAATCGTCTCGTTGACTTTGTTTTGGTCGTTTCAAATAAATTAAAATTTATAGTTGACTCTACACCCTCGCCATAGTCCGCAATTTTCACGGCTTTTTGATAAGCACATGTGTCCTTTGACAAATCGCTATGTGAGTAAGCGGTTCAATATGTTGGCGAGAGTATCTTGCAACTATGATTGAAGTTCGACGAAAAATGCGAGAAGATGGAAATTCCTCCATCAAGATATCATCCAAAAACTAATAACATTGTAAGGTATTGGTTTCACAAACCGTAGCTACAAATTGTAAATGTGGGGATACTACATCCGCAATCTCAAGAGGGAAGAGCTTCCTTGATCACACAAGAGTACTAAACGTCAAACAAAGTGGCCTCTTCAAAGAAAGGTTTAGGACTCCGAATCATCGAACATAACAACCGCATTGATGGGCTATACGGTTGTTGCTCTTGCATTGCGTTGGAAGAAGATAGCCCGTAAACACAAAAAGTCTCGAAAATACAAGAACATGACGTTCATCTTTGTGTTGTAAGAGAAACCTACATTAGGTCACGAATGCGGGAATATAAAGTGCAACATAACCAATGAATTATTTGGTTCGTAGCACTTGAAGAACCTTGCAAGATTACAACTACCAAAGGTGACGAGGCAATAAAAGAGGGCACCCCTCACGAGAATGCGCGCAACTTTTTACTCAAAAGTGAAGGTGGTTCTTGATCATTTCAATGGTTTGTACACAATGGTCATGCATAAAGTGAAGCAAGTTACCAAGTCACACTCGGCAC
>LFIK01003678.1_pt1 | contig 12437 bp, 6 predicted proteins | sample 643401 | NCBI WGS metagenome assembly LFIK01 (sample SAMN03777447, study PRJNA286221) | soda lake metagenome | biome: soda lake; feature: Kulunda steppe; material: water; isolation source: sample T5-Br brine of Lake Tanatar-5 | place: Russia: Kulunda steppe | collected 2010-07 | reverse complement strand
TCTGCAGTCGAACGACGGCCGTCCTGCTCAAGTCCATTGAACTGATCCCCACTGAAGCGCCACATCCAAGGCAGGCGGATGCCCAATCCGTGATAATTGACCCGGGTGCCATCGCTCTTTTTCATGGCCCAATCACTGGCCACCAAGCGGTGATCCCGCAAGGCTTCGCGCTGCGAGCTCCAGGTCCAAACATAGGACCGGCCATCGCCAGAGCGCTGACAGCGTATCGTTCGTATTTCCCGATAAGTCTGCAATTTGTCGTCTTGCCGCTGCCACAACAAAGTTTGCTTCAGTGAATCGCCTTCAACTCTGACATCCTTCGTCAATTGCACTCCGCAATCGTCTGCAGAGGGACTTTCCTCCCAGAAATTCAGATCCGTGCACCGCAGTCCATACATCAAGCCCTTGTGGTGCCGGTGATCCCCCGGCATGGACATGCTCACTGGATGCCCCAGCGGCGTCTGCAAGGGATGCAGGAAGGGCTTGAATGAGTCCGAGACAACATAGACCCCTGCCGTCAACTCTCCGTCGCTGAAGCGCGCTCCATCGTTTACCCATTCGACCTTCATGCCAAATTCCCTTCGACACGAACCCGTTCTCCTCCCAATTGCAGACTTCTATAGATGGCTTCGATAACGGCTATGGTATTGAGGTTATCCTGTAAAGAACTGGACGGTTGGCGTCCTTCAGCTAATGCAGTTGAAAATTCGAGCAGCTGGTTCACAAACGGATCGGAATCGCCCTTTGGCAAATACGCATCCGGTAGATTTTGAATACCCTCGTACTGGAATTCCCATGAATCCGCGGCCTTTGCCTGGGTGGTACCAATAAAATTCGACCCGAAGTACCGCCCCAAAGTATCCGTATGATTCCCGATGCATCCATGTTCTCCGAAAAACTTGAAAGACTCCGAATAAGGCGTTTTGCGTGCCAGGTAATTGCCATGCAGGGTCCCAGTCGCACCGCTCTTCATCTGCAGCAATGCACTGCAAGAGGATTCAGCTCCGTTCTTGAAGGGCGGATCCAGTCGTCCAAGCGCCGAAACCTCCTCGAAATCATCATTGAAAAGGAATCGGACCAGATCAATCAGGTGCACCATTAAACTCATTACCACGCCACCGCCAGCACGCTCTTTATCCAAAATCCAAAAGTCTGCATTGCGATCCGGTTTAGTCGCAATCCAGGCTTCGATGTTCTGAAATCCACAGATCTCAAAGGTACGGAGAGGCCCAAAATTGGATGGATCCGCCTGCATCCAGGTTCGCAAGCCCTGATACTGAGGTTCAAAACGACGCGTCTGCCCAACCATCACGGGCAAATCCCGGGCCCGACTCATTTCGCACAAAGCCCGGACCTCCTGCAGTTGAACACAGGCAGGTTTTTCGATGAGTACCGGCAAACCTGCATTCAAACAATCCCGAGCCTGCTCAAAGTGCAGATGATGGGGGGTCAGAACCATCGCAAAATCGCATTGCTCAGCCATCTCAGCCAAAGCCTGTCGATGGTCCCGATAACAAGCGGGCTTGGCGGCGTGTTGAAAGCGTTGGCTCACTGAGTCCATCGCTGCCTCCGAGGCATCGCTGACAGCAGCCACCCGTAAGCGGTCGGGAAACTTTTCAAACGCGGCAGCATGTGCGGAGAAAATTCCGCCACAGCCAATGACCAAAACATCCTGCGCTCTATCCATAATTCGTAATATATCAGAGTCTATTGGCAAACAACGTTCATTAAATTCTGATAAAAGTATACATTTTTAGGCACAAATGTACAAGAAAAAGCCGGCCCTTGGAGTGGGGCCGGCTTTCATACAAGCTTCTGAACTCTATCAGAAACTGCTGTGACTTAATGAGAGTCTTTTAGTTTACCAGCTGTAAGTCAAAGAACCGGTAATAACCCGTCCCTCTTGCATCCGCCAGATCGTTGAACCATCCGGGTTGATAAACAACGGAACAAGACCGCTGTTGTCGGTCAAATCACGGATATTCAGCTGCACTGCGAGCACGTTGCCACTGCGCAGATTGTATTCTGAACGTGCGAAGACATCAACGAAGGTTTGTGAAGGACCATACAGAACTGCGTTCGGGTCCTGGCCCAAACTGCCATCAGGACGAGTTTGCAGCTCAAATCCAGCCCCAACCTTGTCTTGCCAACGCAAGGTTCCTCCGACAGTAAACGTACCGAGGAAGGAAGGAATCGGGGAATCCTGCAGGAAACGATAGCTACTGCTCAAGCTGAATCGATACCGGCGTTGTTCACTGGTAACCAAACCATCTTGTGCTTTAGCGACAGAGATCGGAATTTCCATTGCCCGTATCGTAAGTTCACGCAAGGTTTCCGTGGCATTATCATCAATGAAGTAGTTAGCAGCAAAATTGCTATCCACCCATAATGGTTTGAGCACATTCTCGTACAGAGGACCAATAACCGGATAAGTGTTATCCGTAGTTGTTTTCTGGTCTGCAAATGTGAAGATAATATTCCAATTTGGAACTGGATTGTAATTCAATTCAATTTCAAGGCCCTCACTAACGAAGTCCTGAGTTCCAGTCCGGGATGGGTTCGGAACTGCAGTTGTATTCTGTGGGTTCACAAAATCGAACTGCACGCCCTGCAGGTCAATAACGCCCTGCGGCGGCAGAACCGCCTGCACATCAGCAGCAGTAAAACCTTGAGCCACGTTAGCTGGGTTATCCAGCTGGAGTCCCAGATTTGTCAATATTCCCTGAGGGGCTGCAATTGCTGGATTTTGGAACGACTGGTTCAGAATACCCGTTTCATACCAATTAAACTTAACAATAAGTTTATCATCCAGGGTAGATACTGTGAAACCCTTCTCTTCAGTCGCCCCGGTGACCGGAGCGATCGGACGATTCAAACTGTCCCGACGACCCAAACCTCCGCCAAAGTTATCGGCCTTGCTGCGGTGGATAGAAAGAGTGGTTCCCCATGGCAAGCGATCGGTAACAATCGAAGGCGCATAGGCGACCCAACCCCAGGTGCGGTTCTGCTGGTCGGTGCTCTTACTTTCTCCAAGCGGTCCTGCGATAAAGGCAGGATCCGTTACATCACGGGCATCCCGCCCGATCGAAGCGGCATTGATGTTCGGCGAACCGTAAACCCGGTCGCGCCGCCATGAACCTGTCAGAACAATCAAATTATCCAACAAGTAATGCTGGCCAACTACGGCTTCTGACTTGGTTGTTTGGGTGCTTTTGCGAGCAAAGAACGCCGCAGGCGTCATCCCGCCAGCCGAATATAGGCTGTTGGCCGGGGAGGTGTGCTGAACAAAGGACTCGCTCACCTGATCCCACAGTGTGTAGGTCGTGCTCGAAGTCATCATCCGTTCGGAACCAAATGGCACCGGCTGGATGTTGGCACCCGCCAACTGGGCAGGACTTGTGATCGTAGTGAAGTTGTTGATATTGCTCTGGAGCGCGAAGTATTCGTAGTAGCGATAGTCAACATTACTTCCACGAGCTCCGCCAAAAACAGCATTTTCCAAAGGAACAATATTAACCTTATCACGAGCAAAATAAGTTTCCATATAGCGCTTGCGCTCCTGTCCTACCCCCGAAACGCGAACGCGCCCAAGGATACGTGAGAGCATGTTCTCACCGATAAGATCGGAAAACTCCAGATCCACAAATCCGGTAACCCGAATTTCGTCCATGTCTTTGACACGGACATTACCTCCGCTTAGCCCCATAATTGCGAGGCCACCAAAATTTGGATTTGGAACCCAGTCGCCCGTGGGCTGACCGTCCTGAGTTGCGATCAGATAGCGATTGGGGTCCACAACGATCGCACGCTCAACCGAACCCTGCAGGGAGTTGTTCGCAGCCTCGTTGAAGTCCTGACGAAAGTATGCAACTTCAACCCCAAACATGTCGTCCAGCCAGGTCTTTTCAGCAGACAAGTTGATCATGCGCCAATCGGACCACTGTTGACTGTGTCCGCCACCAAATTGGTTCTTACGGTAGTCAAACACGCTGCGATCAGTGATCTGGTAGCCCATATTACCTCCGGAAAAGAAGCCGCCGGATCCCGGATCAACAGCCGATCCATCGGCGCGAAAACCGGTTCGGCGAATGATGTCTACACCGATACGTGGATAGATCATCATCAACTCGTCAAAACCGTAATGGTTACTGACCCCTCTACCAGGACGAACGTATTGAGTACCACCTTGTGTGGGTCCAGGTTGATTCGTATCAAAGTAAAAAGCGGTCGCACCACTGCTCGTGTGAGGTCCAAACAAAGCACTGTTGGCTACACCCGGAATGATGTCACCCGTACCTCTGAAAAACTGGGCCGCTTCAACTGGACTGTCAAAAGTCGGAGACCCCATCTGAATCCAAGGAGTGATACCATCGTTAGGCGGCATAATATCCACCCGTGAGCTCCGGCGTTCGCCAAACTCAAGACTACCGCGAATGGTAATGTCGCTGCGTGGTTGGTAGGTGGTGGCAACGTAGGCACGATCGTCATTTGAAAAGGCTTGGCGCTGCATGTATTTAGTTTGGTCCTTAACACCTGCCGCGAAAATCGCCCAGTCGTCCTTCAGCAAAACGTTGGCTCGGAATGATACCCTTGCTGTGCCAAACTCATCCGTTTCGAAGCGCACACGGCCAAAATTTCGTGACAGGTCAGCCTGGGCAGTGGTCTGATTGACCACTCCGCCTGGGCTACCCAGTCCGAACAAAGCCGCATTGGCTCCGCGTTGAACAGTAACGCGTGTGGTGTTGAAGGAGTGCAAAGGAACATCCGTCAGGAAGTAATCCCGCGTGATGTCGGCCCGAACGAGGCCACGCACACGAGTGAATCCACCCTGTTGGTCATCTTTGTCCCGCTCAAGAATTGGATTCCCTGAACCGGTATCCTGTGCTCCCGAAAAGTTGCCGCGAAGGCCAGAAGCTTCGGTATTGGCGGTGTAAAGAAGAACATCCGCCATCGTCGTCGATCCGGTGTCTTCCAGGAACTGTTCTGTTACAATCGAAATCGACGAGGCAACGTCGCGAAGGTTGGTGCTGATCCGGGTCCCGGCCAGCGTGGAGGAAGCGCGATAACCTACGTCATCGGCACCCTCAACGGCAAAAGGCGACAATTCGAATACTTGCGAATCGTCGGCTGCGTTCTGGGCATGCAAGAAGGGAGCGCTAAGAAGCGCCGCACTTGTGCAGGCAATTACCCCGAACACGCCTCTAAAAGAGGTGTAGTTTTTCTTCATCATTATGTCTTGTTGGTTTGGTTTATTTCGGGAATCTCAGCTTCGAACTGGGACCCCAAAAGAGTATTCCGATCAGGACGTCTTCTATGTGAAGGGAGAAGCCCTGAACTCTGATCGAATTTTGCAAGACATGGATGCGAGGACTGGTGCGAAGACAATCAACACTCGATACCAATCTACAGGTGGTATCTCGTGGAGGAAGATGATATGTCTCACACTCAAAGCGTAAATAATAAGAGTTCAAAAAGCTCCTAATACTAACAAATCAACAACATTAAAAACGTTCACATTCTTATGTTTTTTGTGCATATTCCACTTTTAAAACCAAAAAAAAGCCGGCCCTTGGAGTGGGGCCGGCTTTCATACAAGCTTCTGAACTCTATCAGAAACTGCTGTGACTTAATGAGAGTCTTTTAGTTTACCAGCTATAGGTAACAGAGCCCGTGATTACGCGCCCTTCCTGCATCCGCCAGATGGTGGAACCATCCGGATTGATAAAGAGGGGTACCAAACCGCTGTTATCGGTCAGGTCACGAATGTTGACTTGAACGCCCAAGGTGTGGCCGTTGCGTAGGTCATATTCCGAGCGTGCAAACACATCAAGGAAGGTTTGCGATGGGCCACTCAAAACAGCATTCGGGTCTTGTCCAAGACTACCGTCATCGCGGGTCATCAACTCAAACCCAGCGCCCACTTTATCCTGCCAGCGAATCGTTCCACCAACGGTGAACGTCCCGAGGAAATCAGGAATCGGCGAATCCTGCAGGAAGCGGTAGCTGCTGCTCAGGCTAAAGCGGTAGCGACGCTGCTCACTGGTGACAAGACCGTCTTGCGCTCTAGCAACAGAGATCGGAATTTCCAAATTGCGAATGGCCAGATCACGCAGCGTTTCAGTAGCGTTGTCATCGATGAAGTAGTTGGCAGCAAAATTGCTATCCACCCACAGCGGCTTGAGCACGTTCTCATACAGTGGCCCCATTACCGGATAGGTGTTATCCGTTGTGGTTTTCTGATCTGCGAAGGTGAAGATGATATTCCAGTTTGGAACCGGATTGTAGTTCAACTCAATCTCGAGACCTTCACTAACGAAGTCCTGCGTTCCAGTCCGAGAAGGATTGGGAGTAGCAGTTGTGTTTTGCGGATTGGCGAAGTCAAACACGACGCCTTGCAGATCAATAACACCCTGAGGAGGCAATACCGCTTGAACATCAGCGGCGGTGAAACCCTGTGCAATATTTGCCGGATTATCAAGCTGGAGCCCCAAGTTAGTCAAAATACCCTGAGGTGCCGAAATTGCGGTGTTCTGGAAAGACTGATTCAGAATACCGGTTTCATACCAGTTGAACTTGACGATCAGTTTGTCATCCAGAGTCGAGACGGTGAAACCCTTTTCTTCCGTTGCACCTGTAACCGGGTTAATCGGACGATTCAGACTGTCCCTACGACCCAATCCGCCGGCAAAATTGTCAGCTTTGCTCCGGTGGATCGAGAGAGTGGTTCCCCATGGCAGACGATCAGTTAGAATTGGAGGAGCGTAAGCTACCCAGCCCCAAGTACGGTTCTGTTGGTCGGTATTCTTGGTTTCGCCCCTCGGCCCTGCAATGAAGGCAGGGTCGTTCACATCACGGGTTTGACCTGGCAAGGTTGCCGCATTCAAGTTCGGCGATCCGAATACCCGGTCACGACGCCATGAACCCGTCAGCACGAGCAGATTGTCGAACATGTACTGCTGGCCGACAATTGCTTCAGACTTGGTGGTCGTTGTAGCTTTTCTTGCAAAGAAGTTAGCTGGTGTTCCTCCACCAAACTGCAAGTTACGGCCAGTCGCAGTATGCTGCACAAACGATTCACTGACTTCGTCCCAAAGCGTGTACGTTGTCGTCATAGGACTTTGACGCTGGGAACCGAATGGAACCGGCTGAATATTAGCGCCCGCCAACTGGGCAGGACTCGTGATCGTAGTGAAGTTGTTGATATTGCTCTGGAGCGCGAAGTACTCGTAGTAGCGGTAATTTACATTACTAACACTGCCCCCGCCGGCCACTGCATTGTTCAGTGGAGTGATGTCTATCTTGTCACGGGCAAAATACGTTTCGGCGTAACGGCTGCGCTCCTGACCCACGCCGGAAACCCGAGTCCGTCCGAGAATCCGCGCCAGGATGTTCTCACCGACCAGGTCAGACCACTCAAAATCGACAAAACCGGTTACACGAATTTCATCCATGTCTTTGACACGAATATTTCCACCACTCAAACCCATCATGGCGAGACCGCCAAAATTTGGATTCGGAACCCAGTCGCCTGTTGGCTGACCATCTTGAGTGGCAATCAAGTAGCGGTTGGGATCAACAATAATCGCGCGCTCAATAGAGCCCTGTAGCGAATTGTTGGCTGCCTCATCGAATTCCTGTTTGAAATAGGAAACTTCAACACCAAATGTGTCATCCAACCAGGTTTTCTCTGCCGACAAATTCAGGATACGCCAATCGGACCACTGCTGACTGTGACCACCTCCAAACTGATGCTTGCGGTAGTCGAAAACGCTGCGGTCAGTAATCTGATAGCCTTGATTGCCACCCGAAAAGAATCCTCCGGAACCCGCCTGAACAGCAGAGCCATCCGGTCGGAAACCTGTGCGCCGGATGATGTCAACACCGATGCGTGGATAAATCATCATGAGCTCGTCAAAGCCATAGTGGTTGTCAACACCCCGGCCGCCACGAACAAACATCTGACCGCCTTGAGTGGGCTCCGCTTGGGTGGGATCGAAATAGAACGCGGTCGCTCCACTGCTGGTGTGAGGTCCAAAAAATGAACTGTTAGCTACACCGGGAATAATATCGCCCGATCCACGGAAGAATTGGGCTGCTTCAACTGGGCTGTCGAATGTTGGAGCACCCATCTCCAACCAGGGCGTGATACCGTCGTTAGGCGGCATAATGTCCGGGCGGGAACTGCGGCGCTCACCGAATTCAAGGCTACCGCGAACAATAATGTCACTGCGTGGCTGCCAGTTTGTTGCAACGTAGGCGCGTTCGTCATTAGAAAAAGCCTCACGCTGCATGTACTTGGTTTGGTCACGAACGCCAGCAACAAGAACTGCCAGGTCTTCGTTCAGCAACAGATTAGCCCGAAAGGATGCTCTTGCCGTTCCAAACTCATCCGTTTCGAAGCGCACCCGACCATGGTTGCGCGACAAATCGGCCTGGACGGTTGTCTGATTAACCACACCTCCAGGGCTACCAAGCCCAAACAGAGCAGCATTTGCACCACGTTGCACCGTCACACGTGTAGTGTTGAATGAGTGCAGGGGCACATCCGTCAGAAAGTAATCCCGCGTGATATCGGCACGGACTAGACCACGAACACGAGTGAATCCACCCTGTTGGTCATCCCGGTCCCGCTCAAGTATCGGATTACCAGAACCTGTGTCTTGGGCACCGGAAAAATTTCCCCGAATACCTGAAGCTTCAGTGTTCGCAGTGTAAAGTAAAACGTCTGCAATCGTTGTAGAACCGGTGTCCTCCAAAAATTGCTCGGTTACGATAGAGATAGAGGAAGCGACGTCGCGAAGGTTAGTTGCGATCCGAGTCCCGGCCAATGTGGAAGATGCCCGATAACCTACGTCATCAGCACCCTCGACGGCAAAAGGCGACAATTCGAATACTTGCGAATCGTCGTCAATGTCCTGGGCATGCAAGAAAGGAGCGCTAAGCAGCGCCACACTTGTGCAGGCAATAGCCCCGAACACGCCCCTCTTAGAGGTGTAGTGTTTCTTCATCATTATGTCTTATTTGTTTGGTTTGCTTGGGGGACTTCAGCATTGAGCTGAAATCCCAATAATCGAATCTTAAGGTGGACAGGGTCTGACAAACAGACGCCTCTCCAAGCTTTGATGGATTGTTCTCCAAGACATGGATGCGAAGAAAGGTGCGGCCAAAATCAACGAACGACATCTTTGAGTTGACGATGCTGCTCGGAGGAAGATGATTGAAGCCACAGAGAATTGCATTTTTGTTAGCAACGATAGAAACTCTAACAAAACCGTCGCCGACAAAACGTTCACATTTCTATGAATATTGTGTATATTCAAAAATTCTGTTAACTATCACCTATGATTATACACCGCCCAAAGGACTGCACAGCGGGCTTCATGTGTCGCGCCGAACCCAAAGACTGTCTTCCGTTTCTGGAACTGGGCGAGGTATATGCAAGTTCGAGCACACAGGTCGATTCGCACCAAAACCACGGATGGGAAATCTGTTTGCAGACCAAAGGCCATTCCGAGTGGACGGTGAAAGGCGAGAAAGCGAGCATGGGCGAATTAAGCTCCTACCTGATTCGCCCTGGCATCGAACATCGGTCGAATGCCTTTGCTGAGGAAGAATGCCATTTCTATTTTGTTGTTTTTCGGGATGAATGTATACCCGAAATTTTGAAAGACAGACCCGAGTGGAATCAGGACTATTTGTTTTCAGAAGAGAGTGGCGACCTGATTCTGCCCTTCCAGAACCTGATTCGGGAGATGTCGATTCCCAAGAAATGGCGGCGACACGCCTGTCGACTGGCTTTACAGCAATTGTGCATCGCGTTCAGTCGCACTCACCTGACCAAGAGCGACCACAGAAGGTCCTGGCTGGATTTCCACCCTGCTGCGGTGCGGGCCATGACTTTACTCGAATCCCAACCAGATTATCCTTGGAGAACTGAAGAGCTGGCAAAGGAAGCCGGTGTTTCGGTGCCTCATCTTTGTGAACACTTTCGCAAAGCTTATGGCGAATCGCCCTACCAATGCCTCATGCGAATGCGGATCGAAGAATCCAAACGCCGCCTGACCACAACCGACTTGAGTATCACTCACATAGCCGTGGATCTGGGTTTTGCCTCCGGACAGCATTTCAGCCGAATCTTCAAACAGCGTACGGGATCAACCCCGCGTCAATTTAGAAATGCACAATCCAATCAAACTTCGACATGAATCGACAACCGCTGATCCACATCACTGACCTTTACCATCCACCTCAGGATCCAGACGACCATTTTGATTTGGCGACGATCTACGCCCTGCCGGAACTTGACCTGAAGGCAATTCTGCTGGACGCCACTAAGCCCTTTCTGCTGGGCGACCCCGGCAAGGACCATCCGCGCGATCCGGGTTTTGTCCCGGTGATGCAGATGAACGCAATCACTGGCAGAGCGGTGCCCGTTGCAACCGGTCCCATCACCCCGCTCAAGAGTCGCGACGACCCGGCCACCGATCGACCACAGAGTGAACAGGCGGCCATTCATTTGCTGCTGAAGGTTCTGGAGGAGTCGACTGAACCGGTTCAGATATCGGTGGTCGGCTCGCTGCGCATTCTCAGTGCCGCCTTCAACCGGAATCCGGATCTGCTTCGGCAAAAGACTGCAGCCGTTCTTCTCAACGCCGGAGCATCTATCGAGCGGGACGACGAGTGGAATGTGATGCTCGATCAACACGCCTGGGAATGCCTGCTGCAATCCGGCTTGCGTGTGCACTGGTATCCCTGCACGGGTCCCAATGGCCCGTTTGGCTGGTCCTCCAGCAACACCTTTTGGCAGGCACCTCACAAACAACTACTGCCAGAGCTATCACAAAAGCTCCGAGCCTGGTTCCATTACGCTTACACCGGAAGCAGTCGCGGAGACTGCATCCGCGCACTGAACGAATTGGGCGCCGGCACCAGCTGGAACACCCTGCTACATGAAATGCGTAGTTTCTGGTCCACCGCCTCCTTGGTGATGGCAGCCGACCGGGTGCTCGCGCGCACATCGGCAGGCTGGCGCTTTATTCCACAAAAGGAAGTGAGCACCGGCATGGAGCTGCACCCTTGGAGCCTAAACCCAGTGGACCTCGAGATGCTTCACGACGGCATGGTCCGCTGGTCTCCCCACGATTCAACTTCGCCATCGCAATTCTACCTGTTTGAGCGTGCCGACGAACCGTATCACGAAGCCATGGCCGAGGCGCTGACAGAGCTTCTCAAAGCGCTCTGATACTGCGTCAGACCTAAAATCAGCCAATATAAGCCACGCGGTCGCCGCAGTGAAGCCAGGGCAAATGGGCGATTCCTGCCAGTTGCCCAGAAGTTTCTGCCCGCACAGGATGCACCGCACCACCTTCAAAACCAAACAGCTCACCTAGAATCTGACCTTTTTCGACCATCTGCCCAAGCGTGGTAGCCGGATGAAAAAAGCCTTCATGAGCAACGGTTTGGTAGTCACCAGCGATTGCAGGCCTTGCATCCCGCTCGATCAACTCCGATCCGCCCTCAAGCATCTGCAGATAGTGCATGACCCTTTGGATTCCAATAACTATGGCACTGGAGCCGGACAGGTCCAGAGAACCCCCTCCACCCCATTCAAAGCCTACAGAAAGTTTGCCCAGACGGTGCGCTTCATGGGTCAACACGCCATCCGCATCGGGCACTCGCCAGGGATGAAAGTTTGAATGGAAGCGCCGCGCGATTTCTTCGCCTTCGGAATTGGGCTTGAGCCCATACCAACCTGCCAGAGGCAAGTGTCGCAATCTCAAGCCGCCACTGTGGAAGTCCATCACCACATCTGTAGCCGCAATGAACTTCGATAAGATGGTTTCAATCAGCAGGTCCACCGCGTGTTGGCCCGATGGGGACCCGGAACGGAAACACCGGTTCAAATCCAGTCCATGTGCCGTATCGGTTCGAGCCCGCTGCTGCCAAGCCAACCAATGGACCACCGGAATCGCGGTCACTCTGCCACGGATTCTCGCTGGTTCAAGTTTCTGGTAGAGGGCTTGCAGAGCCGACGGCCCTTCGTATTCGTCGCCATGCACACCGGCCGTCAGCAAGAGCGAAGGCCCGGGCCGATTTCCCCGGCAAATCCACATCGGAAATCCAATATCCGGAGCGACTGCATACCAGCCAGCCGCACGCGTTCCGGGCGGGGGATTCAGGTCTGCCAGGCCGAAGCGCTTCATTCAATCCGAAGGCTTGGATGAATCTTCAAACCACGGGTTGGGGTCTGTCCCTCTCGCCGTATAATTCCGCCGCGGCTTGGTCTTCATGCCCTTAAATTCCTCACAGAATGCGATCAATTTGTGAACCTCGGTTTCCGCATAGCGCTCCCCTTTCTCTCGCGATGCGGTGGCCGGATCGCCCTCCACCCCAGATCCATTCGACAAACGCGACCAGTCGTCGATCAATGCGACGGG
>LFIK01003677.1_pt1 | contig 12438 bp, 9 predicted proteins | sample 643401 | NCBI WGS metagenome assembly LFIK01 (sample SAMN03777447, study PRJNA286221) | soda lake metagenome | biome: soda lake; feature: Kulunda steppe; material: water; isolation source: sample T5-Br brine of Lake Tanatar-5 | place: Russia: Kulunda steppe | collected 2010-07 | reverse complement strand
CATGACTTCGACATGGCCCGCTTCCTGATGGCCGAGGAATTCACCACGCTGCACGCCGTGGGCAGTGCGCTGGTGGACCCGGAGATCCGGGCTGCGGGCGATGTGGACACGGCCGCCGTGATCCTGACCACCGCCAGCGGACGCATCTGCCAGATCTCGAACTCGCGCCGCGCCGCCTATGGCTACGACCAGCGGATCGAGGTGCACGGGGCAGAGGGCATGCTGCGGGCCGAAAACCAGTTGGAAACCACGGTCGAGATCGCCACCGATGCCGGTTTCCGCCGCGACCCCGCGCAGCACTTCTTTCTCGAACGCTACGAGGTCGCCTTCCGCGCCGAAATGCGCGCCTTCCTTGCAGCAGTGACGGGTTTCAATACACCGGACCCGGGCATTCATGACGGATTGATGGCGCAAATCCTCGCAGATGCGGCCGCGCTGTCGCGCGAAACGGGTCGGCCCGTCGATCTCCCCTCCGACTAGCCGCGATCACTCCGGCGCCACAGGAGCGCCCAGGCCAGGTAGCCGCCGATTGCAGCGCTGAGATAGGCGAAAACCATGCTCCCGGCGCTCGCCTCGACGAATGCCCAGACCAAGGGGAATGCCACCACGAGATACCGGCGCCACGCTGCGCGGAAGAAAGGATGTGACGGGTCGATCAGCCGCATTCCCGCAGTGTGCGATCAAGTCTTACGCAAGGCAAGCCCCGTGTCCGGCTGCTGCAAGGCACCGGCCTGCCGCGCAATCCGAAGCCGTCGCGTTTGTGATGTTTGGGTGGACGTGTCTGTTTTGCAAGGTGCCTGTCCCTGGAACTTCTGATCAACGCGTTCGTTAAGCCAAACGCCTTTCCTCCCACAGCATACGTCGGCCTATCGCCAGGAATATCCACTTTTTGTATGAGATCGCCGTGAAATAGCGGAGGGGATGGGTCTGGAACCGAACGTTCGCCAACCGACACACGCAGGCAAGATCCACACGCAGGCAAGATAGACGGTGGCATGTAAGACGGCCCGCAGAAGCCGTCATGCAAATTCCTGCATCGACCCAAGCAGAAGATCCGTCATGTTGACATCCATGTCTTGGGTCAGTGCGCTGACCGCAACGCCAGTGTCGAAATCGACGGCCACCCGGTCGACATGCGCATGCCCCGCAACCCTGCACGATCACCCCCACACCGCGCCCAGTTTCATCTTGTCAGCAATCCTCCGGGGGGAGTACAGCCCGCAAGGGGGCTGGCCCCCACCCGCCTCACGCGGCGCGGTCGCGAACTGCCTCGAGCGTAGACCCGACCAGCGGCAGGCGCAACCGCACCGCGCAGCCACGCTCCACCGGCAGGAGTTCCGCTCCACCGCCGTGGCGTTCGGCAATGGCACGCACGATCGCCAGCCCAAGCCCGCTGCCGCCGCCGTCATCGGCACCCAGCCGAACGAAGCGCTCGAACGCGTGTTCGGCCGCGGCTGCCGGGATACCGGGGCCGTCGTCGCGGACCTCGAGCCGAGCCTCGCCCGCGGTCAAGGACAGGTCCACGCGCACTTGGCTGCCACGCCCCGCGCCGTAGCTCAGCGCGTTGTCGATGAGGTTGTCCACCGCCTCGGCGAGCAGAACGCGATTGCCCTGCACCGTCACCGGCTGTGGCGGCGCGTCGAAGGTGACCTCGACCCCGGCGGTCAGGGCGCGCGGCACGTGCCGCCGCGCCACCTCGGAGACCAGTTCTCCCAGATCGAGCGTATCAGCGCGCGGCGGTGCGTGGGTCGCGGTATCGAGGTTCAATAACTGCCGTGTCATTCGCGACAGTCGCCGCGCCGCCTCGGCCAGATCGGCCAGCCGCGCGGTCCGTTCGGCCGGATCGCGGCTTTCCAGCGCCGCGTCGGCCTGGGCATGGATCGCCGCCACCGGGTTGCGCAACTGGTGTGCAGCATTGCCGATGAAAGTGTCACGCCGCTCCAGTTCGCCTCGCAACCGGTGGAACAACTGGTTGATGGTTGCCACCAGTGGCGCCACCTCGGGCGGGACGGGGCGGCGGATTGGGGTCAGCTCATCGGCGGTGCGCTGCGCCACCGCCTCGCGCAGCCCAGCCAGCGGCGCCAGCCCGCGGTTGATGCCGAACCAAACCAGCGCCGCCGCCGCCAGCACCAGCGCCGCCAGCATCGTGCCCGCCTGCATCAGCAGGATCAGGCTCAGCCGCTCGCGCTGGCGCACGGTCTGCCAGACTTGCACCGTGGTCCAGCCGTCAAAGACCGGATCGGCGATGAACTCGCGCTGGACCACCACGCGCACCGGATCGCCCAGATAGCGGGCGTCGAAGAACACCGGCTTTCCGCCCGGCAGGTCGGCGGGCAGCGGGTCCACCGGCGCATCGCTGTAGCCGGCCACAAAGCTGCCCTCGGCCGCCGAGACCTGGTAGTAGACCGGGTCGCCGATGGCGCCGACAAGCGAGTCCAGCAGCGCATCGGCCAGCACATCGCCCTGGGTCAGCACCACCTCGCGGGCGACGGCGTGGGCCACGACCTTCAGCGTCTGGTCATAAAGCTCGGTGCTCATATCGCGCGCCTGCACGTAGCGCAGGGCGCTGGCCGCCACCGCAACCACCACCAGCGGCAGCACGATCAGCACGAACAGGCGCGCGCGCAGGCTGCGGACCGACCCGTGGGCCGTCCACGCGCTCATGGCGTTGCCTCGAGTGTCAGCATATAGCCCAGCCCCCGGATGGTGCGAATCGCCACGCCACCGCCATCGACCTTGCGCCGCAGCCGCGAGACCAGAAGCTCGACCGCATTCTCCTCCACATCGGCGCCGGTGCCATAGATCCGGTCACACAGCGCAGCCTTGGAGATTACCCGCCCGGCGTGATCGCTCAGCGCCTCCCACAGGGCCATTTCGCGCCGCGACAGCGCCACCTCACCCCAGGGCGCGGTCAACTGGCGCCCCTGCCGGTCGAAATCAAGCGCGCCGAACCGTTCCGAAGCGATCAGAGCCGCCCCACGTCGACGGCCCAGCGCGCGCACTCGGGCGCGTAACTCCTCGATTTCGAAGGGTTTGGTCACATAGTCATCCGCCCCCGTATCGAGGCCCGCCACCCGGTCTTCCAACCCGACACGGGCGGTCAGCGCCAGCACCGGAAGCGCCGCCCCTCGCGCGCGCAGATCGCGGATGATATCCAGCCCGCTGCGCCCTGGCAGGTTGATGTCGATGATCGCCATATCGGCCCCGTCGCGCGCCAGAAAGGCCGCGCCCTCCAAACCGCAGGCCAGCCAGTCAACCGCATGACCGTCGGCTTCGAGCGCCTGCGCCACCGCACGCGCGAGCATGGCATTGTCCTCGATCAGCACGATCCGCATGGCCGCACGCCCCTCTGCAGGTGCCGCTCCGGCGCCGGAGCGGAAACCCGGGACCGGAAATTCGACGTTTGACAGCTTACCGACAGTATTGCCACATAGAAAGCGCTACACGTCGCCAGCGCTGCCACGCGCCATGCTGCAAATGGCAAGGGTCGCGGGGCACTCGGCGGACGTGATGTATAATGGGAGGAAACAGACATGACCGACATCACCCGCTTCACGCGGCGCGCCCTGATGGGCGCCACCGCCATGGCCGCAGCAGCCTTTGCCCTACCGGGCGCGGCGCAGGCCGACTACGATTTCTCGGGCCAGACCGTGGAATGGATCATCCCCTTCGCCACCGGGGGCGGTTCGGACACCTGGGCGCGGTTCAACGCGCCATTCCTGTCGCGGCACCTGCCGGGCAACCCCACCGTCGCGGTGGTCAACGAACCCGGCGGCGGCTCCACGCGGGGCACCAACCTCTTCGCGCAGCGCGCGCAGCCTGACGGGCTGACCATTCTCGGCACCTCGGGGTCGACCCAGTTCCCCTATCTGCTGGGCGACCCGCGCGTGCGCTACGAATACCAGGACTGGTCCGTGGTCATGGTCAGCCCCACAGGCGGGGTGGCCTATGTCTCGCCCACCACCGGCGTTTCGTCGATCGAGGATGTCGCCGATCTGCAGGGACAGCGGCTGACCTATGCCAGCCAGGGCGCGACCTCGCTCGATCTGGTGCCGATGCTGGCCTTCATGCTGCTGGATCTGGATGTGAACTACGTCTTCGGCTTCTCCGGACGCGGCGAGGGGCGGCTGGCTTTCGAGCGCGGCGAGACAAACATCGACTACCAGACCTCTTCGGCCTTCATCAACAACGTCACCCCGCTGGTCGAGGCTGGCGAGGCGATCCCGCTGATGAGCTGGGGCGTGCTGGATGAGGACGGCAACCCCCAGCGCGATCCCACCTTCCCGGACCTGCCGATCATGGAAGAAGTCTACGAGATGGTGCATGGCGAAGCGCCGTCGGGCGACCTCTATGATGCCTACAAGGCGTTCAACACCGCCGGTTTCGCCGCGCAGAAGATGGTCGTGCTGCCCGAAGGCGCCTCGGACGAACTGGTGGAAACCTACCGCCAGGCGTGGCGCGATGTCTTCGCCGACCCCGAGTATCAGGAGACCGTGGGCGACGTGCTGGGCGCCTATGGTCAGGTGACCGACGGCGGCGCCGAGGCGCTGTTCCGTGCAGGCACCAACATCGGCGACGATGTGCGCAGCATGATCGTGGAGATGCTCGAGCAAAACTACAACGTGCGGCTGGGCGACTGAGCCGCCCCCTCTGACACGCTGACAGGCCCCGGTCACCGTCCGGGGCCTGTTACCGCCTTCGCGCGCAACCGCCCGCCGTGCCCGCGCAGCCCCGCGCGGACCGATCGGCCCGGCCAACGGGGTCCGCCATGACCGAGATCTTTCTCAGCGCCCTCACCGACATACTGACCTTCCAGCACATCGGCTACATGCTGCTCGGCGTGATCGTGGGCCTCATGATCGGGGTGTTCCCGGGCCTCGGCGGCATCGCCGGGCTGTCGCTGGTGCTGCCCTTCCTGTTCGGGCTGGACACGACCAGCGCGCTGGCGCTGCTGATCGGACTGATCGCCGTCATTCCCACATCGGACACCTTTGCCAGTGTGCTGATGGGTATACCCGGCTCATCGGCCAGTCAGGCGACCGTGCTGGACGGCTTTCCCATGTCCCGCAACGGCGAGGCCGCGCGCGCGCTTTCGGCGGCTTTCTTCGCCTCGCTGGTGGGTGGGATCATCGGGGCGGTGATCCTGACCGGTTTCGTCCTCGTTGCGCGGCCGGTGATCCTGTCGTTCAGTTCGGCGGAACTGTTCATGCTCTCGGTCTTCGGGCTGTCCATGGTGGGCGTGCTGGCGGGCAAGAGCCTGGTCAAGGGGCTGGCGGCCTGCGGGATCGGGCTGGTCATCGGCTCCATCGGCGGGGCGCCGGCCACGGGCGAGTTCCGCATGGTCTATGGCGTGGACTACCTCTATGACGGCATCCCGCTGGTGATCATCGGGCTGGGGCTGTTCGCGGTGCCCGAGATCGTGGACCTTCTGCGCCGCGACCGCTCCATCGCCGGCGAAGGCGGGCTTGGCGCGGGCTGGTTCGCGGGCATCAGTGACGTGATCCGCAACTGGTGGCTGACCCTGCGCTGCTCCTCCATCGGGGCGATGATCGGGGCGATACCGGGGCTGGGCGGCACGGTGGTGGACTGGATCGCCTATGGCCATGCGGTGCAATCGACCAAGAAGAACCCGCATTTCGGCAAGGGTGACGTGCGCGGGGTGATCGCGCCCGAAAGCGCCAACAACGCCAAGGAGGGCGGCGGGCTGCTGCCCACGCTGCTGTTCGGGATCCCCGGCAGCGGTGCCATGGCGATTTTCCTGGGCGGGATGGTGATCCTGGGCATCCAGCCGGGGCCGTCCATGGTCGGCACCAATCTGGACATGACCTATACCATCGTCTGGTCGCTGGCGCTGGCCAACATCTTCGGCGCAGGGCTCTGCATCCTGCTGGCGGTGCCGATCTCGCGGCTGACGCTGATCCCCTTCAAGCTGCTGGCCCCCTTCATGATCGTGGTGATCTGCTTCGCTTCGTTCCAGGCGACGCGGATCCTCGAAGACATGCTGGCGCTGCTGATCCTGGGCGTGCTGGGCATCTACATGCGCCGCTTCGGCTGGCCGCGCCCGGCGCTGCTGATCGGCTTCGTTCTGGCCACGCAGGCGGAAACCTACCTCTATCAGGCGGTGCAGTTCTACGGCTGGGAGTTCCTGACCCGTACCGGCGTGCTGATCATCATCGCCCTGACGGCGGGGTCGATCTGGCTGGGCGTGCGCGCCAAGATCAGTTCAAGCTCGCGCGACGAATTGCTGGCCGAGGAACCAGCCCACGGTCCGGGCGTGGCCGAGAACATCCGCGCGCGCTGGCCGCAACTGGTCTTTGCCGGGCTGATGCTGGTCGGCTTCGGGCTGGCGCTTCAGGATGCGCTGCAGCAATCCTTCCTGGGCCAGGTGTTCCCGCTGATGATGGCGGCGGCGGGGGGCGTGTTCACCGTCGCGGTGATCGGCTTCCTCGTCTTCGGGCGGGTCAGTACCCCGGCGGCGGTGGACGGTGAAATGGGCATCGGCACCGACGAGGCGGTCCCCGAACGCTCGATGCCGGCGAGCCTGTTCTGGCTGGCGGCGCTGGTTGCGCTGACCTGGATGACCGGGTTCTACATCGCGATGCTGGTGTTCTTTGTCGCCTTTCTGCAATTCCGCGCGCGGGCAAGCTGGCTGATGACCGCGCTGCTGACCGCGGGGGCGGCAGGCTTCGTGCTGCTGCTGGCCTGGTCGCTGAACATGCGCTTTCCGGGCGGGCTGTTGCAGGACATGTATCGCCTGCCCTGGCCCTTTAGCTGAGGAATGCGATGACCCAGACCGCGATCCCTTTCCTGCTGATGCGCGGGGGCACCTCGCGCGGGCTCTATTTCAACCGCGCCGACCTGCCCGAGGACCGCGCCACGCTCGCGGGGGTGCTCAACGCCGCCATGGGTGCGGGCCAGCCGGTGAACGCCGACGGGATGGGTGGCGGGCAAGTGGTCACGAACAAGGTGGCCATGCTGTCAACGGCTAGTGACGGCTGGGCGGATGTGGACTATTTCTTCGCCCAGGTCTCGCCGGGGACTGCGCTGGAAGTGGATTTCCGCCCGACCTGCGGCAATATCCTGTCGGGCGTTGGCGCCGCGGCGCTGGAAATGGGGATCGTGCCCGCGCAGGGGGACGAGACACGCCTGCGCATCCGCGCCGTGAACACCGGCGCGCGGGTCGAGGCCGTGGTCCAGACGCCCGGCGGGCGCGTGGCCTATGAAGGCGCCACCGCCATCGACGGCATCCCCGGCACGGCGGCGCCGGTGGCGCTGCGGTTCATGGACACGGTCGGCACGCTCTGCGGCGCCATGCTGCCCACGGGCAATGCGCGTGAGGCGATCGACGGGGTGGCGGTCACACTGATCGACGTGACAATGCCGATGATGATCGCGCGCGCCGAGGAACTGGGGCTGACGGGGGACGAAAGCAAGGCCGCGATCGACGGCGACGCCGCGCTGCTGGCGCGGATCGAGGCGCTGCGGATCGAAGCCGGCCAGCTTATGGGGCTGGGCGATGTCAGCGCCTCGGTCACGCCGAAGGTAGGGCTGCTGGCCGCGCCGCGCGGGGAAGCCGGCGCGGTGGCGGCGCGGTATCTCACGCCCTGGGCGTGCCATCCGACCATGGCAGTCTCGGGCGCGCAATGCATCGCCGCCTGCGCGCTGCTGCCGGGGTCCGTGGCCGAGGGGTTGGCGGTGGTGCCGGAGGCCGGGCCGGCGAACCTGCGGATCGAGCATCCGATGGGGCATATGGACGTGCTGATGGATTTCGCCCGCCACGGCGCCGCGCTGGACGTGCGCAGCGCAGGCGTGCTGCGCACCGCGCGGCTGATTGCGCGGGGCGAGGTGATGATCCCGGCGTCGGTTTGGGCCGGGGGCGGCTGACCGGACGGGCTTTCCGGTGGCTGACGCCGGAGGGGGGCGCTGCCCCCCGTCGCCCGTTCCGGGCGACTCCCCCCGGGGTATTTTTCGGCAAGATGAAGGGGGCGGGAGGGCTCAGGCGCCCCGTCGGTCCGCCATCAGCGCGGCGAAGCGGTAGAAGCCATGCACCATCTTGGAATAGGGGATGAGCAGGAAGAAGGCGAGCACGGCGCCGAGGTGGACCGCCAGCAGGGCAGGAACGGCCGCCGTGCCGGTGGCGGCGTAGAGCACAAGCCCGCTGGCGGAGACGAAGAACAGGAGTGCGGTGAACCCCATCTCGCCGCCCCAGACGCGGGTTGCGCCAAGGGCGGGGTCGGCGCGCAGCTTGAGTGCCATGAGCGCGCCGGAGCCGAGACACAGCAGGATGCCGCCGGGCACGCCCAGCAGTTTCGGCGGGGTCCAGAAGCCGTAGGGGGCGGGCCAGTTCATCCCGTAGTGCATGAGCGTGGCGACCGAGGTGGCGGCGAAGCACATCATGAATCCCCAGAGCGTGGCCAGATGCGCATGGCGCCGGGCGTTGGAAAAGCGGTCGGCTTGCTCGAAATTGCAGCCCTGCCCCTGTCCACCATCAAGGTTGCGGCCCCGTCCGGCGGCTTGCGCCGCGCGGGTGATATCTGCCAAGCCAACACGCCCGCCGCCGATGGCACTCCACCAGGCGCGCAGGCTGATGGAGACCGCGATCAGCGGGAGGAGAAAGGCGGGCGCGAAGATCGCCACCATCGCGTTGTGCGAAAGCGTCGCGTAGAAGCCTTCGCCGCTTTCGGGGCGCAGGGCGGCGATGGCGGCGATAAGCGCGGCGAAGCCTGCAATCAGCGCTGCGGCCAGCGCCAGCCCGCTGCGGTGAAAGAGCCGCGCGACGGGCTGCGGCCAGGCGTAGTCTTCCCAGTCCTTCTGGCGCACCTCGGCCAGCGCGGCGGGGAGGTTGACGGCGAATTCATGCGGTGGCGTGTACTGGCAGGCGTAGTAGCAGCCCCGGCAGTTGTGGCAGAGGCTCGCCAGGTGGCTGATGGCGCCCGGCTCCATCTCGGTCAGACGGGTCAGCGCGGGGAAGACATCGCAATAGCCTTCACAATAGCGGCAGGCGTTGCAGATTTCGAGTTGGCGCCGGGCCTCGTCAGTGGCCGGGGAGGTGGCTTTGGGGGTGCTGTCATAGGGCATGGGCGGCGGCCTCCTGTCCCGCGATGCGTCCGAAAACGGTACCGATGGTCATGCCGAACCCGGCCAAGTATCCCTGGCCCAGGATCGACCCGGCCATGATCTCGCCCGCCGCCCAGACATTGGCGAGCGGGCCGTGCCCGCTCTGGACCTGCGCACGGGCCGAGACCTTCAGCCCCAGATAGGTGAAGGTCACACCCGGGCGCAGCGTGTAGGCGGCGAAGGGCGGCGTGTCGATGGGGCGCGCCCAGTTGGTCTTGGGTGGGGCCAGCCCGTCGGTCGCCAGACCGTCCAGTTCGGTGGGGTAAAAGGCGCCGGGGCGGCAGGCGGCGTTGTATTCAGCAACCGTCTTGGCCAGTTGCGCCGGGTCAAGGCCGAGCTTTCCGGCCAGTTCCTCCAGCGTGTCCGCCGTCTCGGGCGGGAACACCGTGGGCATGAACAGCCCCCGCGCCTTCGCGTCAATGATGGCGTAGGCCACCTGTTCTGGCTGTGCGGCGACCAGTCGGCCCCAGATGGCGTAGCGCTTGGGCCAGACGTCTTCGCCCTCGTCATGAAAGCGCATGCATGCGCGGTTGACCACCACCGAAAACGGCACGCAATCGAGCCGCGTGACAATGCCGCCGTCGAATTTCGGCGCCCGCCCGTCGATGGCCACGGCGTGGCACTGGGTCGGATCGCCCACGCTTTCGGCGCCCTGGTCCAGCATGTCGCGCAGCACCTCGCCCCGGTTCCAGGGCGTGCCCCGGATCAGGAAGTTGCGCGCCGCAGGCCCCCAGGCGCGGGCCAGCCAGTCCAGATCGGCCTGAAACCCGCCCGAGGCGAGGACCACAGCGCTTGCGGTGATGCGCGCGCCGTCTTCAAGCGCCAGCCAGCGGAAGGCGCCGCCCTCGATATGCACATGCGCGACCTTGGCGTTGTAGCGGATGGTGACGCCCAGATCGGCGGCCGTGGCGTAATACGCGTTCACCAGCGCCTTGCCGCCGCCCAGAAAAAACGCGTTGGTGCGCCCCAGTGACAGCGTGCCCGAGAGCGAAGGCTGGAAGCGGACGCCATGCGCCTCCATCCACGGCAGCGCCGCCTCGCTTTCGCGGATGGCGAGGCGGGCGAGGTCCGGGTCGGTCTTGCCGCCGGTCACGCGGATCAGGTCGTCGTAATACTCGTCCTCGTCGTAGGTATCGGTCAGCACCGACAGCGGCCCGTGATGCATGCAGCGGAAGTTGCGGGTGTGGCGCGAATTGCCACCGCGCATGTGTTCTGGCGCGGCTTCCAGCAGGATCACGCGGGCGCCTGCCTCGGCGGCCTCGATGGCGGCGCAGAGGGCGGCATTGCCGCCGCCGACCACAGCGACGTCCCAGTTCGGGTGCGGGGGCGGCTCAGTCAATGGCGCCTCCCTCCATGTCTGTCAGCCGGTCCGGGGCGTCGCGCAACTGACGCAGGCGAACGCGGTGCGCGGCCTCGATATGCGCGCGCATGGCGGTTTCAGCGGAGGCGCCGTCGCGGGACTGCAACGCTTCCAGCAGGGCGGCGTGCTCATTGGCGGCGCCCCGGGCTCGGGCCGGGTCCATCAGCGTGGTGGGGCCCAGGATCATCAGCGTGCGCCGCATGCTGTCCATGGCCCGGCGCAGGTAGCGGTTCTTGGCCGCGTTCAGCACGCCCGCGTGGAACTGCGCGTTCAGCCGCGCGATGGCGCCCGCGTCTGCGGCGGCGGCCATGGCAGTGTTGATCTCGGCCAGTTCCGAAAGCTCCAGTTCCGAAGCGACCCGCGCGGCCAGCCGTGCCGCCGTCCCTTCGAGCACGGTGCGCATCTCGTACAGTTCCATCACTTCGGCATAGCCAAGGCGGCGCAGGCTGGCGCCTTGCCGGGGAATGTGCTCGACGATCCCGTCGGCTTCCAGCAGGCGGATCGCCTCGCGCACCGGGGTGCGGGAAATGCCCAGCCGAGCGGCAAGGTCGGTCTCGCGCAGCCGCGCGCCGGGCAGGATACGGCCCAGCCGGATATCCTCTAGAAGCCGGGCATAGGCGGCTTGGCCCTGCGAAGGTTCGGGAACGGGCGCTGGCGCGGGTGTCAGCATTGGCGGTCTTTGTCCCGTCTGGGGTTGCATCATGTATCCAGCTGTATACAAATGCATTCAAAGCCGTCAACCCGCAACCGGAACCCCGCCCATGCCGCTTCTGCTGACCCTTGCCATCGCCGCGCTGGGCGTAGGGGTGTTTCATGCGCTAAGCCTGCCGCTACCTTTCCTGTTCGGGCCGATGTTCGCCTGCCTGATCGCCGCACTCGCGGGGGTTCGGCTACGCGGGATACCGCCGGTGGAGCATGGCGCGCGCACCATCCTCGGCGTGGCGGTAGGTGCCTCGATCACTCCGGCGCTCTTGGCACAGCTGCCAACCATGGCCTTCACCATGGCTTTGATACCGCCCTATATCGTGCTGATCGGACTGATCGGCGTGCCGTTCTTTCGCCGCTTCGGGGGTTATGACCGGCCCACGGCCTGGTACGCAGCCATGCCCGGCGGGTTTCAGGACATGGTGCTCTTCGGCAAGGAAGCGGGCGGCAATGTCCGCGCGCTGGCGCTGATCCATGCGACCAGGGTGCTGACCATCGTGGTGATCGCGCCCTTCATCCTGGCGCTGGGCTATGGCGTCACGCTGGACGGCGCCATCGGTGACCCCACAGCCGAGATCCCGCTGCGCCAGCTGGCAATCATGGCGGCGGCGGCGCTGGGGGGCTGGTGGGGGGCGAAGCGCGTGGGGCTCTTCGGCGCGCCGATCCTGGGGCCGATGATCGTCACCGCCGCGCTGTCGCTGACTGACATCCTCCACTATCGTCCCCCGGCCGAGGCGATCATGGCGGCGCAGTTTTTCATCGGTATGGGGATCGGGGTGCATTACGTGGGCGTGACCCTTCGGGAGCTGCGCCATGACGTGGCGGTGGGCGCGGCCTTTGCGGTGGTGCTGGCGGCACTGGCCGCGGCGTTTACCCTGGTCGCGCAGCGCTACGGCGGCGCCCCGCCGGTGGAGGCGTTCCTGTCCTTCGCGCCCGGCGGGCAGGCGGAACTGGCAGTGATGGCCATCGTGGTGGGGGCCGATCTGGGCTTCGTGGTCGCGCACCATGTGATACGGCTGATCATCGTCATCACCGGCGCGCCGCTGGCGGGCGCCCGGTTTCTGCAACGGAGGGGCGAATGAAGATCGCGGTTCCGGACGATTACGCGGGTGTGGCGCTGGACTATGGCGACTGGGCGGGCCTGGGCGAGGTGACGGTGTTTTCCGAGACGCTGGACCCCGGCCCGGGGTTGATCGAGCGGCTGGCGCCGTTCGAGGCGCTCTGCGTCATGCGCGAGCGCACACCGCTGCCCGCCT
>LFIK01003674.1_pt1 | contig 12445 bp, 14 predicted proteins | sample 643401 | NCBI WGS metagenome assembly LFIK01 (sample SAMN03777447, study PRJNA286221) | soda lake metagenome | biome: soda lake; feature: Kulunda steppe; material: water; isolation source: sample T5-Br brine of Lake Tanatar-5 | place: Russia: Kulunda steppe | collected 2010-07 | reverse complement strand
TCGTGGCCCTGCGAGTGCCTTTTGTGGGCTCTGTCAGGTACAGTTGGAGCCTCTAAAGTTGTGGGCAGCCAGGTGCCTCGCAGGCTTTAGAAGTGCTTTGTGGCCCTGCGAGTGCCTTTTGTGGGCTCTGTCAGGTACAGTTGGAGCCTCTTAAGTTGTGGGCAGCCAGGTGCCTCGCAGGCTTTAGAAGTGCTTCGTGGCCCTGCGAGTGCCTTTCGTGGGCTCTGTCAGGTGCCATGCGTGCTGTTGTGCCGTTGGCACTCAGAGGCACCTTGAGGGCATTTTAGTGCCGTGTGTGAGCTTTAAGGTCACGGGCAATTCAGTGCCTCGTGAGCTTGTCAGGTGCCCTCATGTCATCCCGCGCGTGCCTTGCGAGCACCGTTGAACAGTGGCACTGGTTTTTGTGCTGCTGCATGCATTGGGGCTTGCAACAGCACCTGACCTCGTGGACTGGCTGGCCTTGATGCCTTGCAGCAGAGCCACACACCTGACCTCGTGGACAGCCTAGCCTTGATCTCATGCAGCAGAGCCATGCACCTGACCTCGTGGATTGGCTGGCCTCAATGCCTCGCAGCAGAGCCACGCACCTGACATGGAAGGGAGGCTGCGCTTGCCCCGCCTCCTGCGCTGGCGGGCCCCCTGCCTGCTGGTCCTGCTGCTGCTGCTGCTGCGCGTCAAGCCGACACTGCCGCAGCATCTGGTGAAGGTTGCAGTAGACGGCAACAGGAGTCTCCTCAGCCGTGTATCTGCAAGACCAGGTAAGCGGGTGGCGGTCATTCACACTAGAGCAATCAAGCATGCACCGGCGCTGGCCTTCACACGGTTCTAGGATCCGCAATTCAAAATATGCGTGGTTCTGAGGTTCAGATGGTGGCAGTGAGGCACAGAGACTACATCACAGCAAGAAATGCGTGGCTTTGAGGTTCAGATGGTGGCAGTGAGGCACAGAGATCACATCACAGCAATAAATGCGTGGTTTTGAGGTTCAGATGGTGGCAGTGAGGCACAGAGACTACATCACAGCAAGAAAAAGCTGTCTCGCGCCAGCCTCCTTGCGCCAAGCGAACACAGTGTTTCAAAGCACTGTGCACAGCAGTGAACACGTGCGAGGATGCAAGCAGGCCATTAGAGCAACCTATGGAGCGACCAATGGCTTAGAGATCGACCACTGTGCACAATGCCATGGGTTTGCACGCAGCTCCATTGGTGTTTACCAGGAGTAGGGACAGCATTTTTGACCCAGGAGGCCTGCAGCAGGAGGAAGCTTAAAAATCGGCAACTTGTTTTGCGCTCTTGATTGCTCATCAATCGGGCAATCCTCAACAGATAGTGTGGCGGAAGAGCGCAGTCAAACCCTCCAAAGCACAATCCGATCTGCCTTTAAATGAGGACTCACATCATGGTTGGCAGGCCCTGCACCTTCAGCTTGCAACCAGTCCATGTGAACACCTACAAGCGATGGAGGGCAAGCGCGTGGTGTGTACTGGGGTGTTGAGTGGGCTGGGCAAAGCAGTCCAGGGGTGGGCTGGTCATCATGAAGGCCATGCATCAGTTTGTTTGGAACGGCAACCAAATCAAAAGACCTTGCCTCCTCTACTCGTTCCGCATGTTTTCCTTGTGCTGCAAGCCAGTAGGCCCCCTCCACAGAGCCCCCAGATGTCCGCTAAGAGGCCAACGCATGTGTATGCACATGCACCCCCACACCTAGCCGTCATGCCCTGCGCATCTAGGGCCAGCCAAGGGTTGTTGTGCAGTGAGCACACGTCAGCACATGCCTACTTCAGTGCTCTGGCTCCAACAGAAAAGACATGTGCTCCCCCTTTCGTGTTCAGTATGAAGTGAGACGCAGGGAGCATGGTTTCTGAGGGGCACATACAGCTGCGCGAATGCTGTGCATTCAGCCTTGACGAGGAAAGCCCTGGTATGGCTTAGGGCTCACTCCTGCCACGCTTATGGGCCGTAAGTGCAGTATCTTGTGGAGAAAAGCTAGGACAGCTCGCCGCCAGCTTCTATCCAAGGACAAGCACAGCCATGGCAGCATGCAAAAAGCAAAAAACAAGCATTTCCCCAAAAGACCAGCACAGCCATGGCAGCATGCAAAAAGCAAAAAGCAAGCATTTCCCCATCACATGTCCAAGCATGACATCAAGTGAGCAGCTCACCGCCAGCTTCTGCCCAGACACATCCACGGAGTTGCCTTTTTGGAGCTCTGCCCCAAACACCTCAGCAGAGCCGTCCTCCAGCTGCATGCATGGTGCGCATGCCAAGCGCTCTGAAAGGCCATTATGTTGCACCAGAATCTGACCGCCGCTCGCTTCAGCAGTGCCTGCTTTCCCTCTTTAGGCAGTGCATATTGATGAGCCTTGCATGCCCGCTGTGGCAGAGCAGCGCATCCCGAGTAGCGTGATGAGCAGGGAGCAATTCAGAAGCCATGGAGCGGGGCATGCACAGTTACAACACGCAAAGCATGCATCATACTCTTTGTGCACTCAAGCAAATCTCACACATTTTCATAACACAACACCACCGCAGATTTGATGCACTTATTTTTCAAGCAACAGGTCCTCAAGTCACAGGTCCAGAGCACAACAAAACAAAGCATCTAGGCTGCTCGCAGGCCTGAGGAGATTTCTGGCCAATAAAAGCTGGACACAAATCATGGTAAGTGCTTGCTGCCTATCAATTTAGTGGATGCTTTCAGTGATTGCATGCAGGCAAAATCAAAGTGCCACAATGAAGTGCTGCAACTTTCACCAGCTGAGGAGCGACACAGTACAGCTAAGACGGTGAATTGCCAAGCATCAGGAGCATAAAAATGTGCAGCTTACTGATGAAATGCAGGTACGCATGGGGACAAACTGTCGTGTAATTAAGGCAGGCGAGGAAGGTGCACAGAAACAGGTTACAAACATTGGTGTCAGACAGGCAATGCCAGTCCTCATGCTTTCAATTCGCATGAAACAGCAAAACATATGTTCACAAAGGGTCGAGTACTTGATGCAACGCCATTACACGCATGCCCACCATGATGCGCACATCACGCCCCTTGGCGCACTCCATGCGTAGCTCATGTTTCTGTAAAAAAAGCAGAAGTTTAACAATTCTGTTAGCAGCAGCAACATGATGGGAAGTGAGGGAACTGCATGTGACACGTATGATCCTGAGAGAGCAGTTTTACCGGCTGGAGCTCATAGTCTTTCACTTGCTCCAACAATGAGGGATCATCGATATCATCTTCTTCCATGTTTCTTATTTATTTTTTAGCATCGCGGAGGCAGCAGAACTGCATCAAATCTCGAAATCTTCCAATTCTTTGTTTTGTTGACATTCATTCGATTAAAACAGACAGAAATGTTGAAGCCCCAGCTCAGTTCCTGTACACTAGCTGACGTGTTGGTCTTCAAGTCCCAACAGGCGCAGAAAGGGGATGGAATTGCAAAGGGGAGTGTAGTTTGCTTGGAGCATGACATGACAGTGTCCCAAGCCCTGAAGGCGAGTATCAGTTTGCAGCGTTGGGGATGATTCATTTTGCGCATGCTTGCCCTCATGCTCCACTGATCCTCACTCAAGACTTTGTGCCCTGCAGTTGCTGGCTAAGCACCGGATACTCTCAGCTCCCATGGTTGTGAGCCCGTCTCCATTAGAAGACCAGGTGCAGATCTGCATGCGCATTAGACTGCAAGCATCCTTGTTCCATGGCAAATCATAGATGGCTCTGTTGTGCTTCTAGGCCTGGTACATGTGCAGAATGCCTCTCATTGCACGAGCAACGAGAGCAATGCCTCTATGCTCTTATTGCTCATGCCATGAGAGGCATGGAAGCATTGCTCTTGCTTCCTCTCCGCGTCCATCACATGGAAGCATGATCAATTAGCCAGGAAGTGTGTTTACCTTGCCAGATGATGACGCTGTGAAGGTCTCAACTGGCTCTGCAGATCTTCAAATACTTTTCGCATTGTGCTTAGTGCCGTACCATGGAGACATGTCCGCACCCTTGATAGTTTTTGCTGACACTGCTGTCCCTGTACACTTAGACTTGAAACTCTATCGCCAAGTCTCTGACAGTTTAATTGCTGCACATGAATGTGGAAGTGCATTAGCTCATGCGCTGCCTCCTTGCAACGCGCGCACACACTAATGTGTGATGCATGCATGCACATGCATTTAACTTTGCAACCAGGAAACGGAGGCGGCCAGTGCTGGAATCTTAGGGAGCAGCCAACCCTCACTTGCTGGATGGTGTGACGTCTCTGACATTTTAAATGGACTCATCCACCAGGTGCGTCCCAACAGGCTCTACAGAATGAGCTGCTGTATGCTGGAAGCATGCAGTCATTTGAAGCTGGCCTCATCTCATGATGGGTCTGAGAGTCAGTGTATACTATTTTGCATGGGATTGAATTTGATATCATTCCACAAAATCAAGGATATGAAGAGGGCCCTGCGAATAGACATGCAGATGTTGCAAGGCTGCATTATTAGCCCTAGTAAGCATGGACTCCACTAGAAGGCGAACAGGTGTGCCCCTTATCTGTTTGCTGCTGGCTCAAAGACCTTTTGTACAGACATAGATTGATTGTTGAAAGAGCAGAGGCTGCCCGTGCCTTTGATAGCTTAACCTCAGCATCTGCAGCGTCATCCTCGCACCAGAGCATTTGTTGCGTCCCTGACCCCCTCAACTGCACCCACGCGCAGATGCACAAGCTGCATCCAGACGGGAAGCTGCCCACCAACTTGCTACTTTTAATGGGGGGTGAGTGCGGTTGAGATCTACTTCTGGGAACGCTTGTGTAACTGCTGTACACATTGCCCGTGATCCGCTGCAGCACAGGCATATGCCGTGCTGGCCCCCAGCCTGCAGGCTGTGCTGCTGCTGTGCTAGCCCTATGTGCACACATGGGCACACGTGTGTGCAAGGGCACTCGTGCACACATGCGCACTTGTGCACACATGCGCACTTGTGCACACATGGGCACTCGTGCACACATGGGCCATTGTGCACACATGGGCACTCGTGCGCGCAAGGGCACTCCTGCGCGCCAAGGGGACTCCTGACAAATCCACTCCTGCGCAAGGGCTTAACTTCGGAGGCAGAATTGTCTCTGGCGTTATCTCCAGTGTGTGGATCCTGCTGCCGCGCCGACGCAGCTCACACACATTGCAGTCAGTCCATTTCAAATGGGCTGAATAGGCAGAAATCACACTAGCCATTTGGCTCTGACAAGGTGTCAATACAAGACGTTTGCCGCTCCCACAGTGAGGGCAGTGGGCATCACGCGTGCATGGGCCATTCTCTGCACCGCACAATAATGCCAGTGCCTGGTGCAGGATACCACGCTGCCTGGTGCAGGATACCACGCTGCCTGGTGCCTCAGCTTTTGTCACAGTCCATGGCCTGGTGGTGCTCTTGTCCTCTCATCTATGGCCGAGTGATGCTCTTCTCCCCTCATCTATGGCCTGGTGATGCTCTTTTCCATGGCTTGGTTATGCTCTTGAAGGCTGTGCTTGCTGCATTTTGTTTGCAGCACACAGGAAACATCTCCTCTTGCAGCACTATGCCTTTCTCATAAGCCATGCTCATTTGGGGCACAGAGAGTTCCACCCTGGCCTGCACAAACGGAACCCCACTCATGGCATGCCGCCCGCCCCTGTGCTACCTCTGACCACAGCACTCTCGGCATTTGCATTGTGCCCCCCTGCCACCTCTGATCACACCACTCTCGGCGTTGCATTCTGCCCGCCTGCTGCCTGGTGACCCACCCCTGCTGCCTGGTGACCCACCCCTGCCTGGTGGACCCACCCCTGCCTGGTGACCCACCCCTGCTGCCTGGTGACCCCCGACACCCACCCACGGCAGGCCTTCCGCCCCTGTACTGCCTGTGCTGCCCACAGAACTCGACCGGGAGAGCAAGACCTTTGTGAACAGGTGTGCTTATGCCACACAGGCGCTGCGCGCACGCCCGCACCACACAGGGCTGCGCGGCTTGCTTGAAGGCGGCTCATGTGGCGTGTGTGGGAGAGGAGCTGCTCTAGTGCGCGCTGCGCGGCAATAGTGACGGCAGCGTGGCATACAGAGCCTGAAGCTTACTGAATGCAAGGGCACCGCCATATGGGCGTGCATATTCGTGTGTGTGTGTGTATAAAAAGTCGGTGCATGGTTTTGAGGTCCACGTATATCCTGGCATGTCTTGTGCCTGGGTGCGCACGCCCGTGCGACAGTGCGCATGCCTATGCTGGTTTTGTGCACCCCTCCCTGTCTTCTACCCCCCCCCCCCTCGCCCCTCTGCATGACTGGAGCAAGCAACAGTACGCCCCTCCAGTGACCGTCTTGCCCTGATGGGCCGGTGCTCTCGTGTCACGGGGCGCAACACTATGCCTCAGTGCAGTGTGGCACAGCACACATGGGACACACCACTCTGTATCAATGCAGTGCGGCACAACACACTTGTGGCACAGCATGATGCCTCGGTGCAGTGTGGCATGGATAGAGCGACCCTGTTTGGTTTGTACTGGGGCATGTGTAAGAGTTTTGGCTGCTTATATGCGCCAGAGTCCCAGCTGCTTGAATGTGTCAAGAGTCCGGATGCTTGAATGTGCCGAGTGTCCTGGCTGCTTGAATGTGCCAAGTGTCCCAGCTGCTTGAATGTGCCAAGTGTCCTTGCTGCTTGAATGTGCCAAGTGTCCTGGCTGCTTGAATGTGCAGGACGCTCATGGAGATTGCGGTGGGAGATGACAAGAGCCTCATGTACGAGAGCGAGAAGGGCACCTCGCTGCTGGAGGCCTTGCGGTGAGGGGGGTCGTCGGCATATGCCTGTGCCTTGCACTGCCCGCCTGCACCAAATGTGTGTGCACTTGTGTTCATGTGTGTGCATGTTTGTGCGGGCGTCTGCATGCGTGCCTGTGTACAAATGCCTGTGTCATTTCTGCACAGCTGGTTTGTTAGATCTATGATAGGTTACCCCTGTGTGACGGAGTATTCACCTCAACCTGCCAAGACAGCCGCTTCAACTGCATGCAATGCCTTTTCTGCAACCCTGAGTTGCCTGCCCACGCTGCTGCTGCCTGCCCAGGTTTCAGGGACCAACACCAATGCCTTGATCTGAGGATTTTTCCCTTCATGAATTGAGCGGCTACCCGCACTGCCTGCCCATGCCACACGCTGTGCAGGAGCATCTACCTCAACAATGCTGGCATCCCTGGCCGCGTCGTGCACCGCATTGCCTTGTTTGATTTGCAAGGCCAGATCTCAAGTGTCGTGTCCCAACTCGACATCATCAAGTACGTGCATGCGCCCACCCCCGTCTCTGCCTGTGTGCGCAGTGCATGTCCACTGTCTGACCTCTGCTGCAAAAGGCTGTCCACCGTCTGACCTGCTGCAAAAGTGCATGTCCACCGTCTGACCTGCTGCAAAAGTGCATGTCCACTGTCTGACCTCTGCTGCAAAAGGCTGAGTCTCGTCCTAGTGGCATATGCCTCTGGTGCCGTCAATGGGGTACACGCGCCTCTACTGCAGGTGGCCTTATGCCTGTCCCTGCCTGTGTGCGCCATGTGAGCCCCAGCAAAGCACCCTAGGCCCAAATGCCCGACTTTTGGCTGCATGCCCTTGTTTTACCTTTTGGACAAGCTCAGGCTTCACACTGCCGCAAATTTGAGCAACCAAGTGAGCGAGTTGCTCGCATCAATCATGCCCCGCATGCAAGTCTTAACCCACCCTGAAGTGCACTTGTGCTGGCTTTGAGTGCGCTTGTGCCTTGTTGTACACCGCCTTGCTGCTTGGATGCACACACCGCATGACTCCATGACCAATAGCTGCACACGTCACATGGTCATAGAGTCAGAGTCATGTGGTGTGTGCAGCTAATGGTCATAATGACTCTATGACCCTATGACTCTATGACTCTATGACTTCAATGACCATATAACTCTTATGACCATTCGCTGCGCTACATTACCTTGGTGGACACGCCAGGTACATCGCAAGCAGGGACACAGACTTGTTGGAGGATGACGCCAACAAATCCATCCAGGAACTTGGCCTTGTGTCTGAGACCTGCCAAAAACGGCTGGTGGGTACCTTCGTGTGTGGGCATGCTTGCACTCTGTTTGTATGTACAGACGACGTGTCTGCGTGCGCGTCAGTGTGTCAGAAGCGTGGGCCAGCATGCTGTTGCTGATAGGAGGTGCTTGGTCCACCTCTTAATTCTGATTATGGAGCCTCTGACATGTTTCAACGCATGCAACTAACTAGCGCGGGGCGCCTTGGGGCTCTCTGGCATGTATGTGCGCGCCAGACATGCAGCAGCACTGTCACTCTTCACCTATGCTCTACCTCCTAAGACATGGTCGTTCAAATAGCAAAGTTGTCCCAAGGCACCTTGGGGTACGCTGGCTTTGTTTGTGACAGCTTTTGGCATGTGCTGTGAGAAAGAAGGCAGTAGGGTGATTGCAAGCAAGTTTTTGCCATGGATGTGCATTTGTTGCCGTCTTGCCGTCCTGAAGCAGCTCCAGAGCTCTGGCTGAAGAACTTGCTAGGGGCGACAAGTAGCAACGCTGTCACTCTTCACTCAGGTAGCATGCTCCGCACCTCAAGACCTGTATCTCTTTCTGTGGACCTTCTCTCTGGTGGGACCATACATAGGCATGACTGACCAGGATTCATGCCTGGGCTGCCTGTTCGGGCGCCACGGGGCATTCACTTCTGCCATACCTGCCAACTGCTGAAGCCACACAAGGGATTCAGCCCCATCTGCTCTGTGCTGCACTGTGTGGGTCCATGAACGCTGGGTGCAGGTGTGCCTGGACCCACACACGCCAACCCTTGTGGCGCTGGAGCGCATGAAGGAGGTGGAGGGAGTCAGGTGAGTGGCAAGATGAGGTCGGAGCATGTGAGGGAGCGGATGAGGGAGGGGGGAGAGGGATTGAGGTGGGATGTGAGATGAGGTCGGAGCATGTGAGAAAGTGGATGAAAGAAGGGGTAGAGGGAGTGAGGTGGTCGGCCTCTTGATTTTTTCTTGTTTTGGTCGGGTGCAAAGGATGAGGGGGAGGAAAGAGTCAGCTGGGTCGCCAGCTGAGCTTGGCGTGTCTGTGATGCGGGTTCATGACCAGGTCCAGCATACGCAGGCACACCCAAAATCTCAGGACCAGGGGCGTGTGTAGCCGCAGGGCCACAGCCTAATAACTAGATATCAATAACGCAGTGCGTAGCCCCAGAACTAGATATCAATAACGCAGTGCGTAGCCGCAGGGCCACAGCCTAATAACTAGATATCAATAACGCAGTGTGTAGCCGCGGAACTAGATATCAATAACGCAGTGCGTAGCCGCAGGGCCACAGCCTAATAACTAGACATCAATAACGCAGTGTGTAGCCGCGGAACTAGATATCAATAACGCAGTGTGTAGCCGCAGAACTAGATATCAATAACGCAGTACGTAGCCGCAGGGCCACAGCCTAATAACTAGACATCAATGCAGATCCCCTCCATGAGGCACTCTGGGGAGCAATCTTCTTGAGCAATTCACATGAGATGAGCAATCTACATGAGGGTCTCAGGGAAGCAACCTACAAGGGCAATCCACATGAGATGAGCAATCTGCAAGTGCAATCCACATGAGATGAGCAATCTACATGAGCAATCTACATGAGCAATCCACATGAGGGTTTCAGGGGGGCAATGCGGACCTTGACATATGAGGGCCTCTGGTGGGCAACCCTTTCACTTGCATGTCATGTCATGGCCCTTTGTTGCTCCTCCCTGCAACTGGTACAGCACTGCAGCAGGGGCGCATGTCACCTGTGTATGCAAGTAAACAAGCACACACACACACACACGCGCGTGCACACGCACACACGGAAATGTGCTCATGCCTCGCTGTGTGTGTGCACGTGCGTGTGAGCGCAGCGGCGCGGCTGTGGTGTCGCCCCAGACTGGCGGCCTTGTCGCCAATCTTAGCCTGTCGGACCTGCGCCTCATCACGCCCGAGCACTTCTCGGTTCTTGCACTGCCGGTCGCCGAGTTTCTGGCGCTGCTGCACAACACCAGCTACCTCGGCTACAGCCAGCGCTCCTCCTCGCAGAGCGGCGCTGGCACAAACCCCTTCTTTGCGCTGGGGCCGCGCACCATGGGCATGGGCGAGCGGGACAAGGTGCCGCTGTACACGTGCACGCGCGCCTCCACGCTGCGGGAGGTACTGCACACCCTTGGCGACAACGGCGTGCACAGGGTGTATGTGCTGGACCCACAGGCAAAGCCCAACGTGGTTGGCGTGCTCACACCCACCGACCTGCTGCGCTGGATCTCCTCGTAGGCTGCACCCGCCCCCCGCACCCTGCAAGCCAGGCGCCGCGCATAATTGTGTGTGGTGCACATGTGTGACGTGCCCCAGGCCGCGTGCCTCCCTGCCTTCCTTGTCTTCAAACCCTGCCCAGGGGGGGAGGCCATGGCGTGAAGCATGCACCGCTGTGAAAAGCGTGCGGGCAGCATATGGACAGGCAGGTGTGCATCTGTAAGCGGTGTTCTGCTGTGCTTCAATTTTCCTACCATTGTCTGGTAGCATCAGCTGAGCATACGAGGTCCGGCAGGTGTTGGATGTTTGCCAAAGAGCACGGTGCTAATGAATATAAAGAAGAATGTGGTATGAGAAGCAAACGGTTGCGCACGGCAAACAAGCCAACAAGTTTTGGGCTGAAGCATACAGATGGCGGGTGATTTTTTTTGCGTCTTGTTGTTAGCTACCCACCGATGCTACCATTCAAGTTGCTAGTTACTGGCGTTACATACTTATAAGGTGGCAGCTTAAGCATCATGCATCATGCATTGATGACCAATGTCTGGATCTGTAATCTTTTGCTCATTTATTCCCAAGCTCTGGAGCTGGTAGCCTACTAGGTAGTATTTCTGCTACAATAGGTCTTGGTATTAGTTCTGTCTTCAAGACACAAGTTGTGCATGCGCCTGAGTGCTGCAAATTGCCATCATCCGGGACCCTGTCACGCCGAGAGACTGCTGCATCCAAACAAGACTTGCGGCATGGCCATAATAATACAGCTATAGCTGGACTGACAACAGGATCAAATACTCTGCCAACCAACTCAACCAACCTCCAGGTCACAATGCAGCATAAGTCAAGCACTACACTGATCTGACATGACAACCCAAAATTCCGCACCAGGCAGCTACTAGGTAGTACCCTTAAAGTTTACAAGTTTAAGTTTGACCTTCAGCCAGGTAGTTTGACTGTTCAGGTTGCTGGTGGACACCAGCCATACAGAAAACATCCATAAGCTCTGAGATAAAACGATAGGAATCATTAATTTGTTTCTGGAAAAAATTGAAGACATCCTCAGAACAAGCTTGGGAAAATGGGAATGTAATCTGAAACGTGCCACGCTGCGCTGTGTTTGCTTGCCCAAATCCAGATGCAGATACCTAGGTACAGAAAAAGGCGGTCCATCAACAGTCACTGACCTAAGAGGTAAAGCAACCCAATTCTTATTTTTTGCAGCCTTTTCCGTCTGATCTTCATTGCCTAGCTGGTTTGCCTGGTTCCAGATACTCCTCAACCTCTTTCTCACATCAACAACAAATTCTGACCGTGGGATCGTTTAAAATGTTCTCACGCGATGTTGGAAATCACTGCTCCTTTCCAGACCATGTAAAGCATCCAAGAACTCAGCACTCCAGCACTTTTTGTTGACAGTGCTCATCGCAATATCAGCCTTGAGGACTTTGGCAAAAGTGCTACTATTACTGCATAGCAGAGTATTATGAAATTTCACAGCCGCTTGGAACCAATAGAATAGCAAGGGCTCTTGGCCACACTCACGTAACACAGACGTCTGGTCGACCAGTTGGGAGTGGTGCGCTTTACACCTACTATCTTAGTCAGATACCTTTAAGCAAGCATTGTGTGAACTGTTTGCAGAGGGCAGTCCATCTCAGCTCCTTGCTTCATGTACCTAATGCCCCATATTTGACTTGCATACATGCTTGCTGGAAGTGCATAACCTTAAGCCAACCAAAGCATGCTGTGTGATCTATCTGTTAACCGGTGCTCTGATGCAAATTGCCTGATCCTACGACAACTAGCCATGAAAGGCGTAAGCATATGCTCAGCTGAAGCAGCCATGTTGTGCGTCTTGGTGAAGATCATGCCCAGGTATTTAAAAGAATCTTTGTTGGCAAGCTGCAACCCTCCTAGCGTGAACACAGGTACCCTTGTGGGTCGAGAGTTAAAGTGCACCACCTCTGATTTTGATGTGTTCATAATAAGTCCCTTCCTTAGAGCGTAGGCGCTCAGCCTATCCAATACCATCTGCAGTTGACCTGGCTCATTTACAGTTAAGCTCAGATCATCTGCATACAACATGTGTGTCACGCAAACATCAGCTATTCCTGTCACCGCCCCACGTACGTCCCGAGCTATGCAATCAACATCATTGATG
>LFIK01003673.1_pt1 | contig 12446 bp, 11 predicted proteins | sample 643401 | NCBI WGS metagenome assembly LFIK01 (sample SAMN03777447, study PRJNA286221) | soda lake metagenome | biome: soda lake; feature: Kulunda steppe; material: water; isolation source: sample T5-Br brine of Lake Tanatar-5 | place: Russia: Kulunda steppe | collected 2010-07 | reverse complement strand
GTCGCCGGAGTCGTCGGAGTCGTCCTCCTCCGCTTCGTCGTCGGATTCGGTCTCGTCGGAGCCCTTGCCCCCCCCGCCAGTGAACTCCGAGATGTCCTCGTCGGCGCCGGCAATCACCCCGATGACGTCGCCGACCGGAGCGCTCTCGCCCTCCGCGACCAGGATGGCCCGGAGCACACCATCCCCTCGAGCCACCAGCTCCATGGTGGCCTTGTCCGTCTCGATCTCGGCCAGGATGTCGCCATTGGCGACCTCGTCGCCCTCCGACTTGAGCCACTGCACGATCTGCCCCTCTTCCATGGTGGGGGACAGCGCCTCCATGTGGACCTTGGTCGCCATTCGTCGTCGCCTTGTTCGCCGTTCGGGGAGGACGGAGGAGCCGGGAGACATGCACCCGGCCCCGGCCATCCATGATCAGTTCCGGTAGAGCACCTGGTTGCAGGCCCGGACCACCCGGTCCGCGTCGGGCTTCGCCTGCTTCTCCAGCCCCTTCGCATAGGGCATCGGGACATCGGCCTGCGTGACCCGGAGGATGGGGGCATCGAGCCAGTCGAAGGCCTCCTCCTGGATCGTGGCAACAATCTGGGCCCCGATCCCGGCGTAGGGCCAGCCCTCCTCCAGGTAGACGGCCCGGTTCGTCTTGTGGACCGTCCGGAGGATCGCCTCCACATCGAGGGGCCGGAGCGAGCGGAGGTCCAGCACATCGGCCTCCACCCCGTCCTTCTCCAGCTTCTTTGCCGCCTGGAGCGCCACATGCACCATCTTCCCGTGGGTGATGATGGACACGTCGGCCCCCTCCCGCTTGAGGTCCGCCACTCCCAGGGGGATGACATGATCGCCATCCTCCGGATCGGGCACCTCCCCCTTCACATTGTAGAGGAGCTCCCCCTCCATGAAGGCCACCGGGTCGTCATCCCGGATCGACGCCTTCAGGAGTCCCTTCGCGTCGGCAGGGGTCGCAGGGGTCACGACCTTGATCCCCGGAGCATGCACGTACCAGATCTCGCAGGCCTGCGAATGCTGGGCCGAGAGCTGGAGGGCAGCGCCGGTGGGCCCCCGGAAGACCATGGGTGCCCCGATCTGGCCCGCCGACATGTAGAGCATCTTGGCAGCGGAGTTCAGGACCTGGTCCAGCGCCAGGATCGAGAAGTTGAAGGTCATGAACTCGATGACGGGCCGGAGCCCCACCATGGCGGCCCCCACCCCCAGGCCGGTGAAGCCCAGCTCCGCGATGGGCGAGTCGACGACCCGCCGCTCGCCGAAGCGCTCCAGGAGGCCCTTCGAGACCTTGTAGGCCCCATCATACTCCGCAACCTCCTCTCCCATGAGGAAGACCCGGTCGTCCCGCTCCATCTCCTCGGCCAGCGCCTGGTTCAGCGCCTCCCGGTACGTGATCATCGGCATGGCTCAGCCCTCCTCCCGGTCGCGGCCATCGAAGTACAGGCGGCCGTGCACGTTTTCCTCGGCGTATACATGGGTGTAGAGCTCCGACGGATCGGGGTCGGGCTGCTCGTCGGCCCAGTCCGCAGCCTCCTGGGCCCGGTCGCGGGCCACCCGATCCATCTCCTCCAGCTCGTCCTCCGTGAGGAGCTCGGCCTCCATGAGGCGGTCCCGCAGGACTCCGATGGGGTCCTGCTTCTCCTTCCGGCTCTCCACCTCCTCGGTGGAACGGTAGGTGCCCGAGACCGGGTCCGACATGGAGTGGCCCTTGAACCGGTAGGTCCGGGCATCCACGTACTGGGGGCCCGCGCCCTTTCGCACCTCCTCCACCAGATCCTCCATGAAGGCGTGGGTCCGGACGACGTCCTGGGCGTCCACATGGTGGGACCGGACACCGAGGCCCCGGGCCCGGTCCACCACCGGCAGGGCGCTGACCCGGCTGAACGCCGTCCCCATCCCGTATTCGTTGTTCTCCACCACGAAAATGACGGGGAGCTTCCAGATCGCCGCCATGTTCAGGGCCTCGTGGAACGCACCCTGGTTCACCGCGGCATCTCCCATGAAGCAGACGCAGACCCGATCCTCCTCGCGGTAGCGGATCGCAAAGCCCATCCCGGCAGCCAGGGGGACCTGGGCACCCACGATCCCGTGACCGCCCATGAAGCCCTGGTCCGCATCGAAGATGTGCATGGAGCCGCCCTTCCCCCGGGAGGTCCCGGTGTCCCGACCATACAGCTCGGCCATCACCGGCCCGGGCTCCGCGCCCTTGGCCAGCGCCTGGGTGTGGTCGCGGTAGGCGGTGATCACGTAGTCGTCCTGCCGGAGGGGCCCGATCATCCCGAGGGCCGCCGCCTCCTGGCCGATGTGCAGATGGCAGAACCCGCCAATCTTCCCGATGGCGTAGGCTTCCTCCGCCTTCTCCTCGAAGCGCCGGTAGAAGAGCATGTCCTGAAGGAAGCCGTGGAGTTCCTCCCGGGTGTAGCGATCCAGCTCCACCTCGGGTGCCTCCTTCGGCTCCATGATGTCGTCGTCCTTCACAGCGGTTTCAGCCATTCTGGATCATCCGTTCGTCGAACCGTTGGTGCCGGGGCGGCCCATTTCGAGCTGAACCAGGGTCAGCCCGGGGACCTCCGCCGGCGCGGGAATGTCGGCCTCCAGGACCTCGCTGATGGCACCGGGACCCCCGGCCTCCAGGTTGCGGGCCTGGTCCTTCGCATGGTAGGAGGACCGGACCAGCGGGCCCGACTCCACGTGCCGGAACCCGAACTCCTCCTCCCCCACCCGCTTCCAGTCCCCGAACTCCGCCGGGGTCACCCACCGGGCCACGGGGATGTGCGACTCGGAGGGTCGGAGGTACTGGCCCAGGGTGAGGATGTCCACCGAGGCCTCCCGGAGGTCGTGCATGGCCTGACGGATCTCGTCCTCCCGCTCTCCCATCCCCAGGATGATCCCCGTCTTCGTCAGGATGTGGGGCGCGATGCGCTTCGAGGCTCCCAGGAAGGAGATCGACCGCCAGTAGCGGCCACCGGGCCGGACATCGGGATGGAGCCGGTCCACCGTCTCCAGGTTGTGCCCCAGGATGGCGGGCCCGGCGTCGAGGACGGCCTCCAGGGCATCCTCGTCGCCCTTGAAGTCGGGGACCAGGACCTCCACGGAGCAGTCCGGCAGGCGACCATGGATCTGCCGGATCGTCTCGGCATAGATCCCGGCCCCCCCGTCGGAGAGCTCGTCGCGGTTCACCGAGGTGATGACCACGTGCTCGAGGCCCATGGCCTCGCAGGTCTCCGCCACCCTCCGGGGCTCGTCCTCGTCGAGTTCGGTGGGCATGCCGTGGGCCACCGCGCAGTACTTGCAGGCACGGGTGCAGACATCCCCCAGGATCATGAAGGTTGCCGTTCCGTCCTCCCAGCACTCCCCGATGTTGGGGCAGCCGGCCTCCTCACAGACGGTGTGGAGGGACTGGCTCCGCATGAGGTTCTTCAGGCGGCGGTAGTTGCTGCCCCCCGGGGAACGGACCTTGAGCCAGCGAGGTTTCCGGTCCTCCATGGGGACGGTCTCGATGCCCTCGTGGGCACGGATCCGGGATGTTCCCTTCGGCTTCACGACCCCGGTGTTCTTCTCGCCGGGGTGGTAGCCGCCAGGGCGACGGGTGGTGGTGCTGGACATCGTGCCTTCCTTTCGTCCGTCCGAGCAGCGCGGCGGTCTCGAGGAGGTGCCTCCGGGGTCGGGTCCTGCCCGGTGGGGTTCGAGACGTCGTCCGGTGGGGCTTTTTGGAGTCCTGCGCGCAGGCGCGGGCGGGGCGCGTTGGCCGTCGATCACGATGGGGGAGGAAGGGGCTGAAAAAAGGCTCCCTCGCAGGTGCGGAGAGCCGGCCCCATCCCCGGACCTGCCCCTGTACACGGCGGCCGGTTCGGTAAATCTAGGTGGCGGATGATAGCGCATTTCGGCCGGGGGGGGCAACACGTCCCACCGCCGGCAGGGCTCAGTGCAGGGGGATCCGCTCCACCAGGTGGTCCACGATCTCCCGGGGGTCGTCCGTGACCAGCAATCGGTCCAGGTCATCCGGCGAGATCTTGCCCTCCTTCATCATGGTCCCCCGGATCCAGTCCAGGAGGCCTCCCCAGTAGTCCGTCCCGAAGAGGACCACCGGAAAGTCACGGACCTTCCCGGTCTGGATGAGGGTGAGGGCCTCGAAGAGCTCGTCCATGGTCCCGAAGCCGCCGGGGAAGTTCACGAACCCCTGGGCGTACTTGACGAACATCGTCTTCCGGACGAAGAAGTACCGGAAGTCGATCCCCATGTCCACATGGGGGTTCATGCCCTGCTCGAAGGGGAGCTCGATGTTGCATCCGATGGAGAGGGCGCCTGCCTCGCTGGCCCCCCGGTTCGCGGCTTCCATCATGCCGGGTCCCCCCCCCGTGATGATGGCGAACCCGGCCTCCCCCAGGAGACGCGCCGTCTCCCGGCATGCCTCGTAGCCCGGCTCCGTGGGGAGGACCCGTGCCGACCCGAAGATCGAGATGGCCGGCCCCACGGAGGACAGCCGCTCGAACCCCTCGACGAACTCCCCCATGATCCGGAACACCCGCCAGGCATCTCCCCCCATCTGGCTCGAGGGCGAGGGGGCGGCTTCGGCTCCGCCCCGGAGGAACCGCTCGTCCTCCGTCTCGTGGTCCGCCCGGACGGCGCGTTTGGCCTTCGGGTCCCGGGGGGGTGCGAACTCAGCCATCGTCGGTGCCTCCCACCAGCGCTTCCGCATCTTCCCGGAGGATGGGGAGGAGGTTCTGGTGGTGTTCGTAGTCCTCCAGCTCCCGCTCCATCTGCTCGTCCCAGACGTCGAGCATGCGGGCATAGTACTCGCGGGCCTCGTCGTCCCGGCCCAGCTCCAGGTGGGCCTCTGCCGCGGCCGAGAGGAGGAGGACATGGTCGGGATCCTCCTCGAGCCCCTCCAGGGCCGTGGCCAGCGATGCCTCGAACTCCAGGGACACTCGCTGGAGGAGGGCCAGGTGGAAGAGGCCATCGGTGTCCAGGGGCCGGGCCAGCTCGTAGGCATCCACCGCCATGGGCACGAAGTTGACCACCTCGGCGGAGTCCTGCGCGGAAAGGGCGAAGGCCACCCGCTCGAAGAGGCGGTCGGCGGCCTCCCTCGGGCTCATGGAGGAGAGGTCCACCGCCCCGGTGGGCCCGAGCTGGGTCTGGGGCCCGGCGCCCATGGGCGGCTGGGGCGGTCCGGCATCACCTCCACCGAACATGGGGAAGGCGGCCACCACGATGAGGGCCACCATGAGGACCCCGGAGACCGCCCAGGGGAGGGTCGAGCCTCCATCGGGCGCTCCCTTGGGGACCTTGGCCCCCAGGGGCGCGCCACATTCGGGGCAGAAGCGGGATCCCGGGAGCGCCGTCTCGTCGCAGGCCGGGCATTCGACGGAATGGAACGCAGCCCCGCAGGCCGCGCAGAAGGGCCCCTCTCCCTCGGAGCCACACTGGGTGCAGTGCATCGGTAACCACCTGCTGATTCGGATGGGTGCGGTGTTCGGGACGCTGCAGGGGCCCATCCAGGGGGCCCGGCGCAGGATCCGGAACTCCGGTGTAGGGAATTCCGGGCAGAAGATAACGGACCGCCGGCCCCGGGGGCACGGTGCAGGAGTCCCGAGGCCCGAAACCCCGCCCCCGCCACCGGTCTCGAAACCCCCTGCACCCGGCGTCGTAGGGGAGCGGGAACCGGAGCGGGACCCGACCTTCCCGGTCCCGCCAGGCCCCACATCCAACCGCCTCCCCGAGCTCGTGTCCATGCCATCAGTCCCCCTCCTCCTCGGCATCCTCTCGATCCTGCACCTCGGGAGTGCCCCGCCCCACCCCCTCCTGGAGGATCACGCCCCGGGGCAGGCTGGCGCCGGCGCTGCTGCTTCGGTGGCCCTCCCCGATCCCGCGGTGCCCGGCCACGCGCTACCGGGTCCGGCCCTCCCCGGCCCCGCCCTCCCTGACACCTTCCTCGATGCCGGGGCCGAGGAGCTCTTCCAGAAGGGACGCGCGGCCCGGGGCGTCCTGGAGGACGGGCTGGAGGCCTGGGATGCCCGCATGTGGGAGCGGACCCGGGTGGGCCTCGATGGGGACCTCTTCCGCCGGGGCCGGGGCCTCTTCTACCAGGAGCGACTGGCCGAGATCGGGTGGCGTGCGACAGGGGAGCGGATCATCCGCTGGGAGGCGCTCCGACGGGAGGTGCCGGTTGCGGGCTGGTCCGCTGCCGGCGAGCTCGAGGGGAGTGACGATGGGGAGGACGAGGAGGGGGCCACGAACGTCGGGTCGTCGCTCCTGGGGGAGATCCCCCCGCCCCTCCGCCACGACCCCGGCTCCGACCGCCTCGTCTTCCTGGGAGAGGGTGGAGGAGGGATGGCGCTGGACCCGCTGGCCGACACCGCCACCCGGCACTACCGCTACACGAGTGGCGACACCCTCCGACTCCAGCTCCCGGGGGCCGAGGCCCCCCTCACCCTCAGGGAGCTCAGGGTCCAGCCCCGCCGAAGCGACTTCCGCCTCGTGACGGCCTCCCTCTGGTTCGAAGAGGCGAGTGGTGCACTGGTGCGGGCCATCTACCGCCCGTCCCGACCCTTCGACCTCACCGTGGATACGAATGCCCGTGGCGCCGCCCGGCTCCTGGTCCCGCCCTTCACCGCCGAGATCCGCGTGGTCTCGGTGGACTACGGGCTCCAGGAGCTGCGCTGGTGGCTGCCCCGGAGGTTCGTCTTCGATGGCGAGGCCCGGGTGGGTCGGTTCGTGTCGGTTCCGGTGGAGGTGGAGTGGGAGCTCTCCGACCTCCGGACGAACGAACTGGCCGACCTCGCCGTGGACTACGACTCTCCTCCCGATGGGTGGAGGACCGCCCGCGGCGTCCGGGCCGCCTCCTCCGACACGACGGCGGTCGGGGATTCCCTCCGGGTCGTCTGGGCGGTGCCCCCGGACCGGGAACTCCTCCTGGACGACAGACTGGACCGGGCGCGGCCGCCGGGGGGAGGTGCCTTCACCCCTGGCGAGGTGGAAGCGCTGGAGGCACAGATCCGGCAACTGGCCCTCCGTCCACCGGGGGTCGGTCCGGACCTCCGGTGGGGCCTCTCCGACGGGCTGACCCGCTTCAACCGGGTGGAGGGCCTCTCCACCGGGGTCGAGGCTGCGCTGGAGCTCTCCGGAGGCCGCCAGGTGGCGGCCAGGATCCAGGTCGGACTTGCAGAACCCCTGCCCTCCATGGCGGCGGAATACCGCACCGGAGGCGACAACCGGACCCGGACCCTCACCCTCCATTCCGGGCTGGTGGCATCGGCCCGTCACGACCGGGCGCTGGGGCTGCCGGCCTCCATCTCCACCGCCATCCTGGGCGGAGGTCCCTCTCCCTTCCATCGGGCCTCCGGTGTCGGTGTGCGATGGGATCGCCGGCTCGGCCCCACGACCCGGGGCTTCCTCCGCCTGGCCGCCGAAGACCAGCGCTCGGTGGAGAAGAACACCGACCTGCACCTCCGGCGGGCGTTCAGCGATGGCCGGACCCTGCCCGCTGTCCAGCCCGCCCTCCCGGGCCAGTGGGGGCTGGCGGGTGCAGGGATCCGCTGGTATTCCGGAGAGGACCCGGCCAGGACCCGAGCCTTCGGGCGGATTGACGCCCGTGGAGGCGGGGGGACCACGGAGTGGGGCCAGGCCGAGGGGCGCTTCGGGATCACCCTCCCCCTCTCCCCTGGCGGACGGCTCGCCGCAGCCGGAGAGGTGGGTGCCGGGGGATCGGTGGGCACGACCCCGCCGCAGGCCCGCTTCTTCCCAGGAGGGGCCGATGACTTCCGGGGACTTCGCATCGGCGAACGGACGGGCGAACACATGGGGCTGGCGCGACTGGAGCTCGGATGGGGGGCGCCGGCGGGCCGCCTCACCCTCTTCGGAGACGCCCTGCGCCTTGGGGGGGAGGGAGCGGATGCCTCCTTCATCCATCACAACGAGGAGGTGGCAGTGGCCCAGGGCATCCCCACCGGCCCGGCCCCACGGTCCCTCTGGGCCGCTGGAGTGGGGGCGAGTCTGGTGGACGGCCTCGTCCGGATGGACCTGGCCAGGACCTCCGTGGATGGGGGCCGGTGGCGGTTCCTCTTCTACCTCGACGGACTTTTCTAGAGTCCCGACGGGTCGTCCAGGAAGAGCCATTCCAGCCCGAAGGTGTCGGCGAGCTCCACAGTCAGGGCCCGCACGCCCCAGGTCTCCGTGGCGTAGTGCCCGGCGTAGAGGACGTTCACGCCGAGTTCGTGGGCGTCCAGCCAGGTGTGGTGGGCCCCTTCACCGGTGATGAGGGTGTCCACGCCGGCCGACGCCGCGGCCTCCACGAAGCTCCCCCCCCCACCGGTGACGATGCCGATGCGGCGAACCGGATCGGGTCCGCCCGGGAGGAGGTGGACGTCCCCCCCCGTGACCCTGGCGACCCACTGGACCCAGGCCGATCGATCGCCCTGGCGCAGCGGTTCCCGGGAAGGGAGGTCGGACGGCGGCGTCCAGCCGGGAGCTGCCGCCCTGGAAGGGTCCACCGACGCCACACGGGCAGAACACCCGATGTCCCTCTCCTTCCACTCCCCGAATCGCCGGTCCGGCTCCACACCCAGGGCCGAGGCCAACACGGCGCAGTTCCCGAACCTGGAGTGGGCATCCAGGGGGAGGTGGGCGCTGTAGAGCCCCATGCCGGACGAGAGGAGGGGGGCAAGCTTTCGGTACCGGCGCCCGGTGATGGGTCGCTTCGGGTCCCAGAAGAGGCCGTGGTGAACGAGGAGGAGGTCCAGGTCTGCAGCCACCGCTCTCTCGATGACCCGCTCCGATGCGTCCACCGCTGCACCGACCCTCCGGATGGGGCGATCCGGGTCCGGAGCGACCTGGAGGCCATTCTCCGCGCCGGAGTGGTCGGGCCAGGAAGCAGGCTCCAGCTCCTCGTCCAGGAAAGCGAACAATGCTTCTGGTTCTCTTGACGACATGTCTCAAATCTCCTTGCCCTGCAAGGTACTGGCCGTGGCCCACCGATCCCGGGGTCCGAATGGAACCGGGATGTGGACAATATGGAAAGCCTCGCGCCTGATCCGCGAAAGCCCTGTCACGAGGGGACAAACGCGGGTTGTCCACAACTGTGGAGAACCGGCGCCTGTGGATAAGTCCCTCAGGACGAACCAGTCCCCTGCGCTTCACGATCCGCCAGAGGAGTCCGGCCGTCGGAGGTGAGGCCCTCTGGCGGGGGCGGCATCTCGACCTCTCCCATCCCGACATCTCCATCCAGTCGTGCCCCATCCTCCAGTGCCAGGCGAGGGGTGCGAACCTCACCGGAAAGGACGGCGGTGGACTGGACCTCCAGACGGGAGGAGGCGTGAAGGGTGCCCTCCACGCGGCCGCCCACGACGGCGTCCCGGGTGAGCAGGTCCCCCTCGACGCAGCCATCGCGTCCGATCACCACGGCCTTGCCGGCCCAGACCCGTCCACGAATGTGGCCCTCCACCCTGAGGCTTCCCGGAGTCACCACATCGCCGTGGATCACCATTCCGGGACCGACGATGGAAAGCACGGGTTCCGATCCATCATTGCCCTTCTGTCGATTTCGCGCCATGTGCTTGTGCTCCCTTGGGGGACCGCTACGGCCGGGTCAGATGGGCCATGGGGTCCAGCGGGACGCCGTTGGCCAGGAGTTCGAAGTGGAGATGCGGTGCCGTGGATTGCCCGGTGGACCCGGTGAGGCCGAGGACCTCCCCGGGGAGGACCTGGTCGCCCACCTCCACGACGATGACCTCGGCATGGGCATAGAGGGATTCCACCTCATCGGCATGGAGGAGTCGCACGAACCAGCCATAGACCTCGTCGAAGCCGGCGTCGGTCACCACCCCGGCCCCGGCGGCCCGGATGTACGATCCCGAGGGAACGGCCACATCGATCCCCGGGTGCTCCAGGTCGCCTGCCCCTGCAGCCAGGAGGGGCTGCGTGAGGAAGCCCCGGGTCGTGAGGGGCCAGGTGGTGGGAGCGGGGGTGGCATCGGGTGTCGTCTCCCCGAGGCCTCGAGACTCCGGGGAGGGGAAGAGGGCGGCTGCGGACTCACCCGCCGCGTCCCCGAAGAGGGCCCTGAGACGCGCGTACGAGGCCTCCACCTCCTCCAGCGAAGCGGCCAGGGCACGGACCTGGTTTGCCTCGGCACGCGCCTGGGCCAGCTCCTCCTGGAGCCCGGCGGTCCGGGAGGCATGCCAGGCGAGGGCCACCCAGGAAAGCGCCAGGGCGATCACCAGCGCGCCAGCGAGCCAGGCGAGGCGCCGCAGGTTCCGGAGCCGGGGCCCGGAAATGCGCCAGGTTCGACTTCCCGAGCCCGAGTCCGGGAGGAGGAGGATGGTGACCCCCCCCCGGTGGGGACGCCGAGGGGGTGGCTCCAGCGTGTCCGGTGGAGGGGTGGGGCCAGGCACCTCAGTCTCCCCCGGCGGCCGGCGGCTCCCCGGTGAGGACCTCGAAGACCCGGGCAAAGTCGTCGGCATCATGGAAGGGGATCTCGATGGTCCCCTTCCCTCCCTTCCGGCTCCGGAGACGGACGCGGGTTCCCAGCGCGCGGCGGAGCTCCTCCTGGAGGGCTCGCTCCATGGCGTCTGCCCCTCCGGATCCCCGGGAAGCCCCGGACGACCCGGTCCCCGCCCCGGGCGGCTGGGCGGCCTTCCGGGTCCGGGCCTCCACCTGGCGGACGGACCAGCCCTCACGGGCCGCCCGCCGACCCATTTCGGTGATTCTGCCAGGGTCGTCCAGGGTAAGGAGGGCCCGCGCATGCCCCATGCTCAGTTCCTGGCGATCCACGAGCTGGCGAATGCTCAGGGGAAGTCGCAGGAGGCGGAGGGCGTTGGCCACCGTGGATCGGTTCTTCCCCACCGCCTCGGCGACCTCGGCCTGGGTCAGGTCGAATTCCTCCACGAGAGCCCGGTATCCTTCGGCTTCCTCCAGGGGATTCAGGCGCTCCCGCTGGATGTTCTCCACCAGGGCCAGGACCAGAAGGGTGCGATCGTCCACGTCCCGGAGGACGACGGGGACCTCCTCCCACTCCAGCGCCCGGACGGAGCGAAAGCGCCGTTCCCCGGCCACCAGCTGGAACGCCCCCTCCCGATCCGGTGCCGGACGCACCACGAGGGGCTGGAGGAGGCCGTTCTCCGCGATGGAGGCCCGGAGGTCCGCCAACTCCTCGTCCCTGAACTCGCGCCGGGGCTGGAATGGATTGGGGACGATGCGGCGCACCGGCACCGATCGGACATCGCCTGGGGATTCCCGGAAGGCCTCCTCACCGAGGAGGGCGCCGAGTCCGCGACCGAGGCGGGCCCGCGAGCCCCGGGTCATGCGGCCCCCTGGACGCGGCGCCGCTGGCGTTCCATGAGTTCCTCGGCCAGCGCCAGGTAGGCCTGGGCACCGGCAGAGGCGACGTCGTACATGGCAATGGGCTGCCCGAAGGAGGGGGCCTCGGCGAGGCGGACATTTCGGGGTATCTTCGCCTCGAAGACCCTGGAGCCGAAGTACTCCCGAGCCTCGTCTGCCACCTGCCGCGAAAGGTTCAGCCGGCGGTCGTACATCGTCAGGAGAACCCCCTCGATCTCGAGCCCCGGATTCAGGTTGCGCTGGACCAGGTGGACCGTGTTCAGGAGCTGGCTAAGTCCCTCCAGCGCATAGAATTCGCACTGGATGGGAATGAGGACCGCGTCCGCCGCCGTGAGGGTGTTCAGCGTCAGGAGCCCGAGGGACGGCGGACAGTCCACCAGGATGTAGTCGTAGCGGTCCTCCACCGCCTGGAGGGCGTGCTTCAGAATCCGCTCCCGATCGGGAACCTGGACGAGCTCGATCTCCACGCCGACCACGTCACGGTTGGCAGGGACCAGGTCCAGGCCATCCACATGGAGAGAGGGCTGGATGCAGCTCGAGATGGGCTCCCCATCCACCAGGACGTCGTAGATGCTGGGCAGGCCGTCGCGACCAGCGAGGCCCAACCCCGAGGAGGCATTCCCCTGGGGGTCGATGTCGATGACCAGCGTCCGCTGCTCCGCGATGGCGAGGGACGCACCCAGGTTGATGGCGGTGGTCGTCTTGCCGACCCCGCCCTTCTGGTTCGCGATCGCAATGGTTCGTGCCATGGGATTGCCCGAATGTGTGGGGGAAGGGCCGGCAATATAGGCAGGACGTGCCCCAAACGGAACCGTTGCCGAGCTCCGTGGAGGGCTTCCGGAGCCATTCAGGGGGCCGGCGCACTCGGCGTTACCCCATTGTTTCACGTGAAACACTGTCCCGTTCCGTCTCTTGTCGGGGTCCTCTGCTCCGTGGCGGGCGATCGTGCCCCAGCTCAGGGCGGGAGGGACCCTGCTGGCGGTGGAGCACCCTCGTGCCGCGCCTGGGCCAGAGGGAGGAGCGACGCCAGTAGCAGGGGATCCGGCGTGGGTCAGCGGATTCAGCTTCCCGCCGCAGGGCGCCGCCCCCAGCCGTTCGGGGTGGCCTGGAAGGGC
>LFIK01003672.1_pt1 | contig 12446 bp, 10 predicted proteins | sample 643401 | NCBI WGS metagenome assembly LFIK01 (sample SAMN03777447, study PRJNA286221) | soda lake metagenome | biome: soda lake; feature: Kulunda steppe; material: water; isolation source: sample T5-Br brine of Lake Tanatar-5 | place: Russia: Kulunda steppe | collected 2010-07 | reverse complement strand
GGGTGGGTGGGGCGAGGCTGCGCCGATGGGCTGCTGCGGCCCTTGGTGCAAGGCGCCAACGCAAAAGGGCGCCTGCCCGCGCAGACGCCCTTCGAAATCGGTGATCGCGTTGCGCGCGCTCAGGCAGCTTCGGAAATGAATTTCACCGCATCGCCGAAGGTCTGGATGTTCTCGGCCGCATCGTCGGGGATCTCGATGCCGAACTCTTCCTCGAAGGCCATGACCAGTTCCACGGTGTCCAGGCTGTCGGCGCCCAGATCGTCGATGAAGGACGCGCTGTCGGTGATCTTGCCTTCCTCGACGCCCAGATGCTCGACAACGATCTTTTTCACGCGATCTGCAATATCGCTCATTTTCGTACCTCTGTCTTTGCCGGGCCGGGGCCCGGGCTGTTGGTGTGCCTCGCTCCCGCCGAGCGATTCGTTCTGCCCGCGCGCGCCAAGCGTTCATACCACGGGCGCGCCACAGGAAGACCAGCGCACAAGAGCTGCCCCGGCGCGATCCGACGCCGCCTATAGCATATGCGCACCGCTTGGCAAACGGATTCCCCAAGCGCTTTTCGACCCGCTCCCGGCCCGCATCCTACAGCATCGCCATGCCGCCGTTCACATGCAGCGTGGCGCCGGTAATGTAGCCTGCGACGGGGCTCGACAGATACAGCACCGCGCCCGCCACCTCGTCCGGGGTGCCCATGCGCCCGGCGGGCACCTTGGCCATCAGCCCGGCGCGCTGTTCGTCGGTCAGCTTGCCGGTCATGGCGGTTTCGACGAAACCGGGCGAGACGCAGTTCACCGTGATCCCGCGCCCGGCGACCTCATGCGCCAGCGCCTTCGACAGCCCCACCATCCCGGCCTTGGCAGCGGCATAATTCGCCTGGCCCGGATTGCCGATCGACCCCACAACCGAGCCGATGTTGACGATCCGCCCCCAGCGCGCCTTCATCATCGGGCGGATGGACCCGCGGCACAGCCGCATGGTGGCGGTCAGGTTGACCTCCATCACCGCGGTCCAGTCGTCATCGGACATGCGCATGAACAGGTTGTCGCGGGTGATCCCGGCATTGTTGACCAGAATGTCCAGCCCGCCCAGCGCGGCGGCGGCGGATTTCGGCAGCGCGTCCACCGCCGCTGCGTCGGACAGGTTGCAGGGCAGCACATGCGCGCGGTCCCCCATCTCGGCGGCCAGCGCTTCCAGCGGTGCCTCGCGCGTGCCCGAGAGCGCCACCGCCGCGCCCGCGCCATGCAGCGCCCGTGCGATGGCGGCGCCGATCCCGCCCGAGGCGCCAGTGACAAGGGCGGATTTCCCGGAAAGGTCGAACATGGCACGCTCCTCTGGCTGGATGAAATACGGCGCGCCTCCCCGCGCGCTCGCACCTCTTAGCAAGCCCGCCCCGCCCCCGCCATAGCCGCGCGCGCAGAAACCCCTTGCCTGCGCGGCATTCCGCGCGGACAAAGGGGACGCACCCGCCAACGGATGCCCCGAATGCCGCTGACGCGCCCCGAGATGATCGCACTCTTCGAGACCGGCGTGCGCGCCGCCGATCCCGGCGCGGCGGTGGCGCGGGCTATGGCCGGGGTGCCGCTGGCCGGGCGCGTGCATGTGCTGGGCGTGGGCAAGGCGGCGGTGTCGATGAGCGGCGCGGCGCTGGCCGCGCTGGCCGAAGCGGGCGTCACCCCGGCGGGCGCGCTGGTGGTCACCAACGCCGAGAATGCGCAGCCGCTGGAGGGCGCGCGCGTGATGACGGCGGGTCACCCGGTACCCGATTCGGGGGGGCTTGCCGCCGGGCAGGCCGCGCTGGAGATGCTGGCGGGCGCGGGGGCAGGCGACACGGTGCTGGTGCTGGTGTCGGGCGGCGGCTCGGCGCTCCTGCCTGCGCCGGTCGACGGCGTGCGCCTGGCCGACAAGGCGGCGGTGAGTGAACTTCTTCTGGGCGCCGGGCTGGACATCACCGCGATGAACGCCGTGCGCCAGCACCTGTCGCGGCTCAAGGGCGGGGGGCTGTTGCGCGCCGCTGCCCCGGCGCGGGTGGTGGCGCTGATCCTGTCGGATGTGATTGGCGATGACCTGCGGGTGATCGCCTCGGGGCCGACGGTGGCGCCGATCCTGGCCCGGGCGGAGGCGCGCGCCCTGCTCCGCGACCGGGGCCTGTGGGACGCGCTGCCCGACGCGGCCCGCACGGCACTGGAGCGCCCCGAGGACGAATGCCCCCTGCCCCGCGCCGACAATCGGCTGATCGGGTCCAACCGCCAGTCGCTCGACGCCATGGCCGCCGCGCGGCCCGAGGCGCAGATCGTCTCGGACGCGCTGACCGGCGATGTGGCCGACGCCGCCGCCCGGATCGCCGCCGTGGCGCTGGAGACCCCGCGCGGGCAGCCGCTACTGGCGCTCTTCGGCGGCGAGACCACGGTGACGATCCGCGGCGACGGGCGCGGCGGGCGTAATCAGGAACTGGCGCTGCGCGTGGCGATGGCCCTGAAAGACGCGCTGCCCGAAGGGCGCGGCTGGCGCTTCCTGTCCGGCGGGACCGACGGGCGCGACGGGCCGACCGATGCCGCAGGCGGCATCACCCACCCGCACACGCTGGCGCGCCTGACCGCCGCCGGTGGTGACGCCGCCGCGCTGCTGGCCAACAACGACAGCTACCGCGCCCTGTCGCTGGCGGGCGACCTGCTGGTCATCGGCGGGACCGGCACCAATGTCGCGGATCTCCAGATTCTGTCGCTGGATCCCTAGCCGCCCCCGGCAAATGAATGCATGTTCAGCGCGACCGCCCGCAGCATGAAACGAACTGGAACCGACATGAGCGCAATCACACTGATCGACGGCGGCATAGGGCAGGAATTGCTGGCCCGGTCGGGGGACACGCCCACGCCGCTCTGGGCCACGCAGGTGATGCTGGACCGGCCCGAACTGGTGCAGGCGATCCACGCCGATTTCTTCGCCGCAGGCGCCACGGTCGCCACCGCCAACACCTATGCCGTCCACCGCGACCGGCTGGTCGGCACGGGGTTCGAGGACCGGTTCGAGGACCTGCTGACCATGGCGCTGGACGCCGCCCATGCCGCGCGCGATACCCACGGTGGCGGACGGATCGCGGCCAGCACCGGGCCGCTGGTGCAAAGCTACCGCCCCGACCTGATGCCCCCCTACGAACAGGCCGTCGCCACGTACACCGAGGTCGCCGAGTTGCTGGCGCCGCGCTGCGACATCCTGCTGGCGGAAACCGTGGCCTCGGTTGCAAATGCCCGCGCCTTCATCGACGCCGCCGCCCCGGTGGCCGAGCGCCACGGGATACCGCTCTGGCTGGCAGTCACGCTCAGCGACACCGACGGCACCGTCCTGCGCTCGGGCGAGCCGATTTCGGCCCTCGCGCCGGTGCTTGACCCGGTGGCGGTGCTGCTGGCCAATTGCTCCGCGCCCGAGGCGATGGACACCGCCATGCCGCATCTGGCCGCGCTTGATCGCCCCTTCGGCGCGCTGGCCAACGCCTTCACCCAGATCACCGAGGATTTCCTGCGCGAGAAACCCACCGCCGACACCCTGACCGCGCGGCGTGACATGGGGCCTGCGGCTTATGCCGCGCACGCCATGGGCTGGGTCGATGCCGGGGCCACGCTGGTGGGCGGCTGCTGCGAGACCGGCCCCGCCCATATTGCCGAAATCGCCCGCCGCTTGCGCGAGGCCGGGCATGTGATCGTCTGAGAGGCCCGTGATGACGCCCCCCACCCACGCCCGCGCGGTGATTATCGGTGGCGGCGTCATCGGCGCCTCGGTCGCCTGGCACCTGACGAAACTGGGCTGGACGGATGTGGTGCTGCTGGAGCGCAAGCGCCTGACCTCGGGGACAACATGGCACGCGGCGGGGCTGATCGGACAATTGCGCGCCACCGCGAACATGACCAGGCTCGCGCGCTACAGCGCCGAGCTTTATGGCGGGCTGGAGGCCGAGACCGGCATCGCAACCGGCTTCAGGCAGGTGGGATCGATCAGCGTGGCCCTGACCGAGGCGCGGCACGAGGAACTCTTGCGCCTCGCCTCCATGGCCCGCGCCTTCGGCGTGCCGACGGAGGAGGTTGGACCGACCGAGATCACAGACCGCTACCCGCACCTGAACCTCGACGGCGTTATCGGCGGGGTCTGGCTGCCCACCGACGGACAGGGCGACCCGGCCAACATCACGCTGGCCATGATCAAGGGCGCCCGCCAGCGCGGCGCACAGGTGTTCGAGAATACCCGCGTCACCGGCATCCGGCGCACCGGCGACCGAGTGACCGGGGTGGACTGGGAGGCGGGCGAAACCTCGGGCCTCATCGCCTGCGACCATGTGGTCAACTGCGCGGGCATGTGGGGGCGCGAGGTGGGGTTGATGGCGGGCGTGCCGGTGCCGCTGCAGGCATGCGAACACTTCTACATCGTCACCGAACCGATTGCGGGGTTGACCCAGCTTCCGGTCCTGCGCGTGCCCGACGAATGCGCCTATTACAAGGAAGACGCGGGCAAGATGATGCTGGGCGCGTTCGAGCCCAACGCCAAGCCCTGGGCGCTGGACGGCATCCCGGCGGATTTCGAATTCGACGAACTGCCGCCCGATTTCGACCATTTCGAACCGATCCTGGAAAACGCCATCCACCGGATGCCCATGCTGGCCGAAGCTGGGATCCACACCTTCTTCAACGGGCCGGAGAGCTTTACCCCGGACAACGCCTATCACCTGGGTCTGGCGCCGGGGACGGCGAATGTCTGGGTGGCGGCCGGGTTCAACTCGGTCGGGATCCAGTCGGCGGGCGGCGCGGGCATGGCGTTGGCGCAATGGATGGAAGATGGCGCGCAGCCCTTCGATCTGGGCGACGTGGATATCGCCCGGATGCAGCCTTTCCAGAACAACCGCCGATATCTGAAGGACCGCGCGACCGAGGCGCTGGGGCTGCTTTACGCGGACCACTTCCCTTATCGCCAGAAAGCCACCGCGCGCGGGGTGCGCCGCTCGCCCCTGCACCACCTGCTGGAAGCCCATGGCGCGGTGATGGGCGAGATCGCGGGCTGGGAGCGCGCCAACTGGTTCGCCGCGCCGGGGCAGGAGCGGGAATACCGCTATGGCTGGGGGCGGCAGAACTGGTTCGAAAACACCGCCGCCGAGGTGGCGGCGATCCGCACCGGTGTCGGCATGTATGAAATGTCCAGCTTCGGCAAGATCCGGGTCGAAGGGCCGGATGCGGAGGCATTCCTGAACCGCGTTTGCGGCAATGACGTTGCGGTGCCGCCGGGGCGGATCGTCTATACCCAGTTCCTGAACGCGAAGGGCGGGATCGCGGCCGATGTCACCGTCACCCGCCTGTCGGAAGACGCGTATCTGGTGGTCACCCCCGCCGCCACCCGCCCCGCCGATCAGGACTGGCTGGAGCGCCGCCGGGGTGAGGCGCGCGTGGCCATCGTGGACGTGACGGCGGGAGAGGCGGTGCTCGCCGTCATGGGCCCCCGCGCCCGCGCCGTGCTGGCGGCGGCCAGCCCGGGCGATTTCGACCGCTTCCCCTTCGGCACCGCGCGCGAGATCGAGCTTGGCCTCGGCCTCGCCCGCGCGCACAGGGTGAGTTACGTAGGCGAGCTGGGCTGGGCTGGGAGGTCTATGTCAGCGCCGACATGGCCGTCCACGCCTTCGAGACGCTGATGGCGGCAGGCGAGCCGCACGGGCTGAAGCTCTGCGGGCTGCACGCCATGGATTGCGCCCGGATCGAAAAGGCATTCCGCCATTTCGGCCATGACATCACCTGCGAGGATCATGTGATCGACGCGGGGCTGGGTTTCGCCGTGAAGCCCGAGAAGGGCGATTTCATCGGCCGCGAGGCGGTGCTGAGGCGGCGCGAGAGCGGGCCAGAACGGCGCCTGCTGCAATTCCTGCTGCGCGACCCCGAGCCGATGGTCTATCACAACGAACCGATCCTGCGCGACGGGACGGTGGTGGGGTATCTGACCTCGGGCGCCTTTGGCCACCATCTGGGCGGCGCGGTCGGGCTGGGTTACGCCCCCTGCGCGGGCGAGGAGGAGGCGGCGCTCCTGGCCTCGGACTGGGCGATCGAAGTCGCGGGCCGCCGGATTCCGGCGCGGGCCAGCCTGCGCCCGCTTTACGACCCAACGGGCGCCCGGATGCGGGGCTGAGCGCGTGGCGTCGGTTGACGAAAATCGGCCGCATCAATGGGGTAATATGATACCTATTTTTCAGAGCTCTGTTTTTGCTTGCACAATTCAGGCGCAGCGCCCTTGACGCCGCACCCGCAATCAGTAGAACCACGCCATCTTATCCGCGTCGGGCCCGCCCCGGACGCGCCCAACTTCAGCCGATAGGGTCTGACATGAAAACCTACACCGCGAAACCGGCGGATATCGACAAGAAGTGGATCCTGATCGACGCCGAAGGCATCGTTCTGGGCCGCCTCGCCTCGATCGTCGCCATGCGCCTGCGCGGCAAGCACAAGGCCACCTTCACCCCGCATATGGACATGGGCGACAACGTGATCGTCATCAATGCCGACAAGGTGCAGCTGACCGGCAAGAAACGCGACAAGCCCAACTACTGGCACACCGGCTACCCGGGCGGGATCAAGAGCCGCACCACCGGCCAGATCCTGGAGGGGAAATTCCCCGAGCGGGTGGTGATGCAGGCGGTGAAGCGCATGCTGCCCGGCGGGCCGCTCTCGCGCCGCCAGATGACGCATCTACGCGTCTATGCGGGCACCGAGCATCCCCATGAAGCGCAGCAGCCGGAAGCGCTGGACCTGCGGTCGATGAACCCGAAGAACACGCGGAGCGCCTGATCATGGCCGAAGACCTCAAATCCCTCGACGATCTCAAGGACGCCGTGGCCGGCACCGCCGCCTCGGAAGCCCCGGCGCGTGAACCCGTGCGCGACGAACTGGGCCGGGCCTATGCCACCGGCAAGCGCAAGGACGCGGTTGCACGGGTCTGGATCAAGCCGGGCTCGGGCCGGGTGATGATCCGCGACCACAAGGGCAATTACATCGACTACACCAAGTATTTCGCGCGGCCCGTGCTGCAGATGATCCTGCGCCAGCCGTTCCAGGTCGCCGGTGTGACCGACCAGTTCGACGTGATGGCCACAGTGAAGGGCGGCGGGCTTTCGGGCCAGGCCGGCGCGGTGAAGCACGGCATCTCGAAGGCGCTGCAACTCTACGACCCGGCCCTGCGCGCGCCACTCAAGGCCGCAGGTTTCCTGACCCGCGACGCCCGCGTTGTGGAGCGCAAGAAGTACGGCAAGGCCAAGGCGCGCCGCAGCTTCCAGTTCTCCAAGCGCTGAGCCAGCCCGGCACTTTTCCAATCACCTGCGCCGCCCGGTCCCGCCGGGCGGCGCCTTTTGTCTGGTCGGCGCCTTCGCCAAGCCCCGCAGCAGGGGAAAGGCGCGCACCGGACCCGTCACCTGCGCAAACCGGAAAGGAGCGCTCCCGCCCCCGCGCAGCGCGACAAGCCGCGCGTCTTGGGGTTGGGCCGGGCGCGCGCTGTCGCGCGCGCGGCTGCGCCCGAATGCGATGCAGCGCCCTGCGGCCATGCCGCAACGCGAAACCGTGCGGCCCCCGGAACCGCAGACATGGCCCTATCAACTGTGCAAAAGTATCCTCGGGGGGAGTCCAGTCCCCTTGCGGGGCTGGACGGGGGCAGACAGCCCCCCCTGCGACGGTGCGGTCTGTGCCCGCCGCCGCCCCCGCCTCGCGCGTGCAGCGATCCGTTCCCCTTGCGCCCCGCAACGCGGGCGCGCAATCCTGCGCGATGAACGCACAGCCAACACATGGGACCCGTGACATGATCGACCTTCCCCTCACCCCCATCGCCGGGCACCGGGTGTTATTCCTGATGGCCGCCGAACCCGAATACGGACCCCATCTGGGCGCCCGCTTCACCCCGCTGATCACCGGCGTCGGCCCGGTCGAGGGCGCGGTGGCGGCCACGGCGGCGCTGGCGAAGGCTGCGGGCGCGGTCGATCTGGTGGTCTCGCTCGGCTCGGCGGGCTCGGCGCGGCTGGAACAGGGCAGCGTGCACCAGGCCAGGCGCGTGGCCTACCGCGACATGGACGCAAGCCCCCTGGGATTCGCGCCCGGGATCACCCCGTTTCTGGCCCTGCCCGCGGAACTCGACTTGCCGCTGCGCATTCCGGGCCTGTCGCAGGCGAGCCTGTCGACCGGGGCCAACATCGTATCGGGGGCCGCCTATGAGGGTATCGCGCAGGACATGGTGGACATGGAGACCTTTGCCATCCTGCGCGCCTGCCAGCGCTTCGACGTGCCGTTGGTGGCACTGCGCGGCATCTCGGACGGCACCGCCCCGCTGGAAGGTCTGGCCGACTGGACCGATTACCTGCATCTGGTGGACGAACGGCTGGCCGGGGCGGTGGACCGCCTGGCCGCGCATTTGCAGGATGGTGCGGTCCTGCGGTAGCATGGCGCAGCAGGTGGACGCGCAGATGCACACGCTTACCTGACCGATAGACGGAGATGGAGCACACGGCATGACACTGAAAATGGAAGCCTCGGTCAATGTTCTGGGCGAGGCGCTCAATACCTGTTCCACGGCGCCGATGACCGGGTTCTTCCGCAACGGCCAGTGCGACACCTGCGCCGAGGATCACGGCAGCCACACGGTCTGTGCGGTGATGACCGAAGAATTCCTCGCCTATTCCAAATACCTTGGCAACGATCTGTCCACGCCACGGCCCGAATACGCCTTTCCGGGTCTGAAGGCCGGGGATCGCTGGTGTTTGTGCGCCGCAAGGTTCCTGCAGGCGCATCATGAAGGCGTGGCACCGCGCATCGATCTGAGCGCCACGCATCGCCGGGCGCTGGATGTGGTGCCGCTGGAAATCCTGCGCGAGTATGCGGACGCGTGACAAGCAAGCGCGCCGGTGCGCACGGCACGCCTGGGCCGCGCGGCCGCAGCCAGGCGGGCGTGAAACGTCGTCCACTGCGCTCACCTCCTGACCGGGAAGTTTGATCGATCCGCAGGCGGCGCTGGGGTTGCACCCGCGGCATGATCCGGGCAACAGTCCGCGCCACCCGTCACTTGCGCCCTGCATATGCCCACGCCCTCCGCACCACCTGACCGAATGCTGCCGCCCGCTGCGCTCTGGGGGCTGGTGGCGGGCGTTGCGGTGCTGGCCGCGTCCTTCGTGGTGCCGCCACCGGGAGAGCTTCCTTTGGCTGGCTGGCGGGTCCTTGGGCTGGCGCTGATGATGGCGATCTGGTGGAGCACCGAGCCGGTGCCCATCGGCGTGACCTCGCTCCTGCCGCTGATTGTCCTGCCGCTGGCGGGGATCGGCGATATCGCGGCTGCTGCCGCCTCCTACGGCAATCCGCTGGTGTTCCTGTTCCTTGGCGGGCTGATGCTGGCCGCGGCGGTGCAGCGCTGGGGGCTGCACGCAAGGCTGGCGCATGCGGTGGTGCGCGCCATCGGCACCGGGCCGCAACGTCTGGTGCTGGGTTTCATGCTGGCCAGCGCGCTCCTGTCCATGTGGATCAGCAACACCGCCGCCGTGGTGCTGATGCTGCCGGTGGCGGTCTCGGTGATCGCCGCTTTCGAAGGGCAGGACGACGGTGACGGGAACGCCAGCACCACTGACACCCGCCGTTTCGCGCTGGCGCTGCTGCTGGGTCTGGCCTTTGGTGCCAGCATCGGTGGGGTGGGCACGCTGATCGGCACGCCGCCCAACGCGCTGCTGGCGGGCTACCTGCTGGACAGTCACGGGATCGACCTGTCCTTTGCCGCCTGGTCCATGGTGGGGCTGCCGCTGGTGGCGGTGTTCCTGCCGCTGGCCTGGCTGGTGCTCACGCGGCTGGTCTATCCGGTGGCCGCAGCGGGCGCATCGGAGGGCGAAACCGACCGGGTGCTGGCCGACCTGCGCCCCGGCCCCCTGGGCCGGGCCGAGGCGCGCGTGGCGCTGGTCTTTGCCGCCGCCGCGACCCTGTGGATGACGCGCCCGCTGCTCAACCGGCTGCCTGGCCTAGAAGGCCTCAGCGACGCGGGCATCGCGCTCCTTTGCGCGGGCGCGCTCTACCTGATCCCCGCCGGGCAGGGCAAGGCGCGGCCGCTCCTGACCTGGGACGAGGGCAAGCGCATCCCCTGGCAGGTGCTGCTCCTGTTCGGCGGTGGGCTGTCGCTGGCCGGCGCGATGGAGCGCAGTGGCCTGGCGGTCTGGATCGGCGAGGCCTTCGCCGCCATGGGCGCGATGGCACCGCTCCTGTTCCTGCTGATGCTGGCCGCGACGGTGGTGATGCTGACCGAGATCGCCTCGAACACGGCCGTGGTTGCCGCGATCCTGCCCATCGTCGCCACCATCGCCGCGGGCAGCGGCATGGACGTGGTGGTGCTGGCCGCAGCCGTGGCCATGGCGGCCAGCTGCGCCTTCATGCTGCCCGCGGCGACACCGCCCAACGCCATCGTCTTTGCCACCGGCCATGTGACCGTGGCGGCGATGATCCGCGCCGGGGTCTGGCTGAACCTGCTGTCGGTGACGCTGGTGACACTCGCGGCCCTGACCCTGGCCCCGCTGCTGCCCGGTGCGGGCTGATGCCACCGCCGGGCCTGCCCTGCGCCCGCGTCAACGCAATGCCACGCGACGCCAAGACTGCTTGACCCCCCCTGATTTGCACCGCATATCCGCTGCCATGACCCAGCTTGACCGCATCCGCAATTTCTCCATCGTGGCGCATATCGACCACGGCAAGTCCACCCTCGCCGACCGGCTGATCCAGCTCACCGGCACCGTGGCCGAACGCGACATGAAGGAGCAGCTCCTCGATGCCATGGACATCGAGCGCGAGCGCGGCATCACCATCAAGGCCAACACCGTGCGGATCGACTATCCGGCGAAGGACGGCCACACTTATGTCCTGAATCTCATCGACACGCCGGGCCATGTGGACTTCGCCTACGAGGTCTCGCGCTCCATGCGCGCGGTCGAGGGCTCGCTGCTGGTGGTGGATGCCTCCCAGGGGGTCGAGGCGCAGACGCTCGCCAATGTCTACACCGCCATCGAGGCGGATCACGAGATCGTGCCGGTGCTCAACAAGATCGACCTTCCGGCGGCCGAACCCGACCGGGTGCGCGAACAGATCGAGGATGTGATCGGCATCGACGCCTCGAACGCGGTGGAGATCAGCGCCAAGTCGGGCCTGGGCATCCCCGAGGTGCTGGAGGCCATCGTCACCCGCCTGCCCCCGCCGCAGGGCGACCGCGATGCGCCCCTGAAGGCCATGCTGGTGGACAGCTGGTATGACCCCTACCTCGGCGTCGTCGTCCTGATCCGGGTCATGGACGGGGTGATCCGCAAGGGCGACAAGATCAGGATGATGCAGACCGGCGCCACCCATGGCGTGGACAAGCTGGCGGTGCTGAAACCGGCCATGGTGGATGTCCCGGACCTTGGCCCCGGCGAAATCGGGATCTTCACCGGCTCCATCAAGCAGGTGCGCGACACCCGCGTGGGCGACACCATCACGCACGAAAAGAAGGGATGCGAGACCCCGCTCCCCGGCTTCAAACCCTCGGTCCCGGTGGTGTTCTGCGGGCTCTTCCCCGTCGACAGCAACGACTTCGAGAACCTGCGCGGCGCGATCGAGAAGCTGGCGCTCAACGACGCGTCCTTCACCTACGAGATGGAAAGCTCCGCCGCATTGGGTTTCGGCTTCCGCTGCGGGTTCCTCGGCCTCCTGCATCTGGAAGTGGTGCGCGACCGGCTGGAACGCGAATATGACATCGACCTGATCACCACGGCGCCGTCCGTGGTCTATCACGTCTACATGCGCGACGGGTCGATGGTGGAACTGCACAACCCCGCCGACCTGCCGGACCTGACCCATGTCGCCCATGTCGAGGAGCCGCGCATCAAGGCCACGATCCTGGTCCCGGACGAATTCCTGGGCGATGTGCTGAAGCTGTGTCAGGACCGGCGCGGGATCCAGCAGGAACTGACCTACGCCGGGTCGCGCGCCATGGTGGTCTATGACCTGCCGCTGAACGAGGTGGTGTTCGACTTCTACGACCGGCTGAAATCGGTCACCAAGGGCTATGCGTCGTTTGATTACGAGATCACCGGCTACCGCGAGGACAAGCTGGTGAAGATGCAGATCCTGGTCAATGACGAGCCCGTGGACGCGCTGTCGATGATGGTGCATCGCGACCGGGCCGAGGGGCGCGGGCGGGCCATGTGCGAGAAGCTGAAGGAACTGATCCCGCGGCACATGTTCAAGATCCCGATCCAGGCGGCCATCGGCGGCAAGGTGATCGCGCGCGAGACGCTGGCCGCGCTCAGGAAGGACGTGACGGCCAAGTGCTACGGCGGCGACGTGACGCGGAAGAAGAAGCTGCTGGAGAAGCAGAAGGCCGGCAAGAAGAAGATGCGCCAGTTCGGGCGGGTGGAAATCCCGCAGGCGGCGTTCATCAATGCG
>LFIK01003671.1_pt1 | contig 12446 bp, 6 predicted proteins | sample 643401 | NCBI WGS metagenome assembly LFIK01 (sample SAMN03777447, study PRJNA286221) | soda lake metagenome | biome: soda lake; feature: Kulunda steppe; material: water; isolation source: sample T5-Br brine of Lake Tanatar-5 | place: Russia: Kulunda steppe | collected 2010-07 | reverse complement strand
TACCCCTATCTGGGGAATGGTTCGCCCCACAATCCCTCATGCCAAGATGCTTCCAAACACCACCAAAATAGGGACCAAGCCTAGTTGGCTGCCAAGCACGACGACGACGCGTGGCGATCACATCGACGCGGATCACGTCGCCTCTGCGTTCTTTGCCTGCGCGCTTGGCTGGTGTTCGAAGCCATGGCGACCGTCCGTGCGACGTTGAAGGTCCCAGGAGCATCCAGGAGCGCGTTCGCGCGCGGTGTAGGTGCGTCAAGATGCGCCAGAGGAACGAGCACTAACGTGGAAGGGCTCCAAGCACGCGAACGCGCCGTCGGAGAAAGCTCGATCGCGTCTTGGTCAGTACATGGATGGTTGCGAGAAGGCACAGAAGAGAATTGGAGCAGCTTCCATGGCCGTTCCACGCCCTCGCAATGACCTCTGCGAAATGGAAAGCCGCCTTGGCGGTATTTGGAGTGGGATGGAAAGACTGACGAGTGGGATGCGATCGACTCGCTTCATTCACACAGCCGATAGGAAAGCGTTGATGCAAGCGTATCCACACAGCAGGAAAAACGCTGGACGTTGTTATGCGGTGAAGACGGAGGCGAATCTTTTCGCGCGGATTTCCAGAGTACTCAAGTCTTACGCCAACTCCATTGGTACGGCTCGCTGCGAAACCCCATTTAAATGCCACTCGGCATCTCCACTGAATCTCCGCTGACGTTTTTGATCCCCTTTGCAGTGAGCGCCGCGGAAGATCCTGAAAAGATGCTGGAGCAAACCGTGAGCGAAATGCAGGAAGACCTGATCAAGATGAGGCAGGCATCTGCACAGGTTATGGCTTCTCAGAAACAACTTGAAAACAAATACAAACAAGCAAGCCAAACTGCAGATGAGTGGTATAGAAGAGCGCAGCTCGCTCTTCAAAAAGGGGACGAAGATCTCGCCAAAGAAGCTTTGAAGAGGAGAAAAGCGTACGCAGAAGATGCAAAGAGCTTGGAAGGACAGATGGACTCCCAGAAGGAGGCAGTAAACAGGCTCATTGAAAACATGAAAATTCTTGAGAGCAAATTGGCAGAAGCTAAATCCAAGAAGGACACTCTGAAGGCCAGGGCAGCATCAGCCAAGACATCCAGAAAAGTGAATGATATGGTCGCCGGGCTGAGTACGAGCAATGCACTGGCGGCCTTCGAGAAGATGGAAGAGAAGGTCCTCTCCATGGAAGCAGAGGCAGAAGCAGCAACTATGCTGTCAGGAGATGCAGTTTCCAAAGAATTCAAGATGCTGGAGGCACGTGATGACGTGGATTTTGAACTGGAAGAGCTCAGATCAAACCTGCTTGGTGATGGACAGAAGAAACAGGTCAAGGGGGAGCTACCTAGTGGACAGCAGTCAGAGACGCAGATTGATAGAGAGCTGGAGGATCTGAGAAGAAAGACCAATGAGTTATAGCTTGGGTCGCGGGGGCATCCAGTATTTCGTGTTCAATAAGTTAGGGTTTTTCATTAATCAATTGATCCTCCCAGTTCGGCCGCTCGGACCTTGTGTTATTACTGCCTCAAACTTTATGTTAACTCTTGCTGTAGGAAGATCAGAAGAGTTCGTGTTGCGGCTTCAATGTCTTCCTCAGAGACGTGCTCTAGTGGGGAGTGGCTAATTCCACCTCTGCATCTAACGAATAGCATAGCAATATCTGTCAACTCGGACATGGCAAGTGCATCATGTCCTGCCCCTGATGTAAGCTTGGGAGGGGTTGACCATTCCCTTCCTGGAAACGATGCAATCATCTCCTTTGATGCTGCTGCCAGCAAGGAGGAAATCCTGTCCTGACAGGCAACAGCAGCAGCTTCGTGTTTTCTCACTATTTCGCAATCTATTTTCCTTCTATCACACAGGCGATTGATGGCATCCACAATATCCTCAACTGCCTTGAGACGAGTCTCATCTTGTCTAGCACGTACATCAACGCTGAAGTTGGTGTTTCCAGAAATCACGTTACTAGCGCCCGGCCAAATCAGCACCTCTCCCACCGTGCAGACAAGCTGATCTTCTTGGTCTTGGATGGTGTTTGTAGCATCGTCACGGTTGCCTCCACCACATCGTTTTTCTATTTCGTTGATGGCCTCACCGGCGGCAGCTACAGCATCCTTTCTGCCTAGCATGGGTACAGTCCCCGCATGTCCCTGTTCCCCGTGCATTTTAACTTGTATGCGATTTTGCCCAGCAATCGCATTCACGATACCCACTGGCGTATTGAGACGTTCCAGTTGGGGTCCCTGTTCCATGTGCACTTCCACGTATGCTTCTACCTTTTTTGGATCCATCGCAATGGACTGTATGGCTTCCCACTTCCCTACGAGGCCCGCATCGTTCAGAGCTTCCGCTAGGGTCACTTCGTCTTTGTCTTTAGCATTGAGCAGCTCGGGTGGGAAGTGTCCAGCCACAGCTCTGCTACCCAGGAACGTAGATTGGAATCGCACTCCTTCTTCGTCCGAGAATCCAATGATTTCCACAGATTTTTTGAGCTTCTTGCCCGTGTATTCGGTAGCCAGCTGCAGCGCTTTCACGGCAGAAATGGGCAGCACCACGCCCAACGCACCGTCATACATCCCAGCATCCAGCACGGTGTCCAGGTGCGATCCGAGCACGATGGCTGGAGCGTCTGGATCTTCACCTTCGATCCTTCCGTGGATGTTTCCGATCCCGTCCATCCACGTGCGCATCCCTGCATCTTCCAGCCAGGCACGCACCATGGTGGCCGCTCGTCTCCAAGCTGGACTCAGGAACGTTCGTTCGAGATTGTCCGCGCTGTCGCTCACCTTTCCCAAATTCTTCAGCCGCCACGACGGTTCCGTCTTCAGAATGTAGTGCAGGTCGTCGTCGTTCAAGACTTGCATCACGTCGACGTTCCCCTTGGACTCATCTGCGCACGTTTCCGATCCTCCGACGTCGCCGGAAGCGCCCAGTGCCACCAGCCACGTCGAAGCGAGCAGCAGCAGCAGCTCCCGCAGCCGCTTTCGTCGCGCCATTCCCTTGCGCACACCCGTCGTTGTCCAGTGGTCTCGCCGCGAACGCACCGCTTTGCGTGGTCGTGCGTCGCACCGTCGAGGCAAGCCATGGCGCATGCGGCACAGACGACGTCGACGAGGAAGGACGAGGAAGGAATGGAGGAGACGGCGGCGGTTGCGCCAAGACACGCGGAGGAAGAAGTAGGCGCTCGACGCGTCGGAGTGCAGGCGTGGCGACGTCGTCGCGTCCCAGCCTTCCTTCGATGCGGCACGTGCACGGTTCCACGTCGCGTGCACGTGTCTCTTGAGTCGTTCGCACGTTCTCTGGCATGCAGGCGAGCGTTTCGCGCGGGAGAAGGAGGCGTCGATGCGACGTCGACGCACGTTCGCCGGCATGGACACGTTGGACAGACCTCGGCTGGCACTCGTTCGTGGTGTCCATCGCGTTCTTGCGGGAAAGATTCCTATCCAGTCGGGGTAGATCTCGATGAACGGCGGATGGTTGCGATCGATCGATCCCAGACCACGGGCCTGGGGGGGACGACACAGGCTCAGGTGAGTGAGAGAAGGTGTGGAAGCACGTGGTTGGAACACCGACGACGTCGTGGGACGATGGACGTCGCACCGTGGCGAGGAAGGAAGCGGTCTACGGAAGAAGGAGCTGTGAACTGGTGTTGACCACCCACCTATCCGCAGCCGAAGTGCGAATGCGTACATGGCCGGCATGCCAACAGGAGGAAAGATGCGTCACGGCCGTTCCTGCTGGACATGCGACCCTTCACCACATCTAGGCGTTTCGACGCCATTCCAGCTGGAACCACGAAGGGTCGACCTCGCTCGCTTCGAAAAGAAGCATCGCCGACGTGCGATGGTACGTTCGCCAGCTCCCGTCACCGTCGCCCGCAAAGCTTTCCATCCGTTGTCCATCGTTTCCTTCGAGATGACGACGAACACATCGTAGCGATGGAACTCCGATCGCAGTCCCGCCGTGCGTTTCGCCACCGTCCGTTGCATGGAATTCAAACCGTAGCCGATGGCGCCCTCGGATGACGTGTCGGATTCGAACATAACGTGTCCAGCATGGAACGTGACCCCCGAGGGAGGAGAGAAAAACAAGGAAATGAACCCCCCTCCCGGCACAACCTGCGAGGCATGACCCAAGATGCTCGGGCGGGACCTGAGACAGCTCACGCCGTTATGGGGGGGGGGATCTAGGTGGGGGGTACATTTTCCAGCGGGCGACCCTACCCCATCCCGATCTCGCTGATGTGTTCGACACGTCGCGAAATTCTTAAGAAAGACGATAAGATGTGTGGTGCATCGAACGACGTCGATTTCGAAGGATGTAAATAGAGGGCTTCGGATTGGGCACGAAACGAAACTTCGTAGGTTTGCCCCGGGCTTGTTTCCTACGAAACAATCCACCGCGTTTCAGGGCTTCGGTCTTTTTCGGAAAACAGACTTCGTAGGTTCAAACAGCATCCTCCACGGTATTTGTAGACATTGACCAACTTCATACGAAAAATAAAAAAAACTCCGTCGGTTCGAGGGTTCGGAAATCTATGCTTCCCGCCATCTTTCTACTAGTCAGATGGGCAGTTTTATCCGGTTTCTGACCCATGAGAGACATCCTTGTAACTCTCGCAGAGGAGCATTGTGTCGCTGGGCGCGAGAAACCTAGTCCGAACGGCGACAGCAATGGCGAGCAGCAAGGGGATGGAGCCTTTCATGGAGATCGATTCAAATGCTCTAATTTTGCGAAGCAAGGAGATCGCCAAAGCACCAAAGCGGCGCAACACGTGGACAGCAGAGCGCCAGTTCGCACTATTAAATCATTGTTGCGTGGATGAGTGCAACCCAATCAACAAAAAATCAAGAGGAGCAACCAGAATGGCGCGAGAGCGCCTCGTAATGGCTCTTATGACTCGATCGGATGGGATGTTTGCCGACCTCAAACTAGGAGTCGACAATGTCCGAAGACAACTTGGGGATCTCATCAAGACCCAACGAATGCGAAATAAGGAAGCTTTAGGTGCAACGGGCCGAGGCGGGACGCAGGCGAGGACCGAAGTGGAGGAACTTTCCCAACGTTTGGTAGATATGCAAGATGAGCTTGCGGAAGAGAAGGGTAATGCAAAGGAAGGTAGGGCGAAGCATGTCGCTTCACTTAACAAGGAAGGGAAAGAAAACGTGTCGCGCCAAATGGAGACTCATACCCACGAAAAGAAGCGAAAGAAGTCCTCCACGGAGAGCCAATCTTGTAGTGGCATGGAAGATCTCGTAAAAAGCTGGATCGGCAAGCTCGACGCTTTTGCACAAGAAGCACATCATGCTTCTCTCGAAGCTGCACGTAGAGGTGCGCAAGCCCAGTGGACCCGTGAGTACAAATTGTGGAGGCAGTTTCCGGAAGACAATTCCAATCCGGGACGCAAAGAAGAATACGTTGAGTTTGCCGTGAAGGCGCACTTGAAGTCACATCCAAGCGAGGAAGATACGAGCATTGCAAAAGTGCCGACGGTCTCGTCCAAAGTCGATGAAGCTTATGCTAGTACACATGAATGATGCAAGCCTTCTTACGTAATACTATGCATCTACTCTCTCGCGTATTCTTTCGCCATCGCCGCTACGCGTCTAAATGCATAGAAAAACAAAATCAAATCTAATATTAACCGTTTGTTTGATATTTATTCGCAATTCGAAAGCAGCAATAACTTGGTAATGCTGCTGATAGCTTTACCGCTGCCGATGGTATGCTGCTGCTGCTGATGATGATGATGCATTGTTGTTGCTGCTGCTGATGGTATGCTGCTGCTGCTGGTGCTAATGCCTTGTTGCTGCTGATGGTATGCTGCTGCTGCTGCTGATGATGATGATGCATTGTTGCTGCTGATGGTATGCTGCTGCTGCTGCTGGTGCTGATGCCTTGTTGCTGCTGATGGTATGCTGCTGCTGCTGCTGCTGATGATGATGCATTGTTGTTGCTGCTGCTGATGGTATATTGCTTGTGCTGTAGTGGCACGGCAAGCTTTATCGAGGATTCATCGTGAACTTGGACTTGTATGCATGCATTGATGGAGGACGCGAGTTGAAGTATCTGTTCGCCACACCACCATATGCACAGGTGTGAAAGTTGGTCAGCAAAGCTGCAACACAGTCTTCCTTTCCAGTTGCCCGTAAACCTGTTTGTTTTCGCGTCTTGTCCGTAATGAATGGCCACAAGTTTCCAATCTTTCCGAACACCCATTCCACGCTCTCACGATACTTCGACATCTGCTTTGCCAGCGCAGTTTCCTCTGGCAGGACCTGATTTCCTTTTGGTGCGCGTTTTAACACGGCGTTAGATGGGTATGCTGAGTCGCCGTAAAGGTGTAACGGAACCCCAAGCCTCTCTACCATTGCGGTCAACCGTTCTATCAATCGTGAGTCTCCAAGCATTGCTGAATCGTTTGTGCGCCCAGAGGCTGGACCGAACCAATCTCCAATGAGAAAGTTGGGCAAGACGACACACTGATACTTTGTCTTGTGTCCCCTCTTCCACCCATTGTACATACTCTCTTGGGCTACGACCGGACGACATATGTCGAACATCGTCCCGTCGACAAACCCGCAACAATGTGGTAGTGGGCATCCATTTTCTTGAAGAATCTTTGAGAACTCTAGAAGATCATCTTCCCATAACTCTAGTCGCATTGCCACGGACGCAAACCTATAAACGTGATCCAATGCCACATTGTACATCTCCGAAATGGCCGGTGGTGTACGATCGAAAATTTTTGCCAGTTGCACACCCGTTTCACGTCCCGCAAGTCGACGAAGCAATAAGAGGAAAGATTCCTCACCTTCGAAAATGCGTCCATCACCTGGAGCTTTGAAGTAAATTGGGATCTCCAAGATACCCATGAGTTCCTCCAATTCGACCCTTCCGAATCGGAAGCACCCACGCAATGTATCGTCGTCAAAGTTTGTGAGCGTGCGTGGTCGGTTCGTAACCTCGACGTACGGGTTCCACCTTCGCTTAAGCTCCTCCAAAAGCAAACCACACTGCAAAGAGAGGAGCTGGAAGCCGCAAGCGAAAACCACCCCTAACTCGGGTTCCTCCGGGAATGCCGTTGCAATGCTTGTTCCGATTCGATCCAGCCTCCTCTTTGCGTCTTCCATTTGCATGATCTGAAGGATGCGAGCATGCCGTTGTGGCATGTCCACCGTCGTCCGCTCGTCATTTGCTTGCGCAAGGGTTTCTGCCGAAGAGGAACCCTCAAGGGAGGATCGATACCCATCCTACGCTAGATTCCTCTACGCATATGAAGCCACATACGCCTAGTTGTTCAAATCCTTTCAGCTGTATTATCCCATTCTGTACGTGACGCGCAGAGGCCACCCCAACAGATCGTAGAATAACCAGACGATTTTCTACGAAACCGGAACTTCGTAGGATCATAAAACGGGTATTTTTGTTCTTTTTAACTAGGGTAAACCTACGAAGTTTCGTTTCGTGCCCAATCCGAAGCCCTCTAATCAACCGACTGAACGTGCAGTTGATCAAAAGTGGTGGACGCGCAGAGGGTGTGCCGTCATGCTCAACCTGCGTGGTGGTGTCGTCCTCCTTGCTGTTGCTACTGTGACACGAGGACTGTGGGACCGACCAATCCAAGCAAACGCTGCAGAATGGAACACGACGCAGACAGAAGAAACTGCTGAGTTGACTCGAGTGTGTCAGAGGGAAGAAGTCGACCTTAACAGCTTTGGCACGTACCCACTACCAAGCCCGCAGTGCCCAGAAGGGACTCAGGTTCGGCGATGTGCATGCAACAGTCCGGACGAAAACGTGGAAGCCACAGCCATACAACTTGGGAGGAGATGTACCTGCGTCTTTCAGAGCAATGAGAGATTCCTTTTTCCAGGACCCGCAATCGATGCAAGGGCCTGTGCCATATGTGAAGAGGAGGAACCATCACCCTCTGGACCAGAACCTTCCCCAGAGCCGGAGCCACAACCAACACCTGCGCCTGAGCCGGACCCGGAGCCGGAGCCACAACCAACACCGGTGCCAGAACCTTCCCCAGAGCCAGCCCCAACATCTTGTACTGATGATTTTTGCGCAGACGGTGAGCTTTGTTTCCTTGAAGAAGGTAGTCCAACTTGTTGCACAGCTACAACCTCATATGGTACATTTGAGTTTGAAGGAAGTAGCAACACTGCAGGTACATTCAGATCTGCAGTACAAGCAGAACTATCGTTTTCTGGTGTTTGGAGCTCTGATGGTGCTGTGAACAGAGTGGTAGACTCCATTGGCAGGCTTACTGGCACACCATTTGCAGACGCATATGGAAGCTCAGCCAATTCCGTTTTCGCAAGCGTCTTCTGCGCATCAGCGAATAGAGACATTGTGTTCACTTTTGATGAACCTACCACTGTTGGCTTCGGGTTTGCCTTGGGAGATGTTGATGCTGAGAATGTCCGCCTTCGTGCAGCTGATGCAGAGGGGAATGCACTCACTGCTACAGAGCTGGGATTCCAGTCTAGTTTCAATTATGCCAACGATAATGATCTGCCAGTTTGGCAACCTGCAAGTAGTAGATTGGCTGGAAATGGTATGGATACAGACGGCGCATCTGGCTGGTTCCAACCATTGGTTCCAATTCAGTCTCTCACTATGACTTGTGAGACTATTACTGGATTTCCAAGGTATCAGGTCTGGATGGCTTCCCCCCAGTGTCAGTAGTTACCTTGGTTCATTTGTAACACAACTCACCATGATTTTGCCTAACATAGTGGCTTTCACTTTGCCAGACTATGTTTGAGTACCGAAAACTGCATTTGCTTAGCAGCACAAAGAGCATAGAATTACTTTAGATGCAAAAGGTGTGAATCATATCTCACAACATGCCCTCATAGCAAGGTATTCCACTCATGATTCCTACTAACCTTTACTTACACTTGCATTGTGCATGGAGTCATTCAAGTTGATTCATGGTAAGGATCCCGCTTCGCAAGTAAGTTCCTACATAATCAACTTGTACGTGATTATTGCATATGCTCGTGAGTGTCTAGGTCATACTATTCACATATTGGAACTATATGCCATCCGCTTCGAAATTCATCAAGGATGTACACACATGAAATTTCTAGTATTCTAGATGCCGACATGTTGGACATTTTAAACAACGTAGTGTTTGAACTTGGTTACAATGAAGAATAGACATCTTTAGCTCATGATCGAGAGTGAATTGCCTAGTCCCCGCATTAACTATGTACAATTAGAAGGGAATGAAGGGAAGTATCCATCGCAATTTTAGAATACGAAATCCGTAAAGTATAAGCATCATCGAAACTCAACGGCGGAGCTTGTAATAATGGAGTCCATCGATTAGGACAATTTTGAGAGGCGACAGTGTAGAGCCGCCGTCAGGAAATTTCTAGGGAGTAACTCTTCGTAAATCACCTGTTTGCACCAATTACACCTACTACGTGCCGTGGCCAACCTTTCGAAGCGTAGAAGCTAAAATGTAGAACGGACAACAATATCACGAGACGTTGTTTAATTTTGACATGCCGTCTCTTGCTCAAATTTGTTGGTGTGGGCTAAGAAAGTGTTTCTTTCTAGTCAAAGAAGCATTTTACCCATTTTCTTCGTGGAGTATCCAATTCAAAAGAGTTTTCTACCCTTTGCAAGTGATGTTGATTCATGCATTCAACATGAGATGCAAAGGATATGTTGGTGAGGCTACGACTTTTATCTGCTAGATGCATGCGTACCTCTATTCGTTACTATACATTAGCTTGTAATAACTGCAATTGTCCCTATGTTCGATGGCAACCGTTGCGATATTCCGCACCATCACAAGTGAGGCAATGCCAACATGACGATTCGAAACAATGCCACAAAACATTACAAGCTTTTGTCATCAGAATGAAGTGGCTATTGGATCTGACTTCGGTGTTTCTACACCTAGAGAGACGCAACACTTTCTCGAGGGCTCCAAAGGCATTATCGCCTAGATTTGATAGTGGAAATCCGTTCGAGCAACCAATCTCAATGTGTAGATGTAGGATACTTTTAGGGTATAGTTGAACAGCGAACGAGCCAAGTTTGAAAGTAGCGAGGAAGGATTATAAGCATCTTTTGAAGCAAGGATTTCGAAAGTCTTGCAAGGACGCGGTCCCTATTAAAGAACTTAGTTACTTACTCGAAAAGAAGCCTTCACAGATTAATCAACAGCTAGTGAATGGAGATGGATGCTTAAATTAGTAAGCTGTCGCTTTGTTAACAAGCAAGGGTTTACCCTTTGAAGATACACGCTTACGATGTTAGAACCAATGTCGTGCGAGTTAGCTAATTGGGACTTGACACTAGTACCTTGATCAACAAATGAGGTGGATACGGTTGCACGGCTCATTGAACTAGAGCGAAGGAAGCGTTCATACTTAATTAGATGAAAGGAAGTTATAAGCAGCAAAAGTGTAGCAAATGGGGTCTTGAGAAACATGAGCAAGAACGCTTGCGTGTTGTAGAAGGGCTAGAGAGACGCTTGCTCCTTTCGCATTAACTTAGGTTCATGCCTACTTCAAGTGTGTATTGTTTCTTAATAAAGTACCCTTGCTGCGTAGTTTCAATCTAATGGTCTTGTATTCAAAAACTTGTATGGGTACAAATTTGCCATTGCAGAGGTGTCTATTGATATTGTTACAAAATAACTCTACAAATTACGTGACACCTTTAGGGTAGCAGCACTTGTCCATGCTTGCTAATATCTAAAGGAAACACGTCGTATTTGCTTGATTGCTGAATCCACAAAGTATCCATTTCGCATCGATATTCATGTACGTGCATTTATCGTCTTCGAAAGGAGGTCCATACCAACGGTGTGACTTCAATTGGGGATTGTATCTTTCTTTCAATGAATTTGTCCTTGCCTATATCCGTTAGACACTTTTCATTTTTCTACTAGTTCAAGAAATGCAGTTTGTGGCAAAGATTCGCATGGAAGTTGTACAATTACGTTTCTCCAGTATGAAGACCCACGGACATCACATGCCTTGCACCACATAGTTGGCTCCGTTACCATTTACGGACAATAACTCGAAATCTCTTCATGTTCAAGACGTGAAAATAAGGTAAGGCGTCCCTTTTTTCACTCAATGCGATAAGTCATAGTGACACGATGTATATGTCATAGTGTGAATTTGCAATTAGAACTAGCAAACGTAATTGACTAGTGATAAAAATCACGGTGGGGGACAATTTCGATGAAGGCTTTACTTCGTTGATGTTCAAATATCTTGTCTCGGCACAGGCTACATACGAAAGCTACTTCTTCCATAGCAAGCATCCCATGCAAACGTTTTACATGGTTCTTTTGGTATGCGTACGATTTGTTTTCGTAAGGAGTCAAATCTCCCCATGCAAACTCCAATTTGATGTTGTTGCACCATGCGCTTTTGTCCCTCCTCTTCTAGGTTATTGCACACATCTTTAGCTCCACTTTTATACTTCCTTCGAAGTGAATATGAGGAGCACCCACGTCATCTCAAGAAATGCACTGACGTTCGCTTTGAGAACCCACGCCCGTCTCTTAGCATGTTGTTTGATTCTTGTCACCGTTCCCTTGTTGGGAAGAAAACTTGAAGGGCCAAAATTCGCAAGTCGACAAGATCATTTCGATCTACAAATAAAGTACAAGGAGCAAGCCATTATTCTCATTCTAAGGTTAAAGATTTGAAGTAGTACCATAACTTCTTGCTCCCTTGATTTCAAATGCTTCTTTGACTTCGGGGTTCGTACACTCTTAAGGCTTGAATTGGACAAGGATAATGAAATGCCCATCTTGGAAGACGATATGGAAATGCTTGGGATAGTTTGTGCATTAAGACGCGTTGTTAAGCCCGCCCACTACACAGTCTTTTGAAAGTACCCTTGTTAGGAGTTCTCTCCTTGTTCTTTAACTCCACCAATGTGAAGAAAGTCGCCTTGTAGGATGGGAGGCGCTCACCAGCCGCCTCGTGGCCTTCAAGGTCAAGTTCAACTTAATTACAAAGTCCAAAATGGGACGAGTTAAGCACCACCGACCATTGAGGGTAATTACTACTCTTCAATGGGTTAGGAGCCTTTAGCAAGGCTTGTGGTTCCTAACAACCCTCCTTACAGAATGGGTCCGTTCGAACGTGTAGCAACCTCTATATAAATGGTGCCCTCACCAAGAGTAAAAGATCTAAATACAAATCTTCTTTAACAAATGCTACGGTAGCGCACATATCGATGCCTTCGTCATGTGGAACCTACAATAGTTTGTTTTGTGCTTGCTTTTGTACTAGCATACGGAAATGAATGCGGAGCTAATGCTCTCTTACAACATATTGTTACAAAGCGTCCGTGAAGGACGTTGAACACACGGTGGGCAACTGATGGTCTCGGCTCTCCACACGGAGAGGTGACGTTCGGCTTTCTCGTTGGGC
>LFIK01003670.1_pt1 | contig 12447 bp, 13 predicted proteins | sample 643401 | NCBI WGS metagenome assembly LFIK01 (sample SAMN03777447, study PRJNA286221) | soda lake metagenome | biome: soda lake; feature: Kulunda steppe; material: water; isolation source: sample T5-Br brine of Lake Tanatar-5 | place: Russia: Kulunda steppe | collected 2010-07 | reverse complement strand
GCGGGAGCTGGATGGGCATGGGCATGGGCGCAATGCCTGGACGGGAGCTGGATGGGCATGGGCATGGGCGCAATGCCTGGGCGGGAGCTGGATGGGCATGGGCATGGGCGCAATGCCTGGGCGAGAGCTCGATGGGCATGGGCATGGGCAGGCTGCAGTGGACTGCCAGGAGCAGGCAGGGGAAGGACAGACGACGGTCCCGAGGTCCTCCTCCCCTCTCTTTCCCCTTGCAGGCAGCCTTCCTCGAGCCAGCGCAAAGGGTAGCAGCTGACGCAACACTTCTCCTCACAGCTCACCAGCTGCCGTAATGGGTCCCTCAAGGCCAAAGCAATAGAACTGCGACCTCCTCACTGCAGCTGCTGTCACTGCAACTGGCCGCTTCACGTGTTATTGGCGTGGATTGGATCACAAACTGCATGGGACCTGTGGGTGCCAGTGGTTGGCCATTCTGCAACATGGACATGTGCACCAGAAAACATGGCTATCTAAGTTGACCCAGCCGACTAACATCCCTCCCATTCCTGAACTGGTGCATGCTGGCCATGGTCAATCAACCCCCGCTGCCAACGGGCGTGTGGCTCACGCCGTTTTTTGCGTGCCACAGGGGATGAGGAAGGAGGGCCTGGGCATCTACACATACCTCAGCGGTGCACGCTATGAAGGAGAGTGGAGGGACAACCAGAAGGACGGCAGGGGGGTGTACTTCTTCCCAAAAGTGAGCGGTTGCGCTGGCCATGCAAATGGAGGAGACGGCACATCGTGCTCCATCGTGCCTTGTTCCACGCAGTTCCATTTTTAGGGGGCGGTGCACACCAGGAGGGTCAATGCACGCGCAGGGGCCCTTGACACGAACGGGCCTGTATGTAGTGTGCTGGCAGGCGTGAGGTGCTGGCCTTGTGTGAGTCACCACGTCTGGTCTGTGGCCGGTGTGAGATGCCACCCATGGCAGTGTCGAATTCCAGCATGTATGAGACCTTCTGGCATGTATGGAACCTTTCTTTCACTTCTCTCTGTGTATTGCGGATAAGTAATAAGGGTGCAGATTTGGTTAAGGCTGCATGCTGTGCTTGCTGGGCGCAGCACCTTGTGTGCCTGGATCACACTGCTGCCTACTGTACGCACTTAATGCCTGCGTGCATTTACAATCCCATTGCTCTCCCCGTTTGCTGCAACTGCTGTTCCCTGCACCAGCGCCCCAAGAACGAGCTGCATGAGAATTGTGCTTGCATCCGCAGAAACCCTTGCCCCCTTTCTGCAGGCAGTAAACAGCCCTTGGCCACCCAACCCGCCAAGTGATTCCCACACTGCATTTTCCACACAGCCACAGCTCAACCCCACAGCACTTATGCTACGCATAGGTGTGAACTGGGCCCAAAGCCAGTGCATTCTTGCGTAAGGGTCTGCACCTTTCCCAACGAGCCTTTTTTTAAATTACCCTTCCCTGTGCTGACAGCAGCAAGGGAGGAGGTGCAAGGGCCAGGCGCAACCCAGGGGGCACATTGGTGCAGGGATTGACTGCATTGGAGGGGCCACAAGGTCGGGGCATTCCCATTAACCCAACCCCCACCCTCAACCCCACCACCAGCACATTCACCAGCATAATGGGCTGGGAGGGCATGCTGCCTGAAAGAGCAGCCCCCTGAAACAAACCGAGGTTGAAATAAAGGCCGCGCACGTGATGCAGCTCTACTTGCATAGGCTGCCTCGTGCGCGCACGTGATGCAGGCCTACTTGCGTCTGCATGTGATGCAGGCCTACTTGCACAGGCTGCCTTGTGCGCTGAACGGCGAGTGTGCTGTGGGTGCATGCGCGGTGCAGGGTGGTACCTATGAGGGCGAGTGGAGCCAGGGGACCATGGAGGGCGTGGGCGTGCGCACCTTCAGCACTGGCCAGGTGAGACACGTGCGCGATAGCAGCAGTGGCAGAGGGTCTAGTGTGCGTGTACATGTGCGTGTGCGCACACGTATGTGCGTGTGTGTGTGTGTGAGTTGGTGGACGTGGGTGGACTGCGGGAGCTGCCTTGGCGGGAGGAATGCAGGGGGAAGCCATGCACTGACGGCCACAGCTAAATCATCTCTCTCAGGGATCTCCACAGCCCCAGCAGGTGTGGGGGGGAACCAGGCGCCCGTGTTGTGGGGGCGGCAGCTGCTGCAGCTGCGTCCTTGCAGGGACAAGTGTGTGTGCGCGCGCGCATGCGTGTGCACTACAGTGCAGAGGAGTGCAGTGTCGTGTTTTGCAGTGCAATTTGCACTCCACTGCACTGAAGTGCGGAGTGGGCACAGGGAGGTCCTTGCAGTACTGGGCAAGAGTCACACAGCTGTGCCTGCCCTCCCTCAAATGGACAGCCAAGCCACATAACACAGGGTTCACACGTAACGGGGCTAAACTCTAGCCTTACCTAGGATTCACTGTGGCGCGCGTGCGCTCCCCTCCCTACCTTTGTGTGCACATGGGCGCAGGTGAAGTGTGGGCGCTGGAAGGCAGGCCAGCTGGAGGCACCCATGGAGCTGTGGCAGTGCACAAATGCAGCGGAGGGCGCGGCCGAAGCGATGAGTGCTGCGCGGCGGTGGGTGCGGGGCGTGCACAGGAACTGATCTGCGGTGTGCTGTGGCCCGCACCTCAGGCTGCGAAGCCAAAATGCGTACAGTGTGGCGCATGCATCCATCCCCCCCCTCTCCTGTTAAACCTACTCATGTCTGCACCTAAGCACACAGGCATGCATGGGCTCATACACCCCTGCGCATTTGCGTGCACACGCAAGCCACACACATGAGCGTACGCACACGCTGCTTCAGTCCCCGCGCGCGAGCAAGACCCCTCGCTGTGCCGCTCCGCGCGCCTGCAGGGTGGAGGTGGGCGGCGGCCGCCTGCCAGACGCGCTGCGCCAGCTGCTGCGTGTGCCCTCCTTGTGGGCCGCGCTGGCGGGCCTGCTCCTCAGCGCGGCTGGATGTGGCCTGCCCACAGCGCTGGATGCCGTCACGGCGTGCCTTGCGCCTGTGCACCGCCCGCTCATGATGCTGGCAGCAGGGCTGACGCTGCGCTTCGAGCTGCCGCCGCCGGGGCTGGTGAGCGCGCGCTGGGCTACTTGCTCAGCAGCTGCTCCCGTGCGCGGGAGCGCGTGTTCTTGTGAAGTATACGGACGCTGCGCGCGAGTGTGCGCGCTCGGTTTGGGCTGCTGCTGCTGGGTGACGTGAGCTGTGGTCTGTGGAGCCCGTACAGCTGCAGCACAGTGATGTGCTTGCAGTGTGCGCTGGAAAACGCATGCGCTTCAGGCTGCTGCCGGGGGATGTTGAGTGAGCAGAGGCCTAGGAGGCCGTTGACAGGCAGAGCCGGCTTTCCTGACAGAGGATCATGGAAGAAAAGGTTGCCTGAACCCGGGAGTGCGCTGCGCGCTAGAAAGCTGCTGCTGCTGCCTGGTGTGCTGCCCAGCAACCCCTCACCCTTGCCCCGCCCGCCTCAAAAGCATGCACACTGCTGGACAGGCGGCAGCGGCCCCGCCACTGATTATTTGTGCAGCTGGCTTTTAGCCTGGCCACCGATAACGCACGCAGTCAGCTCAGCCCAACACTCAGCCACACACTGCCAAGACACCCCAGCCACTGCACACGCGCGCAGCCGCTGCTCTTCCTCCACCCTCTAATGGCGACTGCCACGCCCTGCTGACCACACGCGCGCGCAGGCCGGGCAAGTGGCGCAGCTGACAGCGACGCGCTATGTCATCCCCCTCTTTGTGTGCAGCGTTTGCATGGGCGTGGCAGGCGGCATCGGGGATACCCCCGCCGCAGCAACCATGGCGGCTGTGCTGCTGGCCTTCCTGACCCCTGTTCCACCGCAGGTGTGCGTGCCTCCACCTGTTGTGTGCCGTGGTCAAGGCAGACGTGCTCAGTCAAGTGATGCAGCTGTGTTTGTGTGTGTGTTTGCGTGCGTGCGTGCGTGTGTGTGTGTGTGCGCGCGTGTGTGTGCAGATGCAGGTGCACATGTGCGCGCATGCAGCTATGTAGGTGTTTGCATGTGCAAGGTGTGTGCAGCAGTTGCACTAGAGTGTGCGCTCGCGGGTGCAGTGTGTAAGCGCGCTTATGAAGCCTGGCATTCCTGAATGCGCCAGGCTGCATTAAAGCAGGTCCAGGAAGATGGTGCTCTCTCCCTCGCCAGAGGCATGCTCCTGCGTGCAGGCACACACACACACACGTACACACTTGCACGTACATCACAGATGCACACATGTGCACAGAATTGCACATGTTTGCCCGCATGCTGCACGCAGGCGCTGGCGTACACGCGCACGTTCCGTCTGAACGAGGGCCTCACCTCCGCCCTCACCTCCGCCAGCAATCTGGCCTCCCTGCCGCTGCTGTGCCTATTTGGCGCGGCCATCTGGGCCTCGCGCCTTTTTGCCGCCGCCGGCACCGTCCCTGCCATCCCCTTGCCTCCAGCCCCGCCCTCCGTCCTGCCGCTTCTTGTGTTCTGTGTGGTCAGCGCTGCCGTGCTGGGGGCATGCGCGGCGCATGCCAAGCGCGCAGACGCCCAGGGAGAGGCGCCCAGGAGGCTGGCTGCTGCTGGGCCAGGTGCAGGTGTGTGTGAGCGCATGCGCGTGTGCGTGCATGCGTTGCTGTGCTTGTCGATGTCAATCCGCTTGCCGGGATGTCAACGGCATCCAGGCGATGGGTGGTGCCCTCACCTTTGAGTGTTGTAATGATGCGTGCCTGTTATCCACCAGAGCGCGTGGAACCCTGAGCAACCACGGGCATAGCCCAACGTTGCAGACTGCGCATGATAGGGGTGCTGCCTGAACACAAAGGGGAGGCTGCATGTGCGCAGGGGTGCTCCCTGGAAATAGGAGGGGTGCTGCGCAAATACAGGGGGTCGCTGCATGTGAGGAGGGGTGCTGCCTGAGCACAGGGGGAAGCTGCATGCACGCAGGGGGAAGCTGCATGAGCGCAGGGGGAAGCTGCATGCGCGCAGGGGGAAGCTGCATGCGCGCAGGGGGAAGCTGCATGCGCGCAGGGGGAAGCTACATGAGCGCAGGGGTGCTGTGGGGTATTTGGGGCCTCCTTTTGCAACGCCCCGAGCTCTCGCATTGCGCCCCACAACCTCACCCATGCGGGGCACGCGTGCTGCGCTGCCCATGCGCAGGCGCTGGCACTGGGCCCAGCAATGGCACGGCCACAGGCAACGAGCGCGTGCTCATGGTGTACCGGGGCACGCCAGAGGCGCGGGAGAGAGCGGGGGGGGCAGCTGGGCAAGCACCTTCCGGGCCCGGGGGGAGTAACCATGGGGGGATGCGCAGTGGCAAGGGGCAGAAGGGTGCAGGACACGGAGTGCCTGAGGGTGGGGTTGCGGGGGGGATGGGCCAGGGTGTGGGGCTGGTAGCCGCAGATGCTACAGGCGCAGCAACAGGGCAACAGCATTGGCAAGGTGATGCCAGCAGCAGCAGCAGCAGCAGCAGCAGCAGCAGCAGCAGTAGGAGCACAGGCAGCGATGGAACCAGCGCCAGCAGGGGCGGCGGCAGTGGCCACCCTACCCAGCAGCAGCAGCAGCAGCAGGAACAAAGGCATCCAGGCCCCTCGGCTGCTGGACCTGGGCAGGGCAGTACACAAGGGAGCGACCCTTCCCAGGTGGATAGGGGAGGCAGCCAGGGCGGCGACAATGCTGGCCCCCCCTCCAGCTCCTCTTCCACTAGCACACATGCCCTGCAGCCCTCCAACTGTACGTTTCCCTGCCACGTTGGCCGCTGGCCACGCTCGTGCCGCTTGCGCCGACAGTTGAGTACACCCCTGCTTCACACTCCGACGGGGCCAGACAAGTGGTATGGCAAGGTGCCCTTGAGCGGGAGCCAACCAGGACTCTGCCTGGGCAGGAGGGGCTTGGGTGCACGAGCCGGTCAGGGACAGTTAGGCGCTAGGTTAAGGACCCATGCTTCGCCTGCTGCCCTAATGGTAGCCGACCATGCAGGTTTAGGGGGATGCAGGCTGAAAGGCAGCTGGCGCCTCGTGCGCTGAACATGTGGTGAAGTTGTGCTGAGTTGTGAGTGATGCTGGCTGTAGGGCATGTCTGGAGGCTGCTGTCATGTTCAGGGTGCTTGTGTTGTAGCACACAAGCAGCACTGCTCAGCTGCTGCTCCAACTGGCTGTGCCACCGCGCTCAGCGTTCTTTGCCAACTTATGCTGTATGATTACATATCAAAACTTGGAGTTTTGGGGCTCCAGCTCAGTGGCAATCTCCGGACGCGCTGCCAGCATTCTCATTTGTCTCTGGAAGTACATGCCCATCAGGGCTCTGCAGTGAACATTGAGCGTTCTTCTCAAAATGGAATTGACCAAATGATTGGCAAGCCAGCACAAATTGGCTGCATGGACACTTCATGTTTTGCTGACCGTGTAATTTATACCATTCCTTAGCATGAGTGATACAGCCCATACTCCTGTGTTGAGTGTTCCGGTCCTGTTCAGTGGTGAGAAGGGTGAGAAGTGCAAGCCTGGATGGAGGAGAATAATCTAGCATTTCCATGTGGTTAAACCGCTCAGTGCGATTGAAAAGCCAAGTAGAAAAAGTTTAGGGGGCCTACATCAAAAAATTTTCCTAGGAGGCACCTCGTGGGACATCCCAAGAAACAGAGAAGCAAATGTGTTGTGTGGACTGGCTGCGGGCAGCAACAGTGTACACCAAGCAGAGAACGGGTTGCCCTCAGTAGGACTGTAGAGCCTCTGATACCCTTAGATCCTTCCAAAGGGAGGGAGTCCTTATACTTTCTCTCTTCAGCCTGCAATTAGGCAAGGTCAGCGCTGCATGCAGCTGCTGTCGTATGCACTCGCAGTGAACTTGGACTGGACAGGACTGGACGCTGCAACGCCTGTTGTCCCCGAAGGGCTGGAGGGGTCTACTGCCTGGCATACATCCTACTAGGTCACTAGGAGCAAACAAGGTGGTACTGCGACTCGGAGTCCGCCTTTGGCGTGCTCAAATACAGCTTTATCTGAACTCACATGAGGATCAAATACTCCACCGACTGACTCCACCAACCTCTGGGTCACAATGCAGAGTAGGTCTGGCACAGCACTAAGCTGGCATGACAGCTGGTCATGTAGTTTTGTGACTTTCTTGACTTCTGTATGGTACCCTTGACCGAAAAGGGGACGCTATCTACATCATCTCTTAAGGCTTTTTCAAGAGCACGCGCTGCAATGGCAGGTTTATCATATCATGCCTATGGTCAGCATATTGTCAGGACCTGGGTCAGGGACATGAGTGATTCTTGGTGTGACATCCCAATCATCCATTAACAATGGACCATTATGATTGGAACATACAAAAATTCTTTTCAGGGGCCAAATACTGGTGCTCTGTAGAAGAGGTATGCGTATAAAAGCTTCAATAGTGCAACATCCGAGTCCCAGACATGATCCGAATGAATGAAAGAGCCAAAAAGAGCCAACAACTCCAGCTGGATGCTCTATCTACGTCTAGCCCTGGACTGCCTCCGGTCCCCTGAAGCTTGCTCAGTGCCAAAAGTAGCAGCTCCAAAAGGTGACGCTGTCGCAAAAGGTGCAGTGGGTGTTGGGCCAGCAGGCGTGTTGAATTGGCCTGCATGTATGCATGCATTCACACAGGCGGGCAGTCAAATAGCGATGGTTGGCCACACGGGAGCAGGCACCGGCACTGGCATAGGGTTGAATGGCACTGGTAGAGGGTTGATAGGGCATAAGTCAATAGGGAAAATAGGGCATTGGTTTTTAGGATACAAAGGGCATAGGGTTGAATGGCACTTGCATAGGGTTAAATGGCACTGGCATAGGGTTGATAGGGCATAGATTAACGGGGTTGATAGGGCATAGGGTTGAATGGTTCTGGTCGTCCCCGCCACTGGGTCACCCCTTTCTTAGGCAAACGTGGCCAAATAGGCCTCTCAAGGCATAACTCTGCATCCATTGCACTGTTTTTTTACCTGAGCACACCATTGGATAGCTTATATTTCTGATTCTGGTGGGGTTCTTGGGGTTGAAATTGGTGCGGTAAGTGGAAGACAATTTCAGAAAAATGGTATGTAAGGTTGGAAGAGTGCGCGCTGTTTCCCACACACAGCCCCAAACTCCAAGCTTGAGATGACTACAGATGTGTAAAATTGGCCCGCACAGCCTGTGTGGATTTGGGCGTGGGAAGCTCTCCCGTTGAGCTGTGCACTCAAAAGAGGCAGATGAAATGCAACATTTTGGCCCGCCGCTTTCCACCCACACCCTCAATTGGATCCATTTTAGTATTTTCTGATTACATTTGATTGTCTGCAACCCTCAGGCTTGGTCCGGCTTTAAAGCATGTAGGGGTTGCGGAGATATCGCACCTCCTGTGTCGGCACCCACATCTGGTCGCGACAGGATCGCCCACGGAACACACCTTCCCGACCGCCTTTCCCTAATTCAACTTCCCAGCATCGAATCATCATGCAAGAGCAGCTAAAGTTCTGGAAAGTGGCAGGATTGGAGCAAGTTTGGAAATGCAACATTTGCCTGCCAAAAGGGTGCAAAGTAGTGCCAGAATGGCCAAAGGCGCACACGCCGCCCCCCCACCTCGCATTTTCTTACACAGCCTGACTATTTGCTACATATGTACATGTTGTGCATGTTTGGGTCTGGAAATGGGGCGAGCAAAGGGGCAGGAAAGCTAATTGGCCATGTTTTGGGGGGGGCCAGTGGTAGGGACGACCTTCTAGCATAATTCTGGGTTAATAGAGCATAGGTTAATAGGATTAACAGGGCACTGGGTTGAATGGCACAGGCATAGGGATAATAGGGCATAGGTTTATAGGGTTAATAGGGCATAGGGTTGAATGGCACTGGCATAGGGTTCTCTCTCTGCAACTTTCTTGTGAGGAGGCCACAAAACCCGTGAGGCGCCATGGCTGGGGCGCGGGTATGTGCTGCAAGCAGCCCCTGAACAGGCCATAAGCACCCTTTAAAAAGTGGCCACCCTGATGGATGAGAGGCGCACTTCGGCGCATGAAACAGGGGCCGGCAGCAAAGGTGCTCTGCATACCCTGGTGCACAAACAAAGAAGTTTGTGCGATTGCGGACAGCCCTCACCTACTGCTAGCAGGCGCCGGAAAAGGCACATCAGGCGCACACGCACCTGGGGCTGGCAGCAGGGCTGGCGTGGTGCCTCCGTGGTGAGGCAGCGCTGGGCCTGGAGGTGGGAGGCCATGCGCGGGGGGTATGACCACAGGCTTGCTTGGAGCAGTCAGGTGCTGCAGGCGCCGCGAGTCCTGCGGCGATGCAGCAGGTAGCAGCAGGAAGCATCATCAAGCACGATCCTTGCTGCAAAGAGGCGACGGACAAGAAGCACATGCTCAACCGAGGGTTATGGACGCAGTGCACGCATGAAACAGCCGAGTAGCTGCTTGATAAAATGCTGCGACGGGGCAGGGGGGAACGGTTTGTGGCATGCACTCATCAAATGATGAACTTGTGCCACGGGCCACAATCCAACGGCTGATGCACAGTTAAGGTTGGGGCCATGGGCAACCAGTGCCCTGCCAACCACGTGCAGCCAAGTCTGGCCCCTGCCAAACAATCCCCTGCGCCCTGAAGTCTCGAGGGCAGCACATGAAACGTCTTGAAGATTGTTGACTGGAGAATTGCTGCTGCCAAGCAGAAAGGCTGGCCCAGATGTCACCCCCTGCCTGTAGTTGTGTTGTTTAGGAAGCATAGCGTGGAACAGCACGAAAAAATGTTGACTGGAGTGCCGCCCCCTGCAGCCTTATCATTTTGAAAGTATTGCAAGAAACAGCAGCAGACAATGCTGACAGAGAAGTCACTGCCGCAAATTGGCTCAGCACAGACTAAGCCAACAGGGAAGTCAGTCCGCCGCAAATGGGCAGGGACTGGCCCCAAGGCCACCTCGAGCAGCCTGAGCAGTCTGGAAGTGCACTAAGTAATGCCATGGGGTGGGGCAGGCTTCCTGAGGCCACCCCCTAACGTCATTTATGGAAGCCTCCCCATGCTGGCCACAATCTTGAACGGCCACATTCCAACACGTGGCCACGTTTTTCATATAGATTAAGCAAAACAGTTGAGACAGTGGCCACATTCTATACCTCATCACACATATGGTATCGCGAGTTCTGCTTGATGCAAGGTCCTCACATAATTTCATTAATTTTTCCGTGAGTATTTGGCGTATGCAAGGTCCCTCAAAACACACCGTTTGACGCGAACCCTCTTACTTTGGCACTCTGCATTGTAGCAGCCTTTGCTCTTTGCATTTGCGTGTCTTCAGTCGTGACCTCCTCTGACTTTGGGCTTTGGGCTGACTTGGGCTTGCCTCCACAGGCTCAGCCCCTCTCCCTCTCCACTTCACCCTGTCTGGATCGGGCAGGGACCCCTGGCCCTACCCCTACACCAGCCCCTGCCTCCATTGCTTGGCTCAGAGGCATTCTCTCTCGTGCCTGAGCCTCTGCCTGAGGGGAAGAAGCTGCAACCAAACAACTTTCCTGGCAGGTGGAGGAGCCGGGGTGCAATGGCTGCTACTTGCTGCTTCTCATGCTCCTCAACCCAGTGAGCAATATCAGCATCAGGTGGATCTGAAGCTCCTTGGGCTTCCCATCAGCTTCTGAACGTTTTGTGCAACCGACATCAAATAGCATTCTTTGCCCCTTTGGAGCATGGGGCTCCATAGTTGGGCCCAAGCCTGTGGCCCTAACTAAACCTTAATAGGCCGTCAGGCCTCTCAACTTATTTACAAACAAAGGTTTCTAATGGCGGAGACCCCCAAAAATTGTTTTTACTTGCGATACCCCAAAAGGAGATGAAGTGGTGTTCACACCCGGTGTGCTCCTCTGGTGTACTTTTGCAGAAGCAGAGGGGAATGAGCGGCTGACCTGGCTGCCCAGGCAAAGGCAAAAACGACTGCTTATTGACGACAGGTAAGGAGTTAGAAGAGCTGCGCTGACACCCTTTGACCTTTGCACCATTTCCACGACCCTTGTTTTCTGTGTGTTTCATGCATGTCGCCCCCGTGCACAAACTAGGTTCCAATCTGCACACTCCTGGACTAGCTGAGACTGTTGGAAGCTTCGACATAGACTGATTTCGAGCTGAACATGCATTCTTTATATAGCTTCAACAACGCCAATGATTTCACGGGATAACAATAATCACAATAAAGGATGGGTAGATACGGTAGTCTGATCCAACAGAGATTGAGACTCGGCAAAACTCGTTGTAGATGGGCAGGGCCTAAATGGAAGATTTTTGTTAGAGAATTGCTTTTCAAAAGCGCCTTCTTTCGATGTCAGAATCTCCAGTTTACTTTTGATAAAAAAACAAATCAATCTATTTGGACTGGGCCTCCCGGAGGCCGGGATGAGTCACATGCTGTTCTGTCCTCTTCCCCCCCGTCCCTTCCCCTTCCCAGCTGCTCGACACGGCAGCTCGTTCCTAGGCAACCTAGATCTTCTTAGCTAGTAGCTGCAGGCCCCAGGTCATCCCTGATGAAGCCTGGATGCTTCAGCGGATGTGCTCCTGTGCACGCTCCTTAGGAGCCGTAGGAGCCTTTGGGTGCTCGGAGAATAGCTGTGGTGCTTAGTGTGCTGCTGCACACCAAGCAGCTCACTGGCACAAGCTGTGGGGTGCAAATCAGCAGCACTGGCAAGTGCAGCTGCATGGAAGCCCACAGGCCAGGCTGACGCATGGGGATTGGAGAATATCTACCTTTCTCCTCCCATCATTTCTCACTTTTGGAGGCGACATCAGCAGGGTGCTAGCTCCCTAAGATGGTTAATCCATTCCATCACTCTGTCAGTCAATTCCAAGCTCATCACCACCTTCTGAGCTACCTCGTCCCTCACTTCAGAACCATATTTATATAATCCCAACGTTTTTAACACTTGAGGGGAGTTTGAAGGGTTGTTGGCTCATCTTTTCACAGGATTTCCATGTCAAAAATGTGACACTCACTGACAGGGTCCTCCACCCCGTTGGCGAGTCTCGGCGAGACCACCACTCAACCTTTTTTCATACACGCCAGTCTAAGTGGGGATGCCACAAATATTTGTCAGTGTGTGAGCTGCTCTCAGACGGACAGACAGACAGACAGACAGACAGACAGACAGACAGACACACATAAACAGACATGTATACACACCACAATGCATATTGGCAAACCCAGAGCACGCTGCTGGCCACTCTGACACCCAACTCATTCTTTCTTTGCCCTTAGTGCAGGCTTGCAATAGAACTGCAGCAAGTGCTTGCTCCGCTTGGCAACTCAAAAGGAAATTTAGGCGGTGCCCCTGCACCATGACCTCCACAGTGCTCCAGCCTCAGCCAACCTCTCATCATCAAGGCCAGGAGTGGGGCACCGCGAGTCACCCCTAATGCGAGTCACCCCTAATGCGAGTCACCCCCCTAATGCGAGTCACCCCTAATGCGAGTCACCCCTAATGCGAGTCACCCCCCT
>LFIK01003669.1_pt1 | contig 12447 bp, 8 predicted proteins | sample 643401 | NCBI WGS metagenome assembly LFIK01 (sample SAMN03777447, study PRJNA286221) | soda lake metagenome | biome: soda lake; feature: Kulunda steppe; material: water; isolation source: sample T5-Br brine of Lake Tanatar-5 | place: Russia: Kulunda steppe | collected 2010-07 | reverse complement strand
GCGTCTGTGAAAAGCAGTTTTCTAACGATAAAGCACCACCGAGGCCCTCTCTACATAGGCCGAGGCTCTGCAGAGGCTCGAGGAGCCTCTTTGAGATTTTGAGACACCCTATTTACCCATGCTTACAGATCTGTCTAGACTTAATGTAAACCTCAGTCACTGAGGCTTAGTGTGTTAGTTGATGGTCGCTAGAAAACTCCCGCCCCAGTGCCAACTGGGATCTGAAAGAAATGAACAGTGACAGAGCACATGCTTTTAAAAGCAAATTTGCTAAGCCATGCATCCTTCGTTGAAGTGTGTGTCGCGTCCAATCACAACTTGATTTTCGTTCATTTGAGCCCGTAATTCTATTAAACAGGTAGGTATGTTTTGGGTGGGGGTCGATGATTTGGGCGGAGCTGATGTCTTCTGTTTATGCATGCGACGTTCAGCGTAATTTTACTTCAAATTCATAAAAGTTCTGCGTGAGATAGTAATATTATATTTGCTTTTTGGAATAAGTTCTGGACGAGTTTTTGAAATTTCATTGATACATAAAAATTCAAAAGACGATGCTGGAATTGCCATGACGGTGCTTGACCCGGGCAAAATTAGTCCACCCCCTGAGCCTTTCCAGTTCGGAGTAGGGTGCAGCATTTGGCAGAGCTCAGGTTTGTGCACGAATATGCACCTGTGAGCACCTGATCAGAGTTAGATCATGCACTGGTGTCAGAGTTAGATCATGCATTTTTGAGGATGGTGCCGAACGCAGGCAGGATCATTCCCTCAGAACAACTTGTTACATACCAATGTGCCTCAGGAAAGGACAAGAGCAACTGGAGCCGCTTTGCTGACCAGCTGTGGCCCTTCCCGAAGCTCGGCTTTGGACTGCGTTCCATTCGTGGGCAGTTCAAGCTAGGCGAGAAGGGCTGTGATTTTTGGAACAGGTGCACAAGATCAGTCTAGAGGAGAAATGAAGAATGGTTGGTTTCCATGCATTGAGTTGAATCATTCACGTGAGATCTTTGTAGCTCATTATTGACAAAATACCCGCACTGCTTTTGGTCTGAAGCAGGTACAAGGAAGACTTGCGTTTGGCCAAGGCTGTTGGATGCACTGCTTTCCGCTTCTCCTTTGAGTGGGCACGCATTGAGCCTACCCGTGGTCAATATGATGTTGCTGCCATCATGAGGTACCGCCAAATATCATAATGACTTTGCTTTGCATGTACGTGAAGACGAGCACTGGGCACATGAGCAAGATGCTTTTGCTCACAGCATACCCACATATTGATCATTGGTGCCGATCAAGAGCTGTATAGAGGAAGGAAACTGCTCACCTTTATTAACTAGAAAGGGCTAGCCATATAATTTGAAGTTGGACGGGTTTGATTGAGACCAAAAAGCACACGGTCAAGTCTCTGTTGCACTGTCGCACTGCTCTGCAATACACGGGTATCTCCTGGCTGTGGCATGCCCCTTCAACACAGGTTCCATGACATGCTGGATTCCATGGAGGAGCTTGGCCTTGAGCCCAACGCAACCCTCCACCACTTCACACACCCTACTTGGTTTGAGGATCTGGGTGGTTTCAGGAAGGAGGAGAATATCCCCCTGTTTGTCGAGTGGGCCCGGTTCATGTTCTGCACCTTCCATAAGCGCATCCGGCTGTGGGCGACCTTCAACGAACCCACGGTCAGCTTATGATAAACCAGCTAGTGACTGACAAGCCGGTGTCAAGGGCTGAACTGCTAGGAAATGCACGTATATCCTGGTGCAAAGGTGTCAGAGGCTGGGTCAAAACAGTGCGATATTTGTTATTTCTCTTGCGTTGCATGTGCTCAGTGCCTCACCATCTAGAGCTGTGCACTCTGATGATTAATTCGGCCAATTGAACACATTGCCCTTTGACATGCTCTTGCCCAGGCCTACACGTTCCTCTGCTTTATTGTGGGAATGGGGCCCCCCAGTCACATCTTCAACTTGATAGGGGCAGGCTACACGCTCCTAAATCTGCTGAAGGTCTGTGCCTCATGTTTGCACCAAACATGTTGACTGCGAGCTTGATCCTGCACTCCTGATGACAGCCTTGTGTTGCTTGCAACTGGCATCACATGGGCTGACTGCGATCGAATCAAAATAGATGTACAGTACCTTCTTGGCATACAAAACCACCATGTTTCACCTGTAGAACATTCTACACAACTCATCATGTGTGTATCCTGTGTATGCACCATTCCAGGCCCACACGGCCACCTACTGGGCCCTTAAAGGGCTGCCAGGAGGCAGCGCGGCATCAATTGGCTTAGTGCACCACCACATAACGTAAGAATGGCAAACAAGAATGTCTTGCTATTTCAACATAGCTTTGCAAAGCAATGCATTGCATTGCTATTGAGATGCCTGAATTGATGTTGCAACCATTGGGGTCTTGAGCATACTTGGCGCGAGCGCATAAAAGTCAAAAGCTTGACGGAATTGCATTCTGCATCACTTTCAGGTTTAGAGCCCTGAACAACAGTTTATTATACTGCCTTGCAACGTGAGTGCAGCACAATTTGTGAAGTTTCTACTAGCAGTCTGGGATGCATGGCTTTTTTCAATGTGTCATGGGGTTCTTTGTAGCTTGTTTGCAACACTCGTGAACCGTTCCTTGCTGCCAGCTACGTGCTTTGAGTAGGCTTGCCTGCTTTGCAAAGACAAGTGTTTTTTCTGATGTTATACTTAATAATAGGCGAACTGCTTCTGGTATTTGCATGTACCAGCCGAGTCTAATGCCCCTGCAGTCAAATGCAGCAATCCTTTGCCAGCACCTGCTCCGCTCTTTTGTGCTCGATTACTTTACGATGCCCATGCAGGTGGGTGTCTGACTGGCTTACTTACTGGATGGGTTGGGATATTCTGGACCACTGGATGCACACAGTAAGTGGTGCATTGTTGCCTTGGACTCTTAAGTGTATTTACAGCATATTGATTGTGCTTGCTCATCGGACAACATGATGCATATTGATTATGCTTGCCCGTCAGACAACTTGAAGCTATATTCAATGCAAAAAAACTGTACACTCCTTGTCCTTATGCAAGACAAGTTTTTTTCCCGAAGAAGCGTTACGGGCACTTCCTGCAGGGGGAGTTTCAGTGGCGATTGCCTGTTCTGGGAGTATGGATTCGATGGAATGATCCTGGGGGCAAGCCTCCATGTGATTGGTGGGGCATCAACTACTATAGTAGGCCTATGGCCTCTTGGTATCTGGCCCCGGCATGCCTGCCACACCAGATAATGACTGATATGTGAGTTAAAGCCGAAAAGGCTGCTAAGCAACGTTGATGCTTGTCAATAATGTGCCCTACAGCTCGCTTTAACTTCTATTTTAGATTGTGATATGCTCTATCTTTCTTTCTTAGCACTTCATGTCACATAGTGATGCTTGGAATTTTGGAAGTCTGTTTTTTAAAGTGTATCTTGGCATTTAAAGTGGGCTCAATCTATGTGGCTTGCAGTATAATAGACCTTGAAAAAACGTAACATCATGTTGTTGCCAGGACTAAGACCGCTTGACCTAAATCATCAAGGTTATATTGCCATTGCAGGTTCTATGCTATATATCCAGAGGGATTGTATGAAGCAATTCAAAAGTGGGTTACGCAGTAAACAAGGATTGCTTCTTTTTGAACAGATTTGAGTCTTTGAAGCGTAGCAGGTGTATGTTGACTAGACTTCCAACGCTATTGCCACATTTTGGCCAAACGTTTTGGCTTAATGTGCCCTCCTTGTATAAGAAGGTCAAGAGGGCGTTTTGCGAATTGCTTGGAAGGGCGATCAAGCTGTTGCAGCATACTCAGGTCATATACACACATACACAAATGTACAAAATTTCCTGCATCCGCATATACGCACATATATCTACGCCCACAGGTCAAGCCGGTACGGAATCCCGATGTATGTAACCGAAACAGGCATTGCTGACAGTCGTGATGACCGCAGGGCACTGCTCATCGAGTCATACTTCAGGGTGCGGCATTTTTTCGTTTGGCTTAGGCCTTGACACCTTAGGCTCTGATGGTGATCTAATAGCTTCACCTCAGGCTCTGATGGTGATCTAACAGCTTCATATTCCTCTCAAGCCAAATTCATTGATGGTCTCTGTGCATGCCTAGGAAGTCCTGCGCGCCCTTGCCCACGGCATGGACATTCGTGGATTCTATTACTGGACGCTCTGCGACAACTTTGAGGTGAGCACAATCAGTTGCATTGTCAATCTGGTTGATGCAATCCTCTGCAAGCCCTGGGCATGAGAGAGTTGTACGCCGTATCACGTTGCGCTGAACATATGTTGGTCGGCCTGCAGTGGGCTATGGGCTACACCATGAAGTTTGGGCTGTATGCTTGGGAGCCGGATGGCAGTGTCGACAGGTAGGACTTCGTTGTGAACTTGCGTTCAACTTCAAGGATCAGAAAATGTGCAGGTGCGCTTCAGGTACAGCATTGTGTGCTAAAGGCCTGTTATGGCATATACAGTATATGATTTACTGTATACATGATATACACTCGCTTCCTATCTGGCAGTCAAGATGAGGTACAATCATCTTATAGCGAGCAAGAAATTGCTCGTTTTATCTGTTGTTCATTGTTAGTCTTAAGATCTTGCGCTTGCTCCGATGTGCTTGCTCTAATCTGCATGACGCCTGACCGCGTGCAGGGTACTGAAGCCTGGCGCAAAAGCGCTCATACGCCTGTACCATGAGCTCCCCCGCTCAACCAAGGCACTGCGCGACCATGCTTGCCACAGTGTCAGCTTAGATCTGGCGCCAGGCTTGGGTGATTTCAGAGTTAAAGAGGTGGGAGGGGAGGGATTTGCAGGGTTATTGACCCTTGTTTCTGATGCAAGAACGTGTGCAATTTCTCTTCTGTTCGTTTTGGATGCATGCATAACAAGTTAGCATGACTGCGGAGGCAAGATAGACACCTTCAGCCAGCCCATGCCCTTTTCACGCGCAGATGCCATCTGCAGATAAAGCAGTGCCCTCATTTCTTGGCTGGCTCTACCCGCCTCCCCTAGCTGACGTCCAGTGCTAGGAATTTCCCAGCTTGCAAGCATCAATTCTTGCATGGACTGGCACAAAAGCGCGCATTCCTTAGATTGATCTCATCAACTGCTTGGAACAGAAGGGCCGCTTTTGGAAAACACTCAATCCTAAACCCTTGTTTTTAATGCATAACATCCCTTCTTAAGTTCAATTGAATAGCTGCACTTCAAGAGCTAGAGTTAACTTCAGGAGCTCATGTGGTACGACACAATGTTGTGTCAGCAAACGCAAGTGCATTTGCCAGCCCCCTGATAAATCTTGATAAAGGCAAATGATTACCTGTAACCTGGATGACTGAGATAAGCTTGCTCATCTGCAAAGGGCAAGTATTCATGAGAAGTCAAAAATGCTTTGCTACAATTGTACGTTACATGAACAGGAGCCATGCTGCACAATTGCAGGCGCATATAATAAGCTAGCACACAAGAATCATTATGACAAGCAGCTATTAATTAGAGACGACTCAGGTACTAGCTGGTTTGAAGGTGTGGGGGATTCCCAATCTTTGAGGCCTAACAAAGTTTGGTAATAAGCAGATGCAGAGTTTAGGGCCAATTGTCAGGATGGCACGATTGGCGCGCTTAAATGAATCTATGGTTGTAAATCAGCGCACAATCAGGTCAATTACAGTCCAATTGACCTCAATCCATTAACCAAGGGGACCCCGGGGTGCAGCAGTTAATAACCTGGATTTATCGTTACATTCGCCAGTCAACTCCTGACATTTACCAGCCTCCAGATGATCCTTATGGTGTATCCATAAGTGGTCTTGACCCTGTTACACCCGAGCACGCATGCGCGCGGACACGCACACGCAAACATGCACAAAGCACATGTGTCTATGTACATAGACAGCTCAAGCACACGCGCAGGCAGACAGGCACACACATATGCACACATACACATACACATAAACACACACACACACACACATACACACACACATTCACACACACACACATAACACACAGACACACACACACACGCCATACGCGCGCACATGGATGCGCAAACGAACACAAATGAATGCACGCTATGCGGGGGTGACGAAAACATCCATTGCAGCATAATTTGCGGCAAACTTATATATAAATTGAACTTGAAAACAATAAAATGTAAAGTGTATGTGACTTGTAAGCGCAACCGGGTTGAATGATCGGACGACCGGATTATCGGGGTTTTATTTAAGTTTGAACAGCAAAGTCATCTCAGCATAAAATACTTTCATATGTCCCGAAAGTTAGCTCTTTGCCGCGCACATACCGTCACCTCCATCTATGTTGTATTACTCACATTTTTATAACTTCAATATTAGCAATCGATCATGCGTCAGCTCAAGTTCCACGAGAAAAAGTTGTTGAAGAAGGTGGACTTCCTGAAATGGAAGAGCGAGGACAACATCAGGGAGCTGCAGGTTTGTACATGCACGTAACGCACACATGCATGTACCCCAATGTGTGCCCCAGCAGCCACAGGGATTTGGTGCATGCGCCTCTTTTTTTTTGTCGCACCTGGTTTGTCTACTCCTTGTGCCCACACTCCTTCTTTGCACTTGTGTTTCTCAGGTCATGCGGAGATATCATATACAGAACCGGGATGATTACAAAAAGTACAACAAGATCGTTGGCATGATAACAAAGCTGACCAACGTTTTAAAGCAGCTAGACCCCAAGGACGCCACCAGGATTGAGCTCACAGACCAGCTCTTAGAAAAGTAGGGAAATCTTGTCCTTGTTCAAACTCCCAAGTGCCAATGGGGCAGCTAACCTAGAACATGCTTTTACATCATGCTTTAGATTGAGGGCATGCCCCTGATTTAGAATGTCAATGTGCTTTGGGTTGTGATGTTCTTGCCTTCCCATGACTTAAAGTCTCTTCAGACTTAATGTTTGCTTGTATTGAAGTATGGAGCTCAAAGAGGGCTATTTTTTGTGCGTTGTGCAGGCTCACCACAATGGGTGTCCTGCCTGCCAAGAAGAGCCTTGTGCAGTGTGAGCAGCTTGCCACATCCTCATTCTGCCGGCGCCGCTTGTCAGTGGTTATGGTGCGCAACAAGATGGCAGAGACTGTGCGGGAGGCATGTACATTCATAGAGCAGGTATGTGTGCAGGGCAGGAGCAAGGTGAAACTGGGTGTGGGACTCAGAACCAAGCCTGCCAAAGGTCAGTATGTGGGCGGACAACTTGTAGCTATCCCAAGATAGCATGCAGCTTTCCATGTGCATTCGAAGCCAAGTCCATCACTGTTGTGCCTCGTCTGTCTAGATGTGCACCTGGTCGTTTTGCAAGGCTGTGCATAGTTGTATCATGCCAAGTTACCATCGAGGATGCCACCAGCTGTCATTATGCACAACGGCCGCCCAATTGTCACCAGCTGCTCCTGAAAGAAAGCCCGATTGCAGCACATGGCTGTGGCCTGGTCCTGAAGAACTCATACCCTCTGTTTGGCACCACCCCTGTGCCTGAACTCGTGCGACACCACTCCTCCTGGTGCGCCACAGGGGCATGTGCGGGTGGGCCCAGAAACTGTGACAGACCCAGCCTTCCACGTGACCAAGAACCTCGAAGACTTTGTGACTTGGGTAGACACGTCGAAGATCAAGCGCAAGGTGGCACAGTACAATGACCGGCTGGACGATTACGACTTGATGCTGTAGACATTGAACATCTCCTTCCAAGTCACTGCTTCTGCCAAGACTGGTGAGACCACTGTCAGCCCAAGACCAGCGCGGAGCTTGAGGTTAAACACAAAAGACATGCACCTTGTGCAACTCCTCAGCTGCTGTTAAGGCGCGACTTATGCTAGATTTATGAATTCTTAGAGCTGGCAACAAAGAGCTCCAGCAAGTCAGCATGATAATTTAATTCAGACTGTGCATCCAGTAAAAGCTCAAGCCTACATTGTCACCTGTACTTTCACGTGATGGAGATGTCCTGCCAAAGGAATGTTAAAGCGGCATGCGCGTCCCATGCTGGATCACTCCTAACGACAACTTAGCACGGCATCTGATGCATTGAACTTCCAACTTTACAGTATTTTGAGCAACATGGTTGTTATTTGGCTATGGTGTCAAGAGCGTGATGGCTTGTGTGTAGGCTAATGTCATGACGTGTCAACAACATAGTATTTTCCTATTTGTTTTCTGCATGGCTATTATGTTTGGGCAGCACCCAGCGGCTCGTGCCTTCAACCGAAGTTGTAAGTTATTGCCAATATAAAAATTGGAGGGCTATCTCTTGCATTTGTACAGGATGCCATCCACTGAGTGGATCTGTGAGGGTGGCATCTTCCACGCTACTCGTCTACTAGTAGTACTAGTAGTATTTTCTCCATTAGTCTAGAATACATGTACTGCTATCATTGCATGATGCAGCCCTAAGTCAGGAATGCATGATGTAGCCCTAAGTCTGGAATGCCCCCAGAGTGGTCATAGGTTCACCTTTCAGTCTGCCTGCTCCACAAGGACGTGGTCTTCATCCTCTATTTGGAAGTGGAGGACTGGCTGGTGCTTGCACCGGACACATGGCATGCCTAGCTCCTTCAATACGTGTCGCCTGAGTTACTCTTATGGGTTACCAGCTTTTTCTTGCTTAGCTCCATCATCTTTAGTGGCAGGTGTGGCTTGATAGCCACGATTTATAGAAACTTCAACATCAAACTTAAGAAAGCAAGGAGTCGCCGATCAGCTAAAAAGATGGGGCAAATGATTGGCACTGATGGATTCTTCTGGTGCCTCTAGGTGCCGCCGCGGTACCATGCTCAGGATGCAAGCTGACAACTTGTCATTTGAAATGATAATTCAACTGGACAAAGGTTCATTCAAGCATTCACTAAATCAATTGGCGTTCACAAGGCCCTGACACCTGCCACGGCCTGCATGTAGGTCTAACCAGCCCTATTCAGATGGAGTGGACTATGAATCCCTTCTGAATGAAGTGCATGATGCCTGGTTCATCCCCAAATGCTGCTTGAATCCCATTTGCAGTCAAACTACCTGGCTGAAAGTCAAACTTAAACTTGTAAACTTGAATCCCATTTGTACCATGCTTTAACCCATATTAACATCGTTTTTCTTCAAGTTGTGAGCATCAGTGAATAATAGTCCATTTGATCACGCGAGGAATGTCTGGCCAACAATTTTTTGACGGCCCCTTCAGAAGGCAAAAGGGTTAGTTAAGGAGACTCTAACCCTTTTCCTTAACTGCTGCGGGGCGATATTCTCACTGCCTATGTAGTTTGTCTCTTTCTCTTGAAGCAGCACACCTCTCCGTATTCTGGCACTGTGTTGGGTAAAATGCCTGACGACCAGGTTGGTGGTCAACCTTTACTTGTAAACTTGTGCAAGGTCAAAAGCACGTTCTCCTACAAGTAGATCTCACAGGATGCAATTTTAGCATAGGCAACTGTTCTGCACCATCTGGCACCTCAATAACTATAGCTTTATGGTAGATCTTATGAACCTAGTGGACACCAAAGAAGTAGCCAATCCTGTGGGCAAGTGCTCTATGATCTAGGTTAGGTTGCAAGCGTGACTTCAGCTAAGCTGCTCTCATTTGTTCGGCCACCTGTCACCATCTGAAATAGTTCAAATTGGCAGCTGGCATCAACACTGTCCCACGGGGCATCTGTACTGAACGTTTGGAAGGCCCAGCTATGTAGCCCTTACCTTACCTAGCCACAATGGCCTACATTGGCAGCTTAATCTTGACTGATGCTTACCAGACATCTCAGATATTTCTCAAGGGTCAAGCTTGTCAGCCAAGCGCCAGTGCTTGATTAATCATGATTCATGAATTGCTCTTCTAATTTGAATTGATGCCATTATTTCAAGGCATGGATTGCAATCGGTTGTGCACTGCAAGGGCAGCACTAAAGACGTCAACATGAGGCAGTGCTTCAAGCTACATTAGTGATGTGAGCACATTTATTCAGCTAACCTGCATCGAGCACCTGCAATGACGGGAAGATCACACCCCTATTCATCCCAGCGTTTTCAAGCAAACACGAACATACGCCTCAGTGGCTTCCTTTTGAGAAGGCCCGGCAGACAAGAGCCAGCAATTCAATCAAAGCAGGGGGAGCATCACCACCCATCACCCCAAGGCCGCCCTATCAGGTACTGCCGCGGCAAACAAGCAGAAATTGCAACCTAGTAGTTGGCAGTAAGCAAGGAAGGAGGCAACTGCCGGCCCAGTTGGCCGGGAGCAGCAGCACGCGCCCGCCCTGCGTTACTGCCCTCACCTTCCCCCCCCAACATGCTACTTGCCCTGCTGCTGCGCCAGCTCCCCAAGCAGCTCTCCCCACCACCGTCCAGCTGATCTCCCAGTCCCCACTGCTGCTGCTGCTGCTGCCGCTTCTGGCGTTGGCCGGGGCTTCCAGGGTGTGTAGAGGGATGCCGGGGCGAGGGCGGGCCTTCGGCCGGCCCATGAAAAGCGTCCCAGGCGTGCGGGATCTGCTGCAGCTGGGGCGGCAGCAGCGCCGCCTCATGGCCTTGCCGATGCAGGAACTCCAGCAGCAGCTCCTGCTTGCGCTCGCTCTCTTGCTGGCGCAGTAGGCGCTGCTGCCGTACTGCATGCAGCTGCTGCTTCTGCCGCCGAAGCTCCTCGTTGACAGGGTTCAAGGGCTGCTGCTGCTGCTGCTGCCGCCCCTGATGCATTGATTCTTGATGCCTTTGCTGCTCCTGCTGCTGCTGCTGCTGCTGCTGCTGCTGCTGCCACCCTTGATGCATTAGTTCTTGATGCCTTTGCTGTTCCTGCTGCTGCTGCTGCTGCTGCTGCTGCCGCCCCTGATGCATGAATTCTTGATGCCTTCGCTGTTCCTGCTGCTGCTGCTGCTGCCTTTTCTGCTCACGCCGCTCTCGCTGCTGTTGCTCCTTCAGCTGCCGCTGCGCTTGGAGCTGCGCTTGCAGCATCTGCTCCTGCCCCTCACGCTCCAGCTGCAGCAGGTGCTGCTGGCGCCGTCGCTCGCACAACAGCTCTTCTTCCTGATGCCTCTGCTCTCTCTCCTGCCTGAGCTGCCTGCGCACCTCTAGCGTGCGCTGCTCCTGCTCCTGAGCTTGCTGCAGCAGCAACTGCTCCTGCTCCTGCTGCTGCTTCTGCTGCTGCCTTTCTTGCTGCTCGCTCTTTTGCGACAGGCGCTTGAGCAGGCGCCGCTCCTCTTCCTCGAGACTCCGTGCGCTCAGCAACAAGCGCTGCTGGTGCATGCGGCGACTGTCCTGGTCAATGATCCTGGACAGCCAACAGCATGGTAATAAAGTGGCAAGAGCACTGAATTCACGGAGTACAGGGGCAGCAGAGCTGGAGAGGATGGTGCTACTTACACCAGGGAGGAGTGAAGGGGCGCCTCGGGCCTTGGTGATCCCTGTTCCCTTGATTGAATTGGGGGAGTGCTTTCATGTCCTACGCAGCTTTTCTTTTTCTTTCTTTTGGGGCCCAGAGCAGCTGTACTCCTGAGCGGCCTGCTTGCCATGCTACAAAACTACATCTGGGCATGCTTGCAGGAGGCCCCCCTTGGTGCCATGCACCAGCTTCACCCTTTGTGAACATGTGTCACCAACCCACCTGCACTTGCTTGAAGCGCTGACAGCCATGAGCCTATCTCACACACAGGCAGGCAGGCAGGCACACACGCAGTACCTGGGGCCCTGGGCAAGAGGCAAGGTGATGCGCGATCCCAATGGTCTAGAGTTGCAGAGTCTGCCCCTTATTGCAGCCACACTCATGCATGCCCTTGCGTGCATGCCCTCCCCTGCCCTCTCCTGAGCACGCACGCATGCACGCACGCATCTCCCCCACTCCCCTTTTTCACACGCACACACACATGTCAGTGCTCACATACACTCGTTCACATGCATGTAAGCGCACACACAAACTGGCGCACACACGCCCATGCCCACACATAAGCACACAAATCCCTAAGTTACACCTCTTGCAGAAGCAAGGGGGCGTGTTGGAGCGCAGGCAAGCCAACGCGGGGGTTGCATTAGAGCGTGGGCTGTAGCCCGCGCGAACCCACCATAGAAAGGTCAAGGTGCGCGCGCGATCATGCTGGCTCAAGCGTGTGTGTGCCGCAAAAGGCAGTCAGCACCGCCCCCAGCCCTTGCACCACGGCCCCACACACTCACTGGAGGCGGTCCAAGCGCGCGTCCTGCTCCAGAACCTGTGCCAGCGTCGGCGCCGCCATGTTAAACCCTGCCAGGGCCTTGCCCTGCCGCTCCCGCTGCTGCTGCTGCGGGGGGACCTGTAGTGGTTGCTGTTTGGGCACAGATTCTGCACGCAGGGCCTGGGCAGCCGCAGGCGCGTGAGGCTGGCGCAGGTGCGTGTGAGGCTGAGGGCCGGCGTAAGGTGGGGGCGGAGGTTGCCGCTGCGGCGGAGGCGGGTGC
>LFIK01003668.1_pt1 | contig 12448 bp, 13 predicted proteins | sample 643401 | NCBI WGS metagenome assembly LFIK01 (sample SAMN03777447, study PRJNA286221) | soda lake metagenome | biome: soda lake; feature: Kulunda steppe; material: water; isolation source: sample T5-Br brine of Lake Tanatar-5 | place: Russia: Kulunda steppe | collected 2010-07 | reverse complement strand
TCTGAAAGATGCCCCGATCCTGATCCTCGACGAGGCCACCTCGGCGCTGGATTCGGAGTCCGAGCAAAAGATCCAGAACGCGCTGGAGCGGCTGATGGAAAACCGCACCACACTCGTCATCGCCCATCGGCTCTCGACCATCGAGAGTGCCGATCACATCGTGGTGCTGGACCGTGGCCAGGTCGTCGAGGCGGGCTCGCACGCCGAACTCCTCGCGCAAAACGGGCACTACGCCACATTGCAACAAGTGCAATTCGACGAAGAACCGGCAACGACGGGGACGGAAGATACTCACTACCCCACCCCATGAGGGCGAAGTTCCGGGCGCGAGTTGTACAATACGGCGCATCCTTCCATTCCCCGTAAAGGACGTCCCCCGCACGATGAAAGGCTCGCGTAGCGACAACGCTCTGCACCCGACCAATTGGGGTCAGGCCACCGCCATCGCGGTGCTGTGGCTGATCGCCCGCCTGCCCTGGCGCTGGGCCACAAAACTGGGGACTGGACTGGGGCACCTGCTCTACCACCTGGCGCGGGACCGGCGTTACGTGGTGCGGCGCAACCTCGAGCTCTGCTTTCCGGACCTGAGCACCGAAGAACGCGAACGCTGGGTGCGCGCGAACTTCGGCTATACCGGGCGCGGCATCGCCGAAGTGGCGCTGGGCTGGTTCGGAGGGCCGGGCGTGGATCGCGTGCCCTTTCGCGTCCACGGACTGGAGCACCTGAACGCGGCAAAAGAGGCCGGCGACCCGGTGATCCTGCTGTCCGGACACTTCTCCTGCATCGAGATAGCCGGCCGCCTGTTCGGCCAACAGGTAAACATGGCCGCGATCTAAAAGCCCATGGAAAAGAAACCGGTGCTGGAGCGCGCGCTGAAATACGGGCGCGAAAAGAAACTGGAGCGGGTGATCTCCAAGGACGACATCCGCGGCATCCTGCGCCAACTCAAGAAGGGCGGGACCATCTGGTATGCCGGGGACCAGAACATACGGCGCACCGAACAGGTCTTTGCGCCATTCTTCGGCGTGCAGGCCTCCACCACCACCGGCCTGTCGCGGCTGGCCCGCATGGGCCGGGCCCGGGTACTGCCGATGTTCTACTACGTGAACGCAGCCGGCGACGGCTACGAGTTCGTAGTCGGCCCGCCGCTCGAGGACTACCCGAGCGACGACCGCGCCGCCGACGCAGCACGCATGAACACGGTGCTGGAAGAGGCCGTGCAACATGCGCCGCAGCAGTACTTCTGGGTCCACCGACGCTTCAAGACCCAGCCGGAAGGTGCACCCAATCCCTATCCGGGGCTACGGTACACACACATCGGGCGCATGCCCTGGCGGAAGAAAAAGAAGGCCCTCGAGAAACAGCGCAAGAAGGCGACCCGGGAAAAGGGCACGGACGATGCCTCCTGAATACTCGGCGGAGCACCCCCTGACAGGGAGCCCACCTCGCGAACTGTGCCTGCTACGCCTTTCGGCCCTGGGCGACTGCACACATGTCGTCCCGATCGCGCGCATCAGCAAGGCCCCGGTGCTGCCGTTCTTCGCCTGCCGTCGCGACGACGGCCATTACGTGTTGACCATCCATCCGCCGCTGGAGGACTTCCCCACCGATGACCCGGTCGCGGACACCGCCCGCGTCAACCGCATCATCGAACAGGCGGTCATGGACGCCCCGGCACAGTACTTCTGGAGCCACAAGCGGTTCAAGAAACGCGCGGGCCTGTCCGCCCCCTACAAAAGCGGCCGCAATGCACGCTGACGCCCCGCAAGCGGGACGCGGCAGCCGCCATTACCGGCATTTCGAACCGGGGCTGCTGCCCGCGGCCGACTGGGTGTTCAAACCGGCCGAGCTACAGAGCCGCGGCCTGATCACCCGGCGCGCCAGCGGCCGCCACAGTGCCTACCTGTTCCGCCATGGCGAGCGCGGCTATGTGCTGCGCCATTACTGGCGCGGCGGCATCGTAGCACGGCTGATCCAGGACAGTTACCTGTGGACCGGGCTCTACCGCACCCGGGCCTGGCGCGAATGGGAACTGCTGCGCACCCTGGCTGCGGACGGCCTCCCGGTGCCGCGGCCGGCCGCGCTGCGGGTGATCCGGCGCGGCCTTCTCTACCGCGCGGACCTGGTCACGGTGGAACTGCCGGGGACCCACACGCTGGTCGACTGCCTGCAGCAGGAGGCCCTGGCGCCGGAACGGTGGCGGCGTATCGGCGCGGCCGTCCGCCGGCTGCACGAACGCGGCGCCTGGCACGCCGATCTGAACGCCCGCAACATCCTGCTGGACACCGACGGCGGCATCTTCGTCATCGACTGGGACAAGGGCGCCCTGCGGACGCCGCGGGCGCAGTGGATGCAGGCCAATCTCGACCGCCTGCAGCGTTCCCTCGCGAAACTGGCCATGCAGGAGCCGGCGCTGCACTATGACGACCGCTGCATGGCCGAGCTGCGCGCCGGCCATGCAGCGGCGGCCAGCGGCTGAACCGCCGCGGCGGCGCCCGCGAATCACCCACGAACGACCTCTGGACTACCACCATGACCGACGTAATGACCGTTCCCGTCTCCTTTGGCGAAGTGCTGGACAAGATCACCATCCTGGAGATCAAGTCCGAGCGCATCGACGACCCGGCCAAACTGGAGAACATCCGTCGGGAGCTGGACGAGCTCAACCGCGTGTGGAACAACACCCTGTCCGACCCCGGTCGGGTCAGCGAGCAGCGCCGGGCGCTGAAGGCGATCAACGAGGAACTCTGGGAGATCGAGGACGCGATCCGCGAACAGGAGGCCGCCGGCGACTTCGGCGAGCGCTTCATCGAACTGGCGCGCTCGGTGTACATCACCAACGACAAGCGCGCCGCGGTGAAGAAGGAGGTCAACCTCACGCTGGGTTCGTCGCTGGTGGAGGAAAAATCCTACCGCGACTACACCCGGCGCTCCGGCGAGAAGGCCTGACCGCCCGAGCAACGGGCAACCAGGCTTCCAGTCTGTATCGCCGTTGGTCGCCCGCGTCACCGACCAACCGGCCGTGATGATCGATCCGGCGGCACGGCCATGTGCCACGAGGCCGGCCGCGGTTCAGTCGGCGGCCGCCGCACCGGCCCACCCGCGCGCGGCCACCCAGCGATCCAGCATCGCGGTGGCGTCCTCCACGGAGATCAACTCCATCGCGCCGGGGAACTCCGCCTTCGCGCCCCACCGGGCCTCGTCGACGCTGCGGCCGGTGAACTTCCCCAGCGCCTCTGGATAGTGGTTCACGCACCACTGACGCGAATTGTACGGCCCGGAACGGTCGGGGTTGCTGGCGGCATACAGGCCCAGCACATCCGTCCCCATTGCGTTGGCCATATGCGCCGGACCAGTGTCCGGCGCCACCAGCAGGTCGGCCCCGGCCAGCAGCGCGGTCAGCTGCTTCAGGGTGTCCTGCCCCGCCAGGTTCAGCGCCCTCCTCTGGCGCATGTGCGATTCGATCTCCGCCACGAACGCCTTTTCCGACTCCGCCGGGCTGCCGACCAGGATCACCCGCGCCCCGTGGACCGTGATCGCATGGTCCGCCAACGCCGCATACCGCTCCGGCAGCCAATTGCGCAGCGGATGACTGGCACAGGGGCTGAAAACGATATTGAGCCGGCCAGGCTCCAGATGTTGCTCCGCGAACGCCCGGTCGCCATCGCCCAGCGGCATCTCCCAGCGCGGTTCCGCCGCCCCCAGCCCAAGCGGCTCGAGGAAACTCGCCAGACAGTCGCGCACGTGCTGACGCGGCACCGCGTTGATGCGCCGGTTGACCACCAGACCATGCAGATCCTTGCTGCGCGCCCGGTCATAGCCCACCCGGACCGGCGCGGACACCAGCGCCGCGGCCAGATTGGCCCGCAGCGCCACCTGCATGTGCAACAGCGCATCGAAGCGCCGCGCGCGCAGCTGACGCCGCAACTCCCGATACCCCGCAAGCCCCGCCTTCTTGTCGAAGACGATGAACTCCACGCCGGGCAGATCGCCGACCAGGTTGGCCTCCAGCTTGCCGATGATCCAGGTGATACGGACATCCGGCCACTGACGCTGCAGGCTCAGCACCACCGGCACCACGTGCGTCACGTCCCCGATCGCCGACAACCGCAGAATACAGACCGACTTCATCGCCCCGCCGCCCCCCCGGATACCGCGGCCTTCAGACGGCGCCGGCCACGTTTAATGCCGGTAATCAGCCTGTCCAAGCGACGGGCCAGACGCATGGACCACGAATGCCGGATCGTATCGGGGACATAATCCCAGCCGGCGGGCATCGTACGCAGGTACTTGGACAGCTCGATCCGGCTGCGCAGACGGCAGAAAAACCGCGGGCGCCGCAGGCGAAAATCGATGAACACGACCTCGTTTCCCCGAATCAGATAGTTCTTGGCGTGAGCATCCCGGCGCAGGTAGCAGAGCGCATGCAGACGGAGCAGATCCGGGGTTACCAGCGCCGCGTGGCGTTCATCCGCCCTCTCCCCCTCCACATGGTGGTAGAGCAGGGAACCGTCCACAACCATTCCCCCGGCTCGGCGCTGCACCGCCAGCACGGGCTCGGGACCGCTCAGCCCCAGCCCGCGCAATTCCTCCATACTCCGGAAATGCCGGAATGCTTCACCGTCACGCAGTAGCGTCAGCATCCGCTCCCATGGACGATCGTTCCGGCCCCGCGGAATCTTGTACATGCAGTCGTGGCCATCGATGTCGATCCGCGCGATATAGGTGCGCCGGTCATCCTTGAACACCGAGACGACATTGAACGCCTGGCGCTCCAGCGCATCCGCCAGACGCACGGCCTCGTCCCGGGGCACGTTCGCGACCAGCTCGCGCCCGTTGTGCTTGAATTCCTGCAAATCCGTCTCCCCAACCATTACTACCGACCACAACCGCGCTTACCTGGGGCCCGGCTGCCGCACACGCCCTGGATTTCGCAGACCGCGAGGGGCCTCAATCATGCCACAGCGCAAATAGTGTCACCGCAGCCACGCCGCCCGAGTAAAAACGCAACCAGATACCAGCGACCGTCGTTCCCCCCGCAGGGCATTCGTGGCACACTGAATGGCTAGCGGAAACCGCGCTTCCGCGGCCCGGCGACATCCCGCGCTCCAACCCCGGACACACCCGAAAGCATCAGATGCCCGAACCCGCAGCCCGCCGTGCTTTCGATCACGCCGCCCTGACGCTGCGGATGCCCCCTACCCACTACGTCGGCCTCGCCGGTGTCGGCCTACTGCTGTTCGCGACCGGATTTTCCAAGTCCGGTCAGAACCTCGGCATGGCTTTGGCGCTGCTGGCCTTTCTGGCCGGCTTGTGGCTGCACCGAGGACGGTGGTGGCCGGTTCTCGGGTCGGACTGGACGATGCGCTGGATCGGCGTCTGGGTGGTCTACATCCTCGTGCTCGGCGTCACAATGGCCCAGCTCGAGCCGGACACCGCCGGACGACAATTTGAATACATATGGAAGCTCTCACGCTTCTTCCTCATCGGACTCGTGGCCTGGTGGATTGCGGTCGCGTTCCGGCACGCCATCAGCGGGTACATTTTGTTACTCGTTGGCTTCGTGCTCGGTGCACTCATCTTCCACCACGAGCAGGGCTGGCCGTGGGGTGTCGGCGGGGCCCGGGCGGAGCTATGGGAAGGCCGCCAGTTCTATACCCTGTTCAGCGCCTCGGTGCTCGCGCTCGCCTTGATCCTGACGCGGGACATCTGGGGGCGAAGGCGGAGCCGCTGGTTCTGGGCTCGTGGCTTGTTGTGGCTGGCCGCCATACTACTGGCCGCGAACAGCCTGCTGGTATCACAGTCACGTGGCGGGCTGCTGGGGCTTACCGTCGGGCTGGTTTTCGCGGGGGCTGGCCTTGGGTATCGCCAGCTGTGCTCGGATGCCGCCCAGTCCCGCTCTAGGCGCAGGCAGTGGCTGGCGGCGGCCATCGTTGCCGTACTCCTGGCGCCCGTCCTCTGGCTGGGATGGGAGGCAAACAGCGACCGCATCAGCCACGACGCCGCGGTGATTGCCGAGGCTATCGAATCGGGCGAGATCCAGCGCAGCAGCATGGGAGTGCGGATGACGCAATGGCAGCACGCCATCGGTCTGCATCAGGAGCGCCCTTGGTTCGGCTGGGGGCCGGGGGCCGGTGCGTATCTGCATGAACTCGCGGCCCTGCCGTCTGCATTCCGGTCGGCCGGGTCGCACTTCCACAGCTCCCTTATCGACCTGCTTTTGTGGACCGGCCTGATTGGCGCGGCTATCGCCGCCCTGCTATTCACCAGCCTGGCCGTCGGACTCTGGCGTCTAACACGGCAACCCGGGCCAGAGGGGCGCATGGCGCTGGCAGCCCTCACCGTGATGGTCATCGCGATCATCGCCAGCACCACCCAGACGTATTTGACCTCACAGGTCAGTTGGTACTATCTGGCCGCGTTCCTCGGCCCGGCCCACGCCCTGTTGCTGAAACACGCCTCCAACCTCACGGTAACTTCGGCGCAACCCAAAACGGGCAGGGCCCGCCAATGAAACGCGTCGCGTTCATCATCGACTCGCTCACTGGCGGCGGCGCTGAACGCTCCGTGGTCACACTTGCCACCGAGATGACGCGGCGCGGCCTCGAGGTCTGTCTCCTCACACTCGGCGATGAATGCGCGTACACGCTAGACCCGGCCATCCGCCACCTGCCACTGAGTACGAACGAGGAGCGGACGCCCGGCAACCGGGTTCTGGCGCGCCGCCTGCGGCGGGCCATGATGCACCTCGAACAAGATGCCCCCTTTGATCTCCTTGTCGCCAACCTTCTACGCACCAGCGCGGTGGTGCATCGCGCAAGGATCCCCGGCGTCTACTATTGCCTGCGGAACTCACTCGGACCACAAATTCGGCGGACCCGCACCGCCATTAGCCGCCCCTGGTGGCGCCACCACGTGCGGCGTCTGTACAACGGGCAACACCTGCTGGCGATCTCGGACGGCGTCACTAGAAACATCCAGACCGAGCTCCGGGTGCATCCGGCATCAATACGAACAATCCCCAACGGATTCGATCTTGGCGAGATCCGCGAACGCACACGCGAACCCCAGCCCGAAGCGGATGACTTGCGCCCGTTCGTGCTGCATGTAGGGCATTTCAAACGCCAGAAGCGCATCGACCGCCTTCTCGAGGCGTGGGCACAGCTGGACGTCCCGCATCGTCTGGTGCTGCTCGGCACCGGATCGCGCCGCAAGACCCGGCAACTCCGCGAGCAGGCCGAACGGCTCGGCATCACCGACTCGGTGGTATTTCCCGGCTTCCACGAGAACGCCTACGCATGGATGGCCCGGGCGGACCTGCTCGTGCTGGCATCCGACTTCGAAGGGTTCGGCCGCGTGATTGTCGAGGCACTGGCCGCGGGCACCCCGGTCGTCAGCACCGACTGCCCCTCCGGACCCGCCGACGTCCTGACCGGCCCCCTGGCCCGTTATCTCGCGCCACTCGACGACCCCGCCGCACTGGCCGCTCGGATCCAGGATGCCTTGACCGAACCGCCCGTCATCGACGACTCGGTAGTTGCCCCCTTCGCGATCCAGACTGTCACCGACCAGTATCTGAAACTCCCTGCGCGGCCGCCCGCCGGGATTCGCACAACGGAGACGACCGACTGATGGACAGCCCTTCCGGGGCCGACCGTGCAACGCCGGTCATGCTATTCATCCCGGTCAGCGGACCCCACGGGGCCGGCGAGTACTACCGCGCCCTGACAATTGCGCAGGCATGCCGCACCCATCACCCGGACTGGGACCTCAACATCTGCGTCAGCCGCGATTCCGAAGTGGAACGGCCCGACGGCATCCGGCACCACACGCTGGCGGCCTCGCCGACCCGCGACTCGCGGGGCGTCGCACGCATCCTCCGGGCGCTTCGGCCAGACCTGGTGATCTTCGACAGCACGCTGCGCCAACGCCAATTGAACCTCTGCCGCCAGGCCGGGGTGGGACGGGTGGTGTACATAAGCTCACGCCCCTCCAGCCGCCGCCGCGGGTTCGGCCTGCGCAAGCTGCGCGGCCTGGACGAGCACTGGATGATTACCACACCCGGCGATGCCCGCCTGACCCGCCGCGAGCGTCTGCTGGCCTGTCTCAACCCGCGGCTGCGAATCCGCTTCCTGTCCACGCTGCTGAACCCCGACGCACCCGGCCAGCCTCCTCCGTTTGCCGATCAGCCGGACGTTCCCGAGCGAGGCTACGTGCTGTTTGTCTCCGGTGGCGGCGGCGGCTCCGTCCATGGCGAGCCCATCGACCGAATTTTCCAGCAGGCGGCGCGACGCTTTCACGCCATGACCGGGCACCCGACCGTGCTGATCGCTGGCCCACTGAGTTCAGTATCACTGGAATCCGTGCAGGGACGGGTGGAGATCCGGTCCGTGCCTCCCGGCAGGCTCGCCACGATGATCGACCGGGCCGCGTTGGTCGTCAGCGGCGGCGGCAGCCTAGTGCAACAGACCCTCGCCCAGGGCCGCCCGCTGATCGCCGTACCGGCCGGCGGCCGCGACCAGCCGGACCGCCTCGAAGGGCTTGCAGACGAAGGTGTTCTGGAAACCTGCCCCTCGGAGCCGGAAGCAATGGCCGAGCGGGTGGCGTCGCTGACCGCCGACCGGCCAACCCGGCAACGGCTGATCACCACCGCACGACAAGCCGGCTTTCGCAACGACATGCCGGAAGTGCTCAGCGCGATCGACGAGCTTGCTTCGATCCGGCCCCCGCCAAGGAAGCGCTGAATAAAGCCATCCTGGCTTTGTCAGCGCACGCAGCGCTACATATACCGGATGGCGTTGTTGTCCAGCGTTTGCCGGGACGGAAATCCCGAGTGCTTGCGGGCCATGTCCAGCGCAGTCGGCGAGCTGATACTCTTCGGGACATTCGAAGCGGCAACCCCGGTGGCCTTTCGTGAGTCGGGAGTCATCGCCGCCCGCGACTCCGAACGCGGACAGGCGGAGTCACCTCGGTTATGTCCGGAGGTAAAGCCGGGCGGTGCACGGCGCACCTTGGCAATTGACGAATTTGGAAAAGGCATGAAGTTGAAAATTCTCTGGCTGGGGGCCGATACCCATGCACCCGGCGAGGGGCACCCCTGGCGAATAAATCACGGCGTGCCCTGGCATTACGCAGCATCCGGACGCTCGTTTTTCCGCTACTTGGACGACCACCACGACCTGACGTCTGTGGACAAGCCGGCAGCGCTCGACGCGACCCCAAACGGTGGCCTCAAGCTCGGAAGAACAGAACTCGCCCCCCTCGACGGCTACCACCTCATTATATTTTCGTGGAACTACTTCCGCCTGCATCCAAGCGAATACCGCAGTCTGTGCGAGATCGAGGATCTAGCCCGACAGCGAACGCCGGCCCTGCCGATGCTGAATCCTCCAAGTCGCCTGCCGTATCTCCACAGCAAACACGAGCTATTCGAGCTACTCGGCGGGACTCCGGGCCTGAGAGGCTGCATGCCACGGCACGTGCTCCTGAGACACCCGAACGACGTCGACACGCTCGGCAGGGCCGGGTGGCCGGTCATCATCAAGGCCGATAATGGGGCCGGAGGGAAATCGACCCACCTCGCCGGGTCGGTCCAGGAAGCGCTGCAGGCCATTCGCACCCTGCAGTGGGAAAGGCGTAGCCTGCAGATCCGGTACACATTCAACAAGAAGCGAAGGGCCCGCATACCAACACGGTTCATAGGGGTCGAATTCTTCGACACCTATGACAAGGGTCTCGGCCAGTTCACGACCTTTCGCGCGCTTTTTCTGGGCGACCGCTTGTGCTTTTGCTACCCCCACGTGTCGACCGACAACTGGTGTAGTCATACGGACATGAAGGACTCCAGCCCCGGGCGGAAGGGCTACATGGCAGCTGCAGAACGCGCTGCCTTCGAAGCAAAGCGCTTTTACAACGAATTGAATCGAGCCCGCCATGCGGCAGGAGTAGATTTCGCCGCTATTGATTTTTTGGTGGCGAACGACGAGTTAAAGATCCTCGAAATCGAGCTCAAATACGGTCTCGACCGGAATTTTTTCCGCGGGCAGAAACAGCGCTATAACCTGGATGATCAGCATTTCGCCAAGATGCTCGCAACCGCAGATATTCCACCCTTTACCGAAGAGACCTGGGAGTCATTTCTCCAAGAACGCGCCGAAAGCAGCACTGAAGGCGTAGGTTAGCCGCTAGCCACTAACCGGACGTAACCGGACGCGGACGGCCGGTCAGCTACGTAGCGAGCTGAGCAGACGGCGGGCCTTGAACAGACGTCGTTTCTCGATGGCCTTCATCACCCGGCGCAGGCGGCGAAAGTCGTCCCACAGGGACTTTTCGCGCTGCAGTGCGGGTGCAATGCACCGTTCCTGATACGCCTCGACGTACTGCTTCATGCGTCGCTCATCACGGTGCCCGTATAGCGCCTCGGCAGTGTGCCAGACGTCGAACTCGCGCCCGAATCCTTGAGCGATGGCCTCGTTGTCGATCACCACCGGGCCGTTTTCGCTCAGGACGACATTTGCCGGCGTGAGGTCGGGGTGCAGGATGCTAACGGCATCCCCGGGGGGCACGCGCTCCCAGAGCCGGGCCAGGATCGCATTGATCGCTTCCTGCTCGAGGATCGCGGGTGCCATTTTCCGGAACCGGGCGGATAACGTTTCCAGGTGCACGTAGCGGGCATCGACCCGCGCCGTCTCGGCCAGCGGCGTTTCGTGGAGGGCCTGCTGGCAGTCGAGCAGGACCACATGCTGGCGCGGCAGGGGTTCGCGGGCGCATGGCGCGCCCTCTATCCAGCGCACGACAATGACCGCGTCCTCCCGCCCCAGGAATTCTGGTACCGGTCCGCCAACCTCCCGCACGCGCTGCAGTGACGCCTCGGCGAGCGCAGCGTAGGCTGCCGAGCGGCATTCGGCCACCTTGAAGGATTCGCCACCGGCAGTGACCTTGAGCGACAGAAACCCCCGCGCATTCAATGACTCGACGCGGCTGACCGGTCCGGTCAGGAGTCGCTCCAGCACCGGCATCACCGGCGTACCGCTGGTAAAGGCGGCATCGACCGGGAGCCGGGTGGCGTGCGTTTTGCGTGCCCTACGAAACATCAACCGGCCTTGCGCCGACGCTCATGGCGCCGCAGGAAGGCGCGATCGAACCTGTATCGTAGCCAGCCAATCGGTAGCGCCACACCCCACAGCCACTTGTCGCGGACGGCGGAAGCCTGCCGGGCGACACCGTGCCCGCAATGGAACGCATACCGAACATGGTCGATGTGCTCCTTGAACAGGTCGAGACGATTTTCCTTGGCCCGGAAGTTCGCGGCCTCAAGGCAGCGGACGCAAAGAGCGTTGGGGCTGGAAAGCCTGCGCAGCCGGCCTGAAGCCAGATGGCGCGTTGCCGTAAGGCCGGTGGATTGATAATCCTTGACGGCCACCGGCTTATTGACGGTGACCAGGGGGTACCGGGTAGCAATACGGCGGTGCCTGACGCTGGGGTGAACATAGGGTTCCCCCTCGAACACCGGCGAAGGATATTCGCGCTGGACGGCCGTGCGGTATGCGATCTGCTTGTCCCCCCTGACCTTGTATACCGCCCGCTGGCTGATGTAGTCCATCCGCATCCCGTCTTCGGGGAAGGCATGGCCGATCAGCGTTCCATCGGTACGTTCACACAGCCCAACCAGCCCGGCGACGCCCTCCCGCTCTTCCGGGGCAAGGGATTCCCAGCGATCCCGGAATGTGGCCAAAGCTCCCGGCAGGAAATAGTCGTCGGAGTCGATCGACACAAACAGCTCGCCCCGCGCCTGTTCCGCACCGGCATTGGTCGCACGGTGCTTTCCCCCGTTGGGCTGGAAGTGGTAGCGGATCGGGAACGCCGCCTCCTGGCGCAGGGACTCCACGAGCATAGCGGTATCGTCCTCCGAGCCATCGTCCACGATCAGCCACTCGAAGTCCTCCGGAAGCTGGTCGCACAGGCTGCGGTAAACGCGGGCCAGCAGATGCGCCCGATTGTAGGTGGGGGTGAAGACGGTAAACAGCGGCGACGGCATCCGCGGGGTTCCTCTCGGACTAAACCTAGGGGTGATCGGGTGCGCCGCCGCGGCCCGCTGCGTGCGGCATCGGCGCGGAAGCGATGCCCGCACCGCGTAGTCTGCAGAAACGACGACGCGGGACACAGGTCCGGACGATACGTTACGCCTCGGCGTCCTTGAGGATGAACTGGGTGCCGCAGTAGGGGCACAGGAAGCGGCCGTCCGGGGTCTCGTCGATCGGCAGGAAGACGCGCGGGTGCGAGGACCACAGCGCCATCTTCGGCGTGGGGCAGTGCAGCGGCAGGTCCTTGCGCGTGACGGTGATTTCGGTCTGCGCGTTCGCGGTCGGGTACTGATCCTGGTGGTGGGCGGTATCGGGGTTCACCATGGTTTTTCTCGCATCCGGTTGACGGAAAATTTGGGCGTCTC
>LFIK01003667.1_pt1 | contig 12448 bp, 11 predicted proteins | sample 643401 | NCBI WGS metagenome assembly LFIK01 (sample SAMN03777447, study PRJNA286221) | soda lake metagenome | biome: soda lake; feature: Kulunda steppe; material: water; isolation source: sample T5-Br brine of Lake Tanatar-5 | place: Russia: Kulunda steppe | collected 2010-07 | reverse complement strand
GCCGTCGGGGAGCAGCAATGGCGCCGAGGCAGCGGCGGCGAGCCGCGCGAAGCGCTCCAGACCCATGGCCCGTACCGACCGGGCGAGGGTGTCACCGGCCCGCTCGAGCCGGGGCGGCAACGGCGTGGCGTCGGACCCCGCGCTGCTGGCGGTCGTGGCCCCGCGCTGCGTGGTCGGGTCCTGGCCCCGGGGACGCCACACACCACTACCTCTCGTCGTCACCATCTGCGGTCGGGAGGCACATCCACCAACCGACCATCGGTATCGTGGCGGTGCCGGGCAACGGCAACGACGGGGGTCGCACCGGCTGGGCCACCCGCATCGTAGTGCCGGTGCCGATCGTCGGAAGGGAAGCCCAGATGCCACCCGCAGAACCACCGTCGTCGTCCGGCGACGACGGCGGGGCGAACCGGCGCGCCGCGCAACCGCCACCACCGACCCCCGGTCGGGCGTCACCGCCACCACCACCGACGCCCCGGGGCGGCCACCAACCGGCACCCCCGGTGCCGTATGCGACCCCGTCCGGTTCGGGTTTCGCAGGGCCGGGCGGTCCGGACTTCGCAGGGCCGGCCGGTTCGGTACCCGTCGGTGGCCACGTGCTGCCGATCCGCCCGATGAGCGTGGGCGACATGCTCGATGGTGCCTTCCGGGCGCTGCGCGCCACGATCGGACCCGTCGCGCTGCTGGTGGTCGTGGTGCTCGGCCCGGTGCAGCTGCTGTTCAACCTGGTGCTGTCCCGGATCGCCCCGGCCGCCGTGGGGGCCGGGTTCGGCGACGCCTTCGTGGACGTCGACGATGCGATCGGCGCGGGTGACCTCGGTGCGCTGTTCGGCAGCACGTTCGTGTTCGGGATCATCAGCTGGCTGCTGACCCTGGTGGTCGGAGCGGCGGTCGTGGCGCTGGTCCTGCAGGTGGATCGCGGTCGCGAGACCGACATCGCCGCATCCGTCCGGTCGGCGATCGGCGTGCTGTGGTCGGTCCTCGCCGCGACGATCCTGCTCGGGATCGCCGCCTTCGCGGCGTTCTTCGGGCTGATCCTGCTCGCGGTCCTCATCGGGGTCGCCGTGCCCATCCTCGGCCTGGTGGTCGGGTTCCTGCTGTTCCTGCCCGCGGCCGTCATCGGCGGCCTGGCGTTGTTCGGCCTGATCAATCTGGTGGCACCGATCGCCGTGGTGGAACGCCAGGGCCCGCTGGTCACCATCGGCCGTGCCTGGTGGGTGCTGCGACGTCGCTTCTGGCGGGTCGTGGGCATCACGGCCCTGATCGGGATCCTGGTCGTCATCGTGACCCTGGCCGTGTCCGTGCCGTTCAGCCTCGGTGCCGTGGTCGCCGGGGGGTTCGGGTGGGTCGTCGAGTCCATCGGTCAGATCGCCGGTCAGATCGCCTCGGTGCCGGTGACCGCCTTCGCCGCGCTGCTGCTCTACCTCGATGCCCGGGTGCGCTTCGAGGGGCTCGACCTGCAGCTGCGTCAGCAGCAGCTCGGCAACCCGTGATCCCGCCCTTCGGCCACGACGCCGACGAGGTCCGGCGGCGCGCTGACGAGCTGCTCAACGCGCCGCCGTACGTCGACGGGCCACCGGGGCCCGTCCGACGGTTCCTCACCCTGCTCGCCGACCGCGTGGCCACGTTCCTCGCCGAGGTGTTCGCCGACGCCACGTTCGCCCGGGCGCTGCCCTGGATCCTGGCGGTGATCGGTGTGGTCGTCATCACCGTGGTCGTGGTCCGGCTGACCCGGGGGGCGACGCTGGACCGGGCCGTCGCCGAGGTGCCCCGCGTCGACCGTCAGCGCAGCGCGGCCGACTGGACGGCCGACGCCGACGCCGCCCAGGCCGCGGGGCAGTGGCGGGACGCCGTGCGCTACCGCTACCTCGCACTGGTCACCGCCCTGCACGACGACGGCCACGTCGAGGAGGTGCCGGGGCGGACCGTGCGGGAACTCGACCGGGAGGTCGCCGGCCGGGTGCCACAGCTCGCCGCCGACGTGGCGCGGGCCGGTGCGCGTTTCGAGGAGGTCGTGTTCGGGGGCCGACCGGCCGAGCGTGCCGATGCCGAGGTCATCCGGGCGGCCGTCGACGCCGTCGAGCGAGGCGGTTCCGGCACCCGCCGGGGTGCCGGCGCGACGGTGACCGGATCATGAGCACCACCGAGACACCCGCCAGCGGGTCCCGCCCCGCCGGAGCCGAGGTATCCCAGCAGGGGCCGACCCGGCGCACCCGGCGGCGGCTCGGTGCCGCCGTGGTCGGGATCGTGGTGCTGGTCGGCGGGGTCCTTCTGCTCGGTCCGGCCGCCGACGGGCAGCCCTACGACCCGCGCAGCACCGACCCGCTGGGGCTGCACGGCCTGGTGACGTTGCTGGGCGAGTTCGATGTCGACGTCACGTTGTCGACAAGTCCACCTAGCGATCTGTCGACAATCGTCTTCGTCGCCGTCGACCAGTTCGACGCGGACCGGCGGGGTGAGCTGGAGGCGTTCGCGGCGGCCGGTGGCACCCTGGTCATCGCGGACGCCACCTCGCCGATCCACGGCTTCGTCCCCGTCGAGGGCGGGCTCGCCGACCTCGTCGGACGGACGAGCCGCACGCCGGGCTGTGATCTGCTCCCGCAGGTCGACCGCGTGCGGCACGGTGGCTGGGCCGGTCTCGGGCTCGACACGGACCAGGATCCCGACGCGGTCACCTCGTGCTTCGCCGGTGCCGCCGACGGCGGCGATGCCTGGCTGCGGGCCCGGTCTGAGGGCGCGGGGACGATCATCGCGCTCGGGTCCCCGGACGCCTTCACCAACCGGTCGCTCGCCGAGGAGGACAACGCCGTGCTGGCGGTGTCGCTGCTCGGTGCCGAGCCCGGTGCCCGCGTCGCGATCCTGCCCCGTGCGCCGGTCGGGGAGGAGGGCACGCCCCTGCTCGAGCTGATTCCCGACCGGGTCTTCGACGCGTTGTGGCTCCTGCTCGCCGCCGTGCTCACCGGGGTGCTGTGGCGGGCCCGACGCCTCGGCCCACCGGTCGACGAGCGGCTCCCGCCCGTGCTCCCGAGCGCGGAACTGGCCCGGTCCGTCGGGGCCCTGTGGCACCGGGCCGGGGACCGCGCCGCGGTCGCCGCACGACTCCGCGAGGACCTGCGGCGTGACGCCCGCCGGGCCCTGCGCGTGCCGGTGGACACCGCGACCGACCAGCTGGTGCCCCTGCTGCACACACGCACCGGAGTCAGCACCGAGGACGCCGAGCGGGCGCTCACCGATGCTCCGGTCGGCCGGGATGCCGATCTCGTGGCGCTCGGCGCCGCCATCAGCAGGGTGCGGGAACGACTCACCCGTCCCCAGCCTCCCGCCGCCGACGACGGTGCGGAGGACGCTGCCGGCCCGCCCACCTGACCCACCGACCGTTCCCGTCCCACCGACCGTTCCGAGCAGCCGAGGACCTCATCGTGACCGACTCGTTTTCCCCGGACCCCGACCCACCCGCCGCCGCAGCGCGACCCGCGGCGTCGCCCGACGACGCCGAGGCGGCCCGCGAGGCGCTCGGTGCCGTCCGCGACGAGATCGCGAAGGTCATCGTTGGCCAGGAGGGCGTGGTGACCGGGCTGGTGACGGCGCTGATCGTGCGTGGTCACGTGCTGCTCGAGGGGGTCCCCGGGGTCGCCAAGACGCTGCTCGTGACCACGCTGGCCAGCGCGCTGGACCTGCGGGCGTCACGGGTGCAGTTCACGCCGGACCTGATGCCCGCTGACGTCACCGGCCAGACCATCCTCGACTCGTCGGGGACCGGGTTCCGGTTCCGTGAAGGGCCCGTGTTCACCAACCTGCTGCTCGCCGACGAGGTCAACCGGACCCCACCACGCACCCAGGCCGCCCTGCTCGAGGCCATGCAGGAGCGCCAGGTGTCGGTCAGCGGCACGACCCATCCGCTCCCGGAGCCCTTCCTGGTCGTCGCGACCCAGAACCCCGTCGAGCACGAGGGCACCTACCCGCTGCCCGAGGCCCAGCTCGACCGCTTCCTGTTCAAGTTGCTGGTGCCCTACCCGACGCGCGATCAGGAGCGGTTGATCCTGGAACGCCACCACCGGGGCATGGACGCCACTCAGCCCGGCAACGCCGGCGTGCGCGCCGTCGCCGGTGCTGCGCAGCTGCGGGCCGCCCGGTCGGCCGTGGAGGGCGTGCAGGTCGCCGACGAGGTGCGCGGCTATCTGGTCGACCTGGTGCGCGCCACCCGCGACTCACCCTCGGTCGAGCTGGGCGTCAGCCCCCGCGGTGCGACCATGCTGCTGCACGCCGCCAAGGCCTGGGCGTGGCTCGGCGGGCGGACCTTCGTCACGCCCGACGAGGTCAAGGCCGTCGCCAAGCCGACGCTGCGCCACCGGTTGCACCTGCGACCCGAACTCGAGCTCGAGGGGGCGGACGCCGACGGCGTGCTGGATCAGGTCCTGGCCACGGTGCCGGTGCCGCGGTGACGACACCGCTCGCACCGCCCGACGCCGACGAGCCGATGCCGGCGCCGGTCCCCGCCACGGCGAGCCGCGCGTGGTGGGCCGGCGTCCTGCCCGTCCCGACCCTGCGCGCCGCCGCACTGCTGGTCGGTGCCGCGGTGCTCGTCCTCGTCGGACCGGACGTGATCGGGGTGTGGCCGCCGCTGGTCCTGGTCGCGCTGGCCGTGGTCGTGGACCGGGCGCTGGCACCTGCACCGTGGCGCATCGAGGTGGCCCGGTCCCTGCCGGTCCTGATCCCGCTCGACGGCAGCGGTGAGGTGGTCTGGCGGTTGCGCAATCCCTCGGCGCGGCGGATCACCGTCGGCATCGCGGACGAGCTCGCGCCGTCGCTCGGGGCCACGACCCGCCGGATCCGTACGCCCCTGGGGCCGGGTGGTCGCGCCCGGGCGTCGAGCCCGCTGCATCCTCGACGTCGCGGCACCTTCCGCCCGACATCGCTCACCGTCCGGGTCGTCGGCCCGCTCGGGCTGGCCTCGCGGCAGGCCCCCCGGTCGCTGCCGGGGCGGCTCGAGGTCCATCCGAGCTTCCGGTCCCGGGACGCGGCGGAACTGCGCATCCGGCGCGCCCGGATCCTGCAGGACGGACTGCGCTCCGTGCGTGGGCGGGGCGGTGGCACCGAGTTCGAGGCGCTGCGGGAGTACGTCGAGGGCGACGACGTCCGCCACGTCGACTGGGCCGCGACCGGCCGGGCCGGCCATCCGGTGGTGCGCACCTTCCGCGCCGAGCGCAATCAGACCGTGATCGTCCTGCTCGACACCGGCCGCGTCGTCGCCGGCCTGGTCGACGGGGTGCCCCGGCTGGACCACGGGATGGACGCGACGCTGGCGCTGGCCACCGTGGCCACCAACCTCGGCGACCGCATCGGGCTGGTCGCCTTCGGGGCCGGGGTGCGCCAGATCGTCCCGCCCCGCCGGCAACGGGATCAGCTCCGACGTCTGTCGGGGGCGATGCACGCCCTGGAGCCGGAACTCGCCGAGTCCGGCTACCACGACGCGTTCGCGGCCACGCTGGCGCGTTTCCGCCGCCGGGCGCTGCTGGTGATCATCACCGAACTCGCCGACGAGGCGATGCAGCAGACGCTGCTGCCGGCGCTGCCGTTGATCACCCGGGAACACGCCGTCGTGGTCGCGTCCGTGCAGGACCCGGCGGTCGCGGCACTGCGCGACACGCAGCCCACGCAGGCGACCGAGGCCTACGCGGCGGCGGCCGCGGGTCGGGTGCTGAGCGACCGGGCCCGGGCCGCGAGCCGTCTGCGCCAGCTCGGCGCCCAGGTCGTGGACGCGCCGCCCGACGAGCTGGCCTCGCAGCTGGCCGACCTCTACCTCGACGTCAAGGCGCGCGGGGTGCTCTGAGCGGGCGGGTCCCACGAGGGCCCGCTGTGCAACCGGGTGCCCTCGCCGAGCGCACCGGTGAACCCGGCCCGGGCGGCGCCACGGCCGGCGACGACGACCCAGGCCAGGAACGCGGCCCAGACTCCCGCGCCGATCCCGACCCGGACGGTCGCCGACCACGGCTGGCCGGTCACGTAGCCCTCGATCAGGCCCGCGACGAGGAAGACCAGCACCAGCCCGAGCGCGATGACGACCGATCGACGGCCGGCGTCGGCCAGCGAGTCGGCGCGTCGCCGGTCACCCGGCGCGATGATCGCCCAGCCGAGCCGCAGGCCGGCACCACCGGCGATGAAGACCGCCGTGAGCTCCAGCAGGCCGTGGGGCAGGATCAGCGTCCAGAACCGGGTGGCCTCGCCGGCACCATGGAACAGGCCGCCGGCGAGCCCCACGTTGAGCCCGTTGCTCCCCAGGATGAACAGGGTCGGGATGCCGAATGCGATACCGGAGCCGAACGCCGTGGCACCGACCCGGAAGTTGTTGGTGAACACGCGGGCGAAGAACGTCGTGCCCGGTTCCGCGGAGTAGTACTCCTCGAACTCGGTCTCGAGGTAGGCCTCGCGGGCCTCGGCGGGCAGCGCCGCCTCCACCGCCGCCGGGGTCGTCGCCAACCAGATGCCCGCGGCGAGCGCGGCGATCATGAAGACGGCGGTCGACACCAGGATGGGTCGCCGGTCGTGCCACACCGCGGCGGGAAACGCCCGGGTCGTCGCATGCCAGACGGTCGCCCAGGTCCGGGGTCGACTGCCGTGGACCACCGCGGTCGATCGCCCGATCAGCGCGGAGAGGTAGGCGGCGAGTTCGGGATCGGCGAGGTGGGTCCGGGCCGTGGACAGCTGCGAGGAGACCCGCAGGTGCAGACGGACGAGCTCATCGAGTTCGTCGGCGTCGAGCGCCCCCGGTTCGCGGCCCGCCCGGCGGGTCAGCTCCTGCAGCCGATCCCAGGTCGGCCGGTTCCGCTCGATGAAGCCGTCGAGATCCATGGCTGCTCCTGGGGCCGGGTCACCCGTCGCGTCGCGGTGTCCGGATCGTCGGGGATCGGCCGGCCGTGTGGTTGCGGACGGCGGCGGGCGATCGGACTGCGGTGGCGATCGAACGGCGGCGGGCGATCGGACTGCGGGTGGACGAAGAGCCGTATTGATGTGTTGCTATGTCGACTTATTGATGCCGTTCTGGTGCGGGACGGCAACGATCGTGGTGTCGCGGGGCTGCCGGTGACCGCCCGGTCGGCGGGACCGCGAGCGGTACCGTCCACCCTCTCGAGTGTAGGAGGCAGCCATGAGCGGATCCCCGCACGCCGTTCCGGCCGTGATCACCCCCGATGCGGTCGGGCTCGACCTCGATGTCGCGACGCTCGGGTCACGGGGCGCGGCGTATCTCATCGATGCGGCCGTGCTGGTGTCCGGGCTGACGATCATCGGCATCGCCCAGGCCTTCCTCGGCGGCGGCGGTTTCGTCGACGGGTGGTTCGGGATCGCCGTGCTGTTCCTGCTCGGGATGCTGCTGCTGTTCGGCTATCCCATCGGGTTCGAGACGATGAACCGGGGACGCACACCGGGGAAGATGGCGCTGGGTCTGCGGGTCGTCACGGTGGAGGGTGCGCCGATCGGCGTCCGGCACGCGGCCATCCGCGCGATGGCGGCGCTGCTCGAACTGCTCGGGACCGTCGGGGCGATCGCGATCCTGACCTCCTTCGCCTCGTCGCGGTCGCAGCGGCTCGGTGACCTCGCCGCCGGCACCCTGGTCGTGCGCGAACGGCGGGGGAGTCGGTCCGGACCGCAGGCGGCGGTCTTCCGGGTGCCGGCCGGGCTGGAGTCGTACGTGGCCAGCGTGGACGTGCGGGCGCTGGGTGCCGCGGACTACGCCGCCATCCGGGAGACGCTGCAACGCGTCGACCACCTTCCCCCGGCGATCAGCGAGGAGCTGACCCGCGGGCTCGCCGCCAGACTGCTCCCGCGCATCCAGCCGCCCCCACCCGCGGGCGTCGGGGCGCCGGTGGTCCTGCAGGCGCTGGCCGCGGCGATCCAGGCCCGCCGCCAGCCCATTGGAACGCCGGCAGCGACGGCATCTCCGTCGCAGCCCTCTGCGCCGGAGCCGGGCGCCGGAGCCGGTGACCGCGGCACCGTCACCGCCGCGGCCGGGACCCCGCAGCCCCCGCAGGCCGAGCAGCAGCCGACGGCGGATCAGCGCCCGCAGGCGGACCAGTCCCGGCAGGCCGGTCCACCGGCCCGGACCGAGGCCCCCTCCCGATCGACGGGATTCGCCCCACCGGACTGACCCGTCGCGGGTCGCCCTGTCGGTCCAGCCATGTATTGACTTGTCGACAAATTGACACACGACGGTCCGGCCCCCGTGGCCTGCGGCGGCCGGGCCGGGGGCGTGGGTCCCGAACCATTAGGCTCGGTCGCTCGTGGCACCGTCGACGAGGTGTGGGACCGATGACCTACCAGGTGAAGCTCGAGGCGTACGAGGGGCCGTTCGACCTGCTCCTCGACCTCATCGCGCGCCGGAAGGTCGACATCACCGACATCGACCTCGCCGAGATGACGTCCGACTTCCTGGCCCACCTCGGTGCGGGCATCGAGGAGTTGGACCTGGAGACCGCGACCCGGTTCCTGGTCGTGGCGGCCACGCTGATCGAGCTCAAGGCCGCCCGGTTGCTGCCGGCGGACGAACGCGAGGAGCTCGAGGATCTGCTGGGCGACGCCCGGGACCTGCTCTACGCCCGGCTGCTCGAGTACCGCGCCTTCCGTGACGTGGCCCGCATCCTCGATCACCGCCTGCACCAGCACGAGGGCTACGTCACCCGCGAGGTCCCGCTCGAGCCGTGGATCCAACGGCTGGTCCCGGAGACCCCGCTGCCGATCGACGTGCAGGGCCTGGCGGCGCTGGCCGCGGCCGCGACCGCGCCCACCCCGGACCGCAGCGTCGATCTGACCCACATCCGGCGCAGCTACCTCACCATCCGCGAGGCCGCCCTGCAGCTGCTCGCCGCGCTCCCCGACGAGGGCGAGTCGGCCGGGTTCCGCACCCTGACGCGCGACCGGGGACGCGGCGACCGCGTGGTGCTCTTCCTCGCCGTGCTCGAGCTGTTCAAGCTCGGCCACATCGCGCTGGATCAGCCCGATCACCGCGGGCCGCTGCAGGTGGCCCGCCGCAGTCGCGCCACCGACCTCGATGCCATCGTCGCCGAGGTGGAGCAGAACCCCGACGAGCTCGACGAACAGCCCGCGGACATGGTCGACGGTGTCACGGTCGCGGTCGGTGCCGACACCGCGGAGGTTCCGGCGTGACGAGTCCCGATGCGACCGTGCTGCGTGACCTCGAGGCGCTGCTGTTCCTCGCCGACGAGCCGATGGACGTGGTCACCATGGCGGCGGCGTGCGAGGCCGATCCCGACCACGTCGAGCAACAGCTCGAACTGCTCGCGGCCCGCACCGTCGAGGAGGACCGCGGGCTGGTGATCCGTGCCGTGGCCGGGGGGTGGCGGATGTCGACCGCCCCCGCGACGCACCCGAGTGTCGAACGGTGGGCGCTGTCGGGCCGCACCGGCCGACTCACGCAGGCCGCGCTCGAGACCCTGGCAGTGATCGCCTACAAGCAGCCGATCAGCCGAACCGACATCGGCGAGATCCGCGGGGTCAACGCCGACGGCGCCGTGCGCAGCCTGGTCGCCCGCGGGTTCGTCGCCGAGGTCGGCCGCGAGCCGGGTCCCGGTCAGGCGGTGCTCTACGGTACGACGCGACTGCTGCTCGAACGGCTAGGGCTCGGCTCCCTCGACGAGCTGCCCGCCCTGACCGACTTCCTGCCCGAGGCACCCGCCCCGGACGAGCCCGAACTCGGTGCGCTCAAGGAGGTCCGCCGGCGGCTGGCCGCCGGCGACGAGCTGCCGAGCGGGCTCGGTGGTCGCAGCGCGGCCCAGACCAACACCGGCGGTTCCGACCCGGATCCCACCACCGACGACGAGGACGACGACGTCCTGCCCCGCCCGACCCGGGCGGTCGGCGGACGCCGCGACGACGCCGACATGGACGCCTTGACCGACCGGCTCGAGACCGCCGCGCGCAACGCGATGGGGCAGCTGCGGGCCGCGGTGGCGGCCGGTGAGCGCAGCGATCAACACGACGACACCGACGCCGACGACGCCGACCAGGCCGCCGCGCCCGGCTCCACCGCCCCCGACTCCACCGCCCCCGACCCCGACCAGCCCGACGACGCGGCTGACCGGACCCCCGATGAGACCCCGGACGCGGATGCGTCCCCGGAGGACACCCGTGGCTGAGGAACGACTCCAGAAGGTGCTCGCGGCGGCCGGGATCGCCTCCCGCCGCGCCAGCGAGGACCTGATCGCCGCCGGTCGCGTGACGGTCAACGGCCAGGTCGCCGAACTCGGCAGCAAGTGCGACGCCGAGGTCGACGAGGTCCGGGTCGACGGTGAGCGCATCAACGTCGATCCCGAGCTGACCTACATCATGCTCAACAAGCCGCAGAACGTGCTCACCACCGCGGACGACCCCGAGGGCCGACCGACGGTCTTCGACCTGATCAACCTCACCCAGCGGCTGTTCCCCGTCGGGCGGCTCGACATGGACACCGAGGGGCTGCTGCTGCTCACCAACGACGGTGATCTCGCGCACGCGCTGACGCATCCGTCCTACGAGGTGGAGCGGATCTACGTCGCCCTGGTGCCCGGTCCGGTGCGCAAGAAGGTGCTCGCCGATCTGCGCGCCGGCGTCGAACTCGAGGACGGGATCGCCAAGCCGGTCCGCGCCGAGGTGCTCGAACACGACAAGGGCAAGGCGCTGCTGGAGGTCGTCATGGCCGAGGGCCGCAAACGTGAGGTCCGGCGGATGCTGGGGGAGCTCGGGCTGACCGTCGAGCGCCTCGCCCGGGTGTCCTACGGCGGGGTGGAGCTCGGCGACCTGCGCCAGGGCAAGTGGCGTTTTCTCACCCAACCGGAGATCTCCATGCTGCACGCCGTGACCTCCGGCGGCCCCAAGCCGCGCCGTCGCGGCGGGCCCCGGGCGAACAAGCGATGAGCGAGCCAGCGATGAGCGAGCCAGCCATGAGCGACCCGGCCACGAGCGACCCGGCCACGAGCGACCCGGCCACGAGCCCGACGCCGAGCGGCGCCCCGACCGAGCGCGTCCGCGCGCTGCGGGGTGCGACCACGCTCGACGTCGACGAGCGTGCGCAGTTGTTCGCGCGGACCCAGGAACTGATCAGCGAACTCTTCGCCCGCAACGGGCTCACCGAGGACGACCTGATCTCGATCGTGTTCACCGCCACCGACGACGTGCACTGCGCCTTCCCGGCCGAGGCCGCCCGGGAGGCGGGCATCACCCACGTCCCGCTGATGTGCGCGCGGGAGCTCGACATCGACGGTGGGGTCGAGCGCTGCATCCGGGTGCTCGTCCACGCCTACACCACCGCGACACCGCGCGAACTGCGGCACGTGTACCTCCACGGTGCCCGCCAACTGCGCACGGACCTGCCCGAATGAGTGAACGAGACGCTCGTGGGTCCCACACCGATGCCGGGAGCCCGAATCCGGCATACGGACACCTAGGGGCGGCGCGAAACGCCCCAGGTGGGCGATCCTCGTGCGTTCGTCCTGGTCGGCTCGCCGCCGGACGCGGACCCGGCTGCACCCCGGTCCGGGGCGGGCCGAACTGATGGACGTCCTGCCGCAGCGGCTGGCCATCGTCGGCGCGGGCCTCGTCGGCGGGTCCATCGCCGCCGCGGCGCTGGGTGCCGGCATCCGGGACGTGCGGATCACGGACGTCGACGCGACCGTCCGCGAGCGGGCCCGGACCCGCCCGTGGGGGCACGCCGTCCACGACGAACTGGGCCGTGCCGTGCGTGATGCGCAGATCGTCATCGCCGCGGTGCCGAGCGGTGTGGTGGGCGAGGTGCTGCTGCAGGTGGCCCCGTTGGTGGATGCGACGGCGATCCTGACCGATGCCGCCAGCCTCAAGGGCGACTTGACCCTCGATGTCGCATCGAGGTTGAGGCTCGACCCTGACTTGAGGTCGAGGGTCGGGCGCTTCGTGGGCGGTCACCCCATGGCCGGCAGTGAACGCAGCGGGCCCGAGGCGGCCGATCCGCACCTGTTCGACGGGGCGACGTGGGTGCTGACCCCGACCGTCGACACCGACGACGACGTCCTGCCGACCCTGTCGGTGCTGCTGCGTGCGCTCGGGGCCCGGGTGGTCGCGTTGTCGCCCGCCCGGCACGACGAACTCGTCGCCATCGTGAGCCACCTGCCCCAGGTCGCCGCGTCGGCGCTCGCGGACGTGGCGGCCGACGCTCTTGACGAGACCGGCGACGCGGTGCTGTCGGTCGCCGGTGGGGGCTTCCGGGACACGACCAGGATCGCGGCCAGCGATCCCGCGTTGTGGGAACCGATCCTGCGCGGGAACCGGGACGCCGTGCTCGGCGCGCTGACCGCGTATGCGTCCCGCCTCGAGCGGCTGCGTCACGCGGTGGCCACCGACGACTGGGCGGACGTCACCGCCGTGCTGACCCGGGGGAGTGCCGCCCGGCGCCGCCTGGCCACCAAGGAGGTCGTCGACGAGGTCG
>LFIK01003665.1_pt1 | contig 12452 bp, 7 predicted proteins | sample 643401 | NCBI WGS metagenome assembly LFIK01 (sample SAMN03777447, study PRJNA286221) | soda lake metagenome | biome: soda lake; feature: Kulunda steppe; material: water; isolation source: sample T5-Br brine of Lake Tanatar-5 | place: Russia: Kulunda steppe | collected 2010-07 | reverse complement strand
GTGAAACGCATCCCCTCGGCCGCCAAACGATCCAGATGGGGAGTTTCGTAAAACGTGCTGCCGAAAGAAGCAAGATCAGTCCAGCCGAGATCATCGGCATATAGCACGATGACGTTCGGCCGCGATTCCGATTCCGCAAAAGCCGGGGTCACTGTAGCGATGACGGCGGCCGCAGCGAGTCCCGCCGCGGCTCTCCATTTAAATCTTCTTTCTTGTCTCATAAAGTGTGCTTCCGTTTGGGCAAGTGCTCTTTAGCGGGAGGGTCTCTGGAGCTCGGTAATCTCTTTCAGAAAATCCCTCATTTCCGCGAGCTTTTCGGGATGTTCCGCCGCCAGATCCGTGGTCTCTCCCGGGTCGTCCGCCAGATTGAACAAAAGCGGCTGATTGCGGGGTGGCATCGGTGTGGACAATGGGTTTGGATACCTGTTGTGCCGGGGGTCCACCCACCCGGGAGCTTCTCCGCCTCGAATGAATTTCCAATCTCCCTGGCGCAGCGCAAGCAGTCCCAGCCCTTGCTGGACGAGATGATCGCGCCCCTCCATTGTCTCTCCCAACCAGGCCTTCAAGTGATTTTCACTATCCATGGCCGCCCCCACCGGAACCTCGGCCCCGGCCAGTGCCGCGAGGGAGGCGGTAAGATCGACCTGGCTCAACAGTGCGTTCGAAACAACGCCCGGCTCGACCCGGCCCGGCCAGTTCACGATCGTCGGCATCCGGGTGCCGCCTTCATAAACCGTGTATTTCCCCCCCCGATACGGACCGCTCGCCTTGTGCCCATGAGCCTTTTCAATCGCGTCCTGATAATAGCCGTCATGAAAGACGGGGCCATTATCACTCGAAAAGATAATCACCGTATTTTCCCGGAGGTTCATTTCTTCGAGCGCCGCCACGATGTCGCCCACGACCCAGTCGAGCTCGACCACGTGATCTCCCCGCACCCCGGTGACGCTCTTCCCTTGGAAATCCGGATGCGGCAGGCGGGGATCGTGATTCTGATGCATCGACATAAAAAGGAAAAACGGCTCGTCCTTGCTCTCTTCAATGAAAGTGAGCGAACGCCTGGCGATCTTGTATCCCATATCCTCGTCATCCCACCAGGCGGACTGTCCACCATCCATGAAACCGATACGACTGACTCCGTTCACAATGGTTCCCTTGTGCTGGCCACTCGCATCAAACTCCATCAGCTCCGGGTGACTCCACCCGGTCGGCAGGTTGCCGACCCGTTGGTTGTAATTGACCCGAATCGGATCGTCATCCTCGCTCCAGTTGTGAACCCGGTGACCATCCAGCCAAACGGTCGGGACCCGGTCATTGGTCGCCGGTATGATAAAGGAAACGTCAAAACCGACCTCCAGCGGCCCCGGCTTGACGTCGGCGTTCCAGTCAACATCACCGTCGCCGAGTCCCAGATGCCATTTTCCGATGATCCCGGTCCGGTAACCGACCGTTTTCAGAATTTCCGGCAGGGTTCCGCTTCCCGGTTCGATTAGCATGGGCGCGTCCCCGGACAGGATTTCCGCCCTGGGATTTCGGAAGGCGTAGTCACCGGTCAACAAGGAGTAACGGCTCGGGGTGCAGGTCGAGGCGGTGCAATAGGCGTCGGTGAACAGCACCCCTTCCGCCGCCAACCGGTCGAGCTCAGGAGTCGGAATCAAATCCGAGTAACCGTAAGCCGAGAGGTCACCGATCCCGACATCATCCGCATATATAATCACGATGTTGGGCCGCTTCGCCTCCGAAACATCCGCGTTCGCCGAAACGGCGGTCGAGAAGAGGAGGCTCCCCATCAACATCCCGAGGGCCACCGCTTTGACAAGGCCACCACAACTTATCCGAATCAAAGGATTCACGATATCGATCTGTAATTTCATAAATGAATGGATGTTAAAAAAGCGTCCGGTTCGGTCCAGCAAGTCGCGAAAGCCGGTTCGAAGCTTGGGTTTTGGAAGCTGCGAGTATAAGCGTAACAACCTGAACCAGGGAATGGAAAATCCGCTGTAAAATCTGGAGGATCTTCTTACACGCCTTGGGGATCGACAAGGAATCGATGCTTGGCCTCACTCCAATCGAATCCTCCAGATTTTACAGCGGATTTTCCATTCTCTCTCCAAGTCCGCCCCTATATACTCCCAGCCTACTCTCTCACACCGTCATGCAAATCACTCCTTTTGACATCGCCCTTTTCATCGGGTTCTTCGCCGTCGTGGTCTCTTTCAGTCTCTGGAAGAGCCGTGGCACGGTCGCCCACAGCGAAAACACGTCCGATTTCTTCCTGGCCGGACGCCGCCTGACGTGGCCGCTGATCGGGATCTCCATCGTCGCCGCCAACATCTCCTCCGAGCAGATGGTCGGGATGTCCGGGGCCGGAGCGGGAGATGTCGGCCTGGCGGTCAGCGCCTGGCAATTAATGGGATCGGTCTTTATCGTCCTGGTCTCGTTCACCCTTCTCCCGCGTTTCCTTCGAGCCGGCATTTACACCATGCCCCAGTTCCTGGAATTCCGCTACAATTCCACCGCCCGAGCCATCATGGCGGTCCTCACCGTCATCATTTACGTCGGTGTGCTTCTGACCGCCGTACTCTACACCGGGGCCACCGCCCTGAACGTCATCTTCGGCATCCCGGCCGGACAAGCGGTCTGGATCATCGGAGCCATCGGGACCCTCTACGCCGCTTCCGGTGGCCTCAAGGCAATCGCCTACGCCGACCTTATCCAGGGATTGGCCCTTCTCCTGGGAGGCTTGCTCATCTTTTTCGTCAGCCTGAACGCGGTCGGCGGGTGGACCGCGTTTACCACCGAACACGCCGACAGCCTCCACATGGTCCTGCCGATGGATCACCCGGAACTTCCGTGGCACACCATTCTTTTCGGGATGTGGATCGTGATGATCTATTACTGCGGCTTGAACCAGTTTATCGTCCAGAGGAACCTCGCCGCGAAAACCCTGCGGGACGGTCAGCTCGGGATGGTTTTCGCCGGCGCCCTCTGGTTGTTGGTTCCGTTTGCCATCGTCATGCCGGGCATCATGGCAGGCGGGTTGTATCCCGACGCCCTCGCCGATCAAGCCGACCAGGCCTATCCGATGCTGATCCGGGAACTGGTCGGCCCGGGGATACGCGGGTTTATCTTCGCGGCGATCGCCGGGGCCATCGTCAGCACACTCGCGTCCATGTTGAACTCGGCATCCACCATCGCCACCATCGACGTCTATCAACGCCTGATTTCGCCCAAGGCCACCCAGAAACAACTGGTCCTCCTCGGCCGTTGCCTGACCGTCGCATTCGTCGTCATCGCCTGCCTCACCGCGCCTCTCCTGACCGACGGCGTCTTCATGTTTATCCAGCAATTCCAGGGATTCATCTGGCCGGGCGTCGTCGCCGCCTTCCTCGGTGCCTTCCTCCTGCCACGAGCACCCGGCTCAGCCGGAGTCACGGCTCTCATCCTCGGACCAGTCCTTTACAGTGTTTTCCAAACCCTGACCAAACAGGGACTCTTCAGCGGAATCCTGAACGAACCGGTCTTCCAGATGCATTTCCTGATGCAGGTGCTCTGGTGCTTCATCCTCATTTTCGCGGTCATGGCAATCATCACCCTGGTTCGACCCTTGAAAGAACCCCGCCTACTCCCGGTCCGGGAGGAAATGGATGTTCGCACCGACCCGGTCGTGAAAATCGCCGGCGGAGCGGTCATCGCCGGCGTGGTCCTGTTCTTCATCATCTTTTGGTAAATCAACCATAAGCTTACGTTTCAGTCATCATGTCAGAAGTCATCGCACGAATCGAGCCACGAGACATTTCGACCTACCCGGTGGGAAAGCCGGAGACCAATCCGGTCTTCTTCGAGAACCGGGTGTACCAGGGGTCTTCTGGAAAGGTGTATCCAGTCCCTTTTATCGACAAGGTTTACGACGAACCGGTGGACGTGACGTATCAATCGGTTCTGCTGGAAAACGAATTCGTTCGCCTGGTGCTCCTTCCCGAAATCGGAGGTCGCATCTATTTCGGACAGGACAAAACCAACCACGATTACGATTTCTTTTACCGTAATGATGTCATCAAACCGGCCCTGGTCGGGGTCGCCGGTCCCTGGATCTCCGGCGGAGTCGAATTCAACTGGCCCCAGCACCATCGCCCCAGCACCTTCATGCCGACCGATTTCCACATCGAGGAGGAACCGGATGGCGCGAAAACCGTCTGGATGTCCGAGCACGATCCGCTGAACCGCCTCAAGGGGATGCACGGAATCCGCCTCCGCCCGGGGTCTTCCCTGATCGAATTGCGAGGCCGCCTTTACAACCGGACCGGTCTCTCCCAAACCTTCCTTTGGTGGGCCAATGTCGCCGCCGAGGTTCACGATCAATACCAGTCGTTTTTCCCACCGGACGTCAACTACGTCGCCGACCACGCGGTCCGCGCGATGTCCTCGTTCCCGGTCGCGAACAACCATTACTACGGCGTCGACTACGCGAATCGCCCCGGCCGCAACGACATTTCCTGGTACAAAAACATTCCCGTTCCGACCTCCTACATGGTCTGCCAAACCCAGTTCGACTTCTTTGGCGGCTATGATTTCGCCAAGGAGGGGGGCTTCCTGCATGTAGCCAATCGTCACATTTCTCCCGGCAAGAAACAATGGACCTGGGGAAATCACGAATTCGGCTGGGCGTGGGACCGGGAACTGACCGATGAGAATGGTCCCTACGTCGAACTGATGGCCGGGGTTTACACCGACAATCAACCCGATTTCAGCTACCTTCTCCCCTACGAAACGAAGACGTTTTCCCAATTCTGGTGGCCGATCCAGGGTATCGGACCGGTCCAACAGGCGAGCGAAGAGGCCGCCTTGCGTATGGTGGTTCGCGACGATCGGATCATTGAAATCGGCGCCTGCGCATCCCGGCGCTTTGACGACGCCCGGATCAGACTCACCCGGGGCGACCGGATCCTGCTGGACAAAATAATCGATATCGCCCCTGGCAAACCATGGAAAAACCAAGCCTTTTTCGACGGCGAATCACCGACGGAACTCGCGCTGGTTCTCTCCGACCCGTCCGGAAACATCCTCCTCGCCTACCGGCCAGTTGATCCCGATAAACTGACCCGGGATCGCCCAGTGGCCACGGAACCGCCGAAGCCGTCCGAGATCAAAACCTCCGACGAGCTCTATTTTACCGGCGAACATCTCGATCAGTATCGTCATTCCACCCGCGCACCGGAACCGTATTGGGAGGAAGGTCTTCGCCGGGATCCGGGCGACGCCCGATGCCATATTTCCCTCGGTCGAAGCGCCTTGCGCCGAGGACTTTTCTCCACTGCCGCCGAACACCTGGAGCATGCCATCCACCGCCTGACCTTCCGCCACCCCAACCCGGTCACCGGCGAAGCCCACTACTTTGCCGGGGTGGCCAACCGGTTCGTCGGCGATCTCGATCAAGCCTACTCGCGGTTCTACAAAGCCACTTGGAACTACGAGTGGCGCAGCGCCGCGTTCTATCAACTCGCCTGCATCGACTGCATCCGCCGCGACTACCGGCAAGCCGAACACCATCTCGATCAATCCCTCGCCACCAACCGCGACCACAACAAAGCGAGGGTTCTCACGGCGGTCATCCTGCGCCACCGCGACGATCGCGAAAACGCCCGCAAGATCCTGCTCGACCTTCTCGACCTTGATCCCCTCGATCATTGGGCTCGCCACGAACTTGCTCTGCTCGATGGCGATTCGACCGGTTTCCTCAGCGGGTGCCGAAATGATGCCCAAACCATCCTCGACCTCGTCTTCGATTATGCGGATGCCGGCTTCACGGAGACCGCGATTTCACTCCTCGATCTCCATCACAATTCACCGGCCACTCCGGCTGCGGTCCCGAATCCGGCACAGAGAACGGATATGACCCATTTCGTGCGGGCGTGGTTGCGGCAAGATCTGACGGAAATCCCGGCGGATCCCTCCGCGGATCATTTCTTTCCATCGAGGTTGCATGAACAACTGGTGCTGGAATGGGTCCTCGACGGCGGTATTTCGGCTCCGGTGGCCGCCTTTGGTTACGGGAACTATCTGTTCGACTTGAAACGTCACGAAGACGCAATCGCCGCCTGGGAACAATCGGCCCAAGGAGGATCGGCCCAAAGCACCGTATACCGCAACCTCGGCATCGGTTATTGGAACTCCCGGAGGGACGGCGACGCCGCGCGGGCCGCCTACGAAGAGGCCATTCGGCTGAACCCCCGGAGTCCCCGCCTCATTGTCGAGTTCGATCAACTACGAGCCAAACTCAACGAACCATTGAAAGATCGCCTGGCTTTTCTGGAAGAACACAAAGACCTGGTCCTTCAACGCGACGACTGCACCGTCGCCCTGGCCAAGCTTTACAACCTGACCGGTCGGGCCGAAGAAGCCTTGTCGCTCATTACCTCCCGCCGGTTCCATCCATGGGAAGGCGGCGAGGGAGCCGTTCTGGCTCAATACACCAACGCCCGGATTCTTCTCGGCCAACAGGCTTTGTCCGACGGCGATGCCGACAGCGCGTATCATCATTTTCTCCATGCAATGGATACACCCGATTCTTTGGGTGAAGCCTATCACTTGCTCCAAGCCAAGGCCGACGTCAACTACTGGATCGGCTATAGCCTTCAACAGTTGGGACGCCCCTTGGAAGCGGCACAGTTCCTGGAAGCCGCCGCCTCGGAGGATGGAGATTTCGCCGAGATGGCGGTCACCGCCCACAGCCCGCTTTCCTACTACCGGGGTCTCGCCCTCCAGGCTCTGGGCCGCGAATGCGAAGCCAAATCTCTATTCGAAGACCTTCGGGACTTCGCCACAGCGCGCCTGAAGGAAAGCGTTTCAATTCCTTATTTCGCCACTTCCTTGCCGAACATTTTGGTGTTTGACGAGTCCTTACAAGACAGACGAAACGCCGAGAACCACCTTCTCATCGCACTGGCCTGGGACGGGCTCGACGACGCGGATAAAGCCCGGGGACACCTCGAAGAGACGCTCCGCTTCGTCAACGACGACCAACGCGCGGCCGACCTCGCCCATGCCCTCGCGAAACCATCCCGCAATCACACCGCCAACAAGTTTCTCTCCGATCATGCGCAAACTATTTAGTACCGTCTGCCTTCTCCTCGCTCCGGCGCTCAGCCACGCTTCTTCGATCGACCTCTCCGGCGATTGGAAATTCGCTCTCGATCCCGAAGATAATTGGCTCGAAGCCGGGCCCGATGCCTGGGACTTCGACGATTCGATAACCCTGCCAACGACGACGGCCCTTGCCGAAAGAGGAAATCCGTTGGAGATCGAGTTGAATCTGGAACGGCCGACGATGACGCACCTGCATCAACGTTTTTCCTACATCGGACCGGCATGGTACCAACGCACCGTCGACATTCCCGCCGATTGGCAAGACCGGGACGTGCAACTCCTGCTCGAACGCGTGATTTGGGAGACTCAAGTCTGGGTCAACAACAAGCCCGCCGGCTCCCACGACAGCCTCTCCGCCCCCCACCGCTTCAAAATCGGCGAACTGTTACGTCCCGGAGAAACGAATACCTTGACCATTCGGGTCGATAACCGCGAAAAGCTGCCGATCGGCATCGGCCATGCCTACACCGAACAAACCCAATCGATCTGGAATGGCCTGGTCGGCAAACTCGAATTAAACGCCAGACCCAAGGTTCACGTTTCGCACCTTCGCCTCCGGCCCGATCTTGAACGGCAGGGCGTGGAAGTGACAGCTGAACTCCAAAACAACACCGGCCAGGATCAGCGGGCTGAACTCGCCCTCCAGATCGCGGACGGCTACGGGGAGTCGAACCCAAAACCGCTGCGACTGACTCCCGGCACTTCCACCGAAACCGTTTTCGTATCCATGCCGGAAAACGCGCCGCGCTGGTCCGAGTTCAACCCGATTCTCCATGAACTGACCGCGACGCTCGACAGCCCGGCCGGAGAATCCACGCTGACCGATTCCTTTGGTCTCCGCAGCTTCACCACGGAGGGACGACACGTGCTCATCAATGGAAACCGCACCTTCCTGCGCGGAAATCTGGAATGCCTCATTTTCCCCAAAACCGGCCATCCGGATATGACCGGCGAGGAATGGACCCGCATCTTTCAAACTTCACGCGACTTCGGCCTCAATCATGTTCGCTTCCACTCCTGGGCGCCCCCCAGAGCCGCCTTCGAAGCGGCGGATCGCCTCGGCATCTACCTGCAGGTCGAACTGCCAAACTGGTCTTTTCACATGGGAAATCGCCCTGAAGTCGACGACTACTTCATAACCGAAGGCGAACGAATCTTCCGGGAGTATGGGAATCATCCTTCCTTTGTTATGTTCTCCCTCGGCAACGAAATCACCGGCAACCTGAACGCGATGGACCAAATGATCGTCCACTTCCGTTCACTCGAACCGGACATGCTTTTCACCTCGACCTCATTCGCCTTCTCCCCGCGCGGTCGCACCCCCGGCCCGGAGGATGATTTTTTCGTCACTCAACAGACCACCGCCGGTTGGGTCCGCGGACAGGGCTTCCTAAACCAGACCGTTCCCAACACCCTCAGCGATTACAGCGAAGGACTCTCCTCGGTCTCCATCCCCCTGGTCACCCACGAGGTCGGGCAATACAACAATTACCCCAACCTCGAGGAGATCGCCAAATACGAAAAGTATGACAGCCCGTTCCGCCCCACCGCATGGGAAGCGATCCGCGACGACCTGCTCGCCAAAGACCGCCTCCACGAGGCTCCCGTTTATACCCGCGACTCCGGCAAACTGGCCGCGATCCTTTACAAAGAGGATATCGAACGGGCGCTTCGCACTCCCGATTTGTCCGGGATCCAACTCCTTCAGCTTCAGGACTTCCCCGGCCAATCTACCGCGACCGTCGGTTTACTCGACGCGTTTTGGGAGTCCAAAGGCCTGATTTCCGCGGACGAGTTTCGCCGTTTCAACGCCCCGACCGTGCCCCTGGTCCGCATGGAGAAAATGACTTGGGAAAACTCCGAGGACTTTACGGCAACCGCCGAAGTCGCTCATTTCGGGGAAGCTCCGCTGACGGATGTCACCGCCTACTGGGTACTGTCCGATGACGATCAAACCATCGGCAAAGGCCGTTTTTCGGTCGATTCCATTCCGCTTGGAAATGATAATCAACTGGGACGAATCAGCCAGGACCTCTCTGACGTGAAGACCGCCCGCCGACTCACCCTCACCGTCACAATCCCGGCTGCCGATGCCGAGAACGCCTGGTCCGTCTGGGTCTACCCGGCAACCGGGCCGACCCAGGAAGAAGAACCACAATTCACAACCGCCCATGGGGTTAACGAGGAGGTCATTCAAGCGCTGGAGTCCGGCGAAACCGTCCTTCTGCTTCCGGAACCCGAAGCCATCAAAAAACCGATTCAAGGCCGGTTTATCCCGGTCTTCTGGAGCCCCCTTCACTTCCCCAATCAACCCGGAACCCTCGGGGCGACAATCGACCCCGAGCATCCGATTTTCCGGAAGTTCCCAACCTCCACCCACACCGATTGGCAATGGTGGGAACTGCTGGCGACTTCGACCACCATCGATCTCGACGGGCTCGACGCCTCGATCGAAAAACCGTTTCGTTTTATCGACAAATACAATCGCAATGCCCTACCAACCGGTATCTTCGAAGCCAGGGTCGGCTCAGGCAAGCTCCTCGTCTGCACGCTCGATATCGAAAACGATCTCGACACCCGCATCGCCGCCCGGCAGTTGCGGCGAAGCATCACCGCCTACATCGGCTCCTCCGATTTCGATCCGCAGGCGGAACTTGCGGTCGCGGATCTACAAGACCTGATCGGCGAAGTTACACGCGTCGCACGCGCATCGAGTTATCACGGTGACCACCCTCCCTCCAACGCCATCGATGGCAATCCCGAAACCATCTGGCACTCCGACTGGACCAGCGGGGCCCAGGTCCCATTCACCTTCGAGGTCGATCTGCTCGATGAGCAAATCATCAAAGGCTTCAACTACCTTCCCCGTCAGGATCAACGGAACGGCCGACTAAGAGCCTACGCCATCGAGGTCAGCCGGGATGGCGAAACCTGGACCGAGTGGCATCGTCCCGGCGAGTTCGAGGGAAACAGTAGCGAAGAGTCCGTCACCTTCGACCAACCGGTCGAGGCCCGCTATTTCCGCCTCGTCATCAAAGGCGGGCATGGCGGACACGGTGCCATTGCCCGGCTGGATTTGATAACCGCCGACGCCGAAACCGACGTTCGCGACCTCGGAATCATTCCCGGTTTCAACCGGTGATTTTGTGAGCACAGCCCTGCTGTCGGATGACCTGCCCACCCGGCTATGAAAACGGAGTCGATATTTCCAAGCGCTCATCGGTCTTTCCGGAAAACCTCTCCCTTGGGAAGACGACGCATTTCCGGGACCCAACGGGAATTGCGTAAACCAATCCCCGCGTGGTTCGAAAACACGAACCGTTTGACCGACCTGCCCGGAGCGGATCGAACGTTCCTCGACCAGGTCGACTCACTGGTCGAACGAAATCTCGCCAGCGAGGAATTCGAGGTCGAAGCCCTGGCCAGAGCCATGGGATGCAGTCGCAGCGGCCTTTACCGGAAATTCCGCAATCTCACCAGCATGACCCCGGCGGCTTTTATCAAGAGAAAGCGTCTTCAAAAAGGGGCTCAAATGCTGATCGAAGAACGAAAGACCATTATCGAGATCGCATTCGAAATTGGCTTCAATGACAGCGGTTACTTCAGCCGTGTATTCAAAAATGAGTTCCAATGTTCACCCTCCGCCTATGCGAAACGGAGAGGTATGATTCGGTGAATCCAATGATTCCCGGGGCCAAGTAAAACTCCGGTCGCCGTAGCCGGTAAAGAAGATCTGGGAGGGACGGCATCCCTGCCGTCCAATATCGGGGGCAAGGATGCCCCCGCTCCCATCGAGTTTCAAACGGGATCCGATAGGGGAGGCGATGGGTACACAAAAAAGCGCCGTCCGAATCACGGACGGCGCTCTTCTTTGCCGGTAAAATTTCTCGAGGCTTTACTTGCGTCGAATACGATTCCGGCGAACCAATCCGACTCCAACCAGTGCGACGATGCCCGCCAAGAGGGCATAGGTTCCCGGCTCGGGAATCACCTCGTATCCGACCCGATTAATGGCGAATTGATAAGGGTCATTGTTGAATAACCTCTCCGACGAGGGGATGTCCTCTTCACCTTCTAAATTAAAATAAATCTCCTGGCCAGCCGAGGCTTCCACATTCGCAAAGTCAAAAAGAATAATTTCTCCTCCACCTGAGTAACTTTGAGAGAGCCTGACAGTCCCGTCTTCCTCATTCCAACTCGCACTCGCTGTGACGTTTCCTGCTACCTGAACTGATACGTCGGGATCGAACAGAAAGCCCGAGACGGTGGCGTGAAATTGCGTCCACCTTGTCCCAATCTGCAGCAACCCGGCATTCGAATCGTTGAATGTAAGAATCATGTTGTGATTGGGCTCATCATCTCCTCGCCAAGCGACTGCACTAGCTCCATCCGCATTGCCGGCAAACGAGTTCTCACCGCTGCCTCCCGTGCCGAAATTACCACCGGTGTCCGTGATGGTCACATACCCGTCGGGCGTGGTCCATGAACCGACTCCTGGTTCGATATCACCACCAAAGAATTGGTCGCTAAACATAAGTTCGGCTTGCGCGACGGAGGGTGCGGAATGAAGAACGAATCCGATAATCGCGACCGGGATCGAAGAGAGGAAAGGTTTTAATAGAGATTTTTTCATATGAGGCTTTGCTTTCGTGGAGTTTAATTGAGGGAGAATAGAAGAATGTAAGAAGTAAGGATCTCAGCGGTTGAAATAATATCCGGACATTCTATCGAATGACATGGATTTTCTTCTGATTTATCTGGAGGATATTGTTATCGAAATGATTGGGAAAAATTTAACAGTCACCCACTTGAAACTGGAAGTTATTGTCTAAAAGCAAGAAGTAAGAACGCGATTATTTGCATCGAGGAATAGACATTCACCCCCCATAAGCCTGCTCACAGATTATAATCCACTAGGCTTAAAGTTCAGTGCTGACAAAACAGTCCCTCCTTACACTATGGTAGAGACATGAACCAAAACCCTTCCGACGTGCAAAGCCGATGCACTCCCCTCTCCAGGCTTCGAATCGCCTCGCGCCTCCTTTTGCCGGGTGTGTTCGTTGCAGGCTCTCTTCTTACCATCCTCCCCGGCACGACTACCGCGCATGGCCAGATGTCTTGGCATTGGATTTCGTTGCCGGATGACGAAACCATTCGCAATCAGATCGAGGCATCGATGGATCAGACCGTCACCGATTGGAACACATGGGCGGACCACGACTACTCAATCCCCGTAATTTACGATGAAGACACCCCGACTGCCGCCGCCGGTTACCGCTGGCGGATCCGTTTCGGCGGATCGCGAG
>LFIK01003664.1_pt1 | contig 12454 bp, 20 predicted proteins | sample 643401 | NCBI WGS metagenome assembly LFIK01 (sample SAMN03777447, study PRJNA286221) | soda lake metagenome | biome: soda lake; feature: Kulunda steppe; material: water; isolation source: sample T5-Br brine of Lake Tanatar-5 | place: Russia: Kulunda steppe | collected 2010-07 | reverse complement strand
CGGTTAATGTACCGATATCGACCGTTGGGTTCTGTGTTGACACGAGGGTTTATTCACCTCGGCGGTGTACCTGTGCGTACGTATCCCGGCGTTAAAAGTACACCTCGGCGCGACTATTCGGATTCGCGTAATTTGCGTTCCACGTTTTTCTCATACTCTCCCTCAACGTTTTTCCATGCACGGCGAGCGGCCTGTATGGGTTCTATGCCATTCTCGGCAATTGCTTGCCCGATAAGATAGACTACTGTATCAAAGGTTACTATCACCGGCCCATCCCCAAAGTCCCGTGTCTCTGTCTCACCACGGTTCAATAGTCCTTCTTGCTCATGTACCCAGTCGGCCAAGTCGTCCGGTGGTGGTGCTTTCGCGCCCGGCCTACGACCAAACTCTGAAATGAGAATTTGTATTTTGTCACTACCGATCGTATAGGAGTCCGACCCTTCGCGCTGCGGGTCGATGGTTATGCTGTTAATCCCTTCACCCGTGTTTTGCCACCCTGCCGAGAGTAAGAGGTCTTGCCACTCTGTCTGAAACCTGACTGACTGATTGAACACCTCTTCTTGTGCCACTTCTCGGATTCTTGAATCTTCGGGTATATCTGCAAAGTCGTCGCCCTCATATGACATAGGTGGATATACGCAACAGAAAAGTTAGTCGTTGGGGTCGATGGGAGTGGTTATGCACCGAAACCGTTGGTCAGTCCAATTGTACGGCCACGTTGGACCATACGACACATTACCCTCGCTGAACGGGCCACGGTCAGGCTCAATGCCTAACTCTCGGCGCATCCGGTGGGCTTTCTCTTGTGGCGATAGTCGATTGTCGTCACTCACGAATCAGACCCCACTGGTAGAACCCGCTCGCCACTATGCGACGGTATGAGAACGTCACCACAGCGGTAACATCCCCATTCCTCGCGGTGGCTTCCGTCGTCGGCGTGGTCAAACTCACGCTTTACTGCCTTCGCATGTCCAAACCAGCGACACAAGAACCTATGCGAGTCGTTGTGTGGTGGTAGGGTAATCGTTGGGAGATTCACGAGTCAGACCCCACGAATCGCTCTGGTTCTAACACGCGCTGCATACGACGGGCCTGTTCTTGTTTTCGCTTCCGTTCGGCCCATGCAAACCGTGCCATGTACTCGGCCATGTCAGCGTCCCACTCGTCGATTGATACGGATGGTTTGTTAGTCATTCTTCAATCACAACCGCTTTGAGCATTTCTTTCCGCGTCCATCCACAAGATCGGCACTCTAATTCATATCTAAATGATCCGTCGTTATGCCAGTAATTGAAAAAGTGATATCCACCAGCTCTTTCAAGCGGATGTGGTGTGACACGTTCATATTCGCCACATTCGGGACAACCTTGCGAGGGCATTTTTTCACTCACCATCAACCAACTCCATTACGGCATTACCAACCGTTAGGATATCTTCATACATTGATAGCAAACCATCATACAGTCCTTGGAGCATCTTTTCAAACCCGTGCCATACGTTCCGTGTAGCCGCTCTCATGGCTTTGACTGCACGCTTGCGTTCGTCGTGTGTCTTTGCGTTGTAATACTGCTTTCGGGCGTTGTATAATGCTGGCAAACTCATTCGTCAACCAACTCCTTTGCATAGTCATTTACCACTGTCTTCACACGCTTCTTTGCCTTTTTCTCACTCCCTTCATGTCCAATAATGACATGGAAGGCGCGTTCTGAAATGTGTATACTCGGCATTGCATACTACCCAACACAATCCATTAGGATATATCTAAGACAACAGGCAATATATTCCTCTATTGGGTGTGGAATAGTGACGGTTCCGAGTCAGGTTTCTCACCGCGTGTTAAGCGTTTGAACCGTCCTCCCCGAAGCACGTCGTCACAAAACGGCAATAAGTCGTATCGCAGTTATGTGTAGGCATAGCAGTGTCTTGAATGTTTGGCCTATTCTGCTTCAACGTAAAAGTCTGCATCCTCGTCGATATCCTGTCTGCCACCCAGTTCGTTATACACAACAGTCAGTTTTTCAATCCCCACGAGTGCGTGTTTATCTCGTGTTACGTCAATCGCCGTATAGACACGCGCTCCCTCCGGCAGTGTGACGCTATCGCCCGTGAGTTCAATATTGCCGTTTAGTTCCACGTTGCCCTCAAGCAATACATTCGACGTGGTGGTTGTCTCTCCCCCTTCAACGGTTGTCGTGGTGTTCTCTTCGACGAACAAGCTCAACTCGCCGGGCGGTATGTCCGGGTCTGGCCGAATGAGTCTATCACGGCCACCATTCCGATCGGCGTCAACATCCGTGCCACTGACAAACGTCACGCTGATAGACCCATCATTCAACCGGCCCTCTAAGCGTTGTTGTTGGCTTTCGGTCGGATTATGTACAACCGCCTTCGTGGTTTCAACCTCTCGCCTCACGTCCGTCACGCCGTCTCTCCCTGCTTGAAAATCAACGACGCGCGTTAGGACAACCGCCTCGCCTTTTGCTTGGACTATCTTATTTGGAGTCGTCATGTGTGTTGTTTATCTCGTCGATATCCGGTAAGTTGTTTGGTCGGTTGTGCATATCCATTTGTGGGTCTAATAACCCTTCTCGTCTGAGTGCATTTGCATTACGTTTAATCCGCTTTTGATTTTCTTTAATGGCCTTTTGGTTGGATATTATACTTGTCCTACTTTTTTTTATTTCACTGTTGAATCCTTCCCACGGAGTCCCTTCCGACCCTAAGAGGAGTTCGGCGTTGGTATGCGCTATTTCTTTGACTTTCTGGTTTTCTTCGCGCATTTCCTCAAGGCCCGTGATTATCTTTTTAACGTACTGTCGCCCGAAATACGTGATTATCCCGCCGAGAACGCTAATGACTGAGAGGAGTGCCCCTATTGCAAGTAAAAAGAGTTCGATCAACGCCGTGTTTGTTTGCAGCGTGAGCGGGAGTGGGACAGTAGACATAACACTATGCGACTGATATTTGCTGGAGTTTTTCCAACCGTTTGTGTTGTGTTTCGCTGATATCCCCTGCGTGTAACGCGCTCGGTACGTCGTAGGTCACGCTAAAGCCATCCATTGATATGTTGGACGCCCCGCCGTTGTCCGTTGACGCATTTGATGCAATGGCTTCACGAATGCCTGCGATTACCATATCCTCGGCCACGCTTGCAACAGTCGCGGGTGGATTCTCCCATCCGGCCATGTATGTAACCTCGTAAACCCGTCGTGGATTCCATCGGTTTCTGCGTGGTCGTGTGCCGGGTTTCTTCTTGAGGATACCGTTATTTTCCCCACTGAATCCCCGGCGTTGCACAATTTGCACGTCGTCAACACTCACGTTCTCGCCACGAGCGTCAATGTCAACAATCTCGGTTACAGGATAGTGTCGCAATTGCAGCTTGTCTGAACCGTTTCCTGTTCTCGTTTCGGTAAACTCTTCGGGTTCAAAGAAGGTTCGATTACAAAAGCGGTTAATCTCGTCTGTCGCTTCCCGTAGTTCGTCTTCGATGAACTCGTCTAACTCGGCGTCCGTTTCGATAACACCCAGAGAGTCGGGTGTGACGCCGGTTTGAATCTTCACCGATTCGGCTGTGCCGTAGAATGGTGGTTCACTTACACTCATGCGTTACACCTCTTGCAGTCGAGTGACGGGTGGACCGGTGCCTTACAGTTGGGACACCGATTAACGCCTTTTGCCTGTCCGTTATCCATCTGCATTTTGTGTGCCATTAGCCGAGTTGCTCTTTGATCGACGCTCGGAGTTTGTCCTCACCGAGTCTGAGATCAACGTCCAACTCGGCGTCCTTGGCGAACTCTTTCAGTTCGTCGTAGTCGGCCCCATCAATGTCAAAGTCTGTTGATTCGTCTCCCTCTGCTTTGATTTCCGTAAAGCCGAGTTCTTTAAACCGATCAACGTGCTCCGAATCTTCGACTTGAATCACGCCGTCTTTGAGTGCATATGTACTGCCGATTCCAAGGCTAAACCGTCGTAGGCTTCTCTTCTCTTCCGGTGGGTGTAGTAGTGTCATTCGTATTCGTGTTCCTATGAGTGTGATATAGTTAAAAAACGGTACTGTGGTGTGTTCTCAAGTGAGACTCTTACAGTGCGTAACTGTCAAGATGCTTACCGAAGAATCCGCCCGAGAGTTCCACGTTGCCGTCATAGGCAAGCATGGCAACCTCATCCGCGCCACCACGGACACTGAGTGGGAAGGTCGAGAGTGGCGACAGTTCACGTTTGCGCCACGTCGATGTATCCACAATGAACACGTCGCCTTGCGAACCAACCGAGCGGTCTTCAAAGCCGTCGTCAAGCGCGTCGTATTCGTCCCATGGGTCTTGTTCGGTCCCCTCTTCGTCCTGTGCAACATACGTGTGCTCATCGACGTTGTGGGATGGAACAACCTCAATGCCTGCAATACGAATCCGGTAGTCACCGTAATTGAGTTCGCTCTGGTTTTCATCCGAACGCGCTCGTGGGATGAACTCATTTTCCAGACGGTCGTACATGCTGTACGAAGTCCAAATCTCAAGGTCGTTCGGATTGACGGCGTACGGCCCCTGTAGGAGGTCGTGAATCTCGCCTTTGATGTCGTCAAGGAAGTCTTCAGACACGCCGGACTTGTCGATCACAATATCCGTTTCCTCAACTTCATCCACAGTGTCAGCGGCAAGTTGAGCAAGGCGGTACCATTCGGCAAGGCCACGCGCGGCGTACTGCCCGAGCGGTGAACCGCCTTCGAGGGCGTCAACTTCTCCACCAAGCTCTTCGTAGTCGAACTCACCAGCGTCTCCACCGGTTGGGGATTCGTCAAGGCCGTCCAACTCGTAGCGACCGTAGAGCATTTCTTGCTCATCAAACTGAGCGTACTCGGCCATACGCGCGGTAATGGTCAAGTCCTCCAAGTCCATGTAATGCGCGGATGCAGTGGCCGCAAAGTCACCGATTTCTGCGGTGTCGGCGTAAATACGCATTGGGACAGACTCACGGTTCAGACCAAAGTCGCGGGCGTAATCCTGTAGGCGTCGGGAGACACTTTCAGGGACACGTCCGAGCGGTGACTCACGTCGATCAACACGGTTGAAGACTGCTTCGTATCCTTCTTGGCCTTGACGTGCCCACCGCTCAAAGGCAAGTGGTGCGTTCTCTTTGAGGTTCTGAAGAATCTCAGGATCAAAGACAAGCGGTGTCGACCGTTCTGCAACATTAGAGTCAATGACTCCTTTCTGTCGCATGGCCTTGAGAGTAGCCTCCTTGACCTTATCGCCTTCACTTGCGCCTGCCGCTGCAATGAGTGCGTGGCGGGCCATGCCCTTGTACACAGGCGCGTCCTTGAATCCTTTGGCGTCAAGTTCGTCACGATCGGCCTGCAATCGTTTTAGGAAATGCCCTTTGTTATAGACTGGGGTGAGTCCTTTGTCCGTGCCTGCTGCTTTTTTTACCGCGTCGATACCGTTGTCCGTCCATAGAGACTTGAAGACTCCACTCGGATTTTTCGTGAGGTCTTTCGGCGTCTGTTTTGGTTCTGCGCTCATGATTGATTAGAAGTGTGCCGCTTGTTCTGCAACGCTTGCGGCGGGCGTTTTGTTTTCCTCGGTCGATTCGTCTTTGCCTTCAACGTCGTCGGTGTCGGAGACTACCATACCGCCTTTTGGCCCACGCGAACCTGCCGCGTCAGTCTTGACGGCTTCAAGTTCGTTTCGCAGGCTTTCAAGTTCCTTTCGGAGTTCTTTGGCGGCCTTGTCCTCCTTGTCGTCGTCGGACTCTTTGTCTTCGTCTTCGTCGTAGTCCTCGGACGCTTCGGTTTCCTCGCCACCGTCGCTTACTTCGACAAACTCGCGGACATCCTCTTTAGCCGCTTCGTGGTGGGCATTGAAGATTTCCATAATGCCGTCAAGTTCGTCAGCACTGAGTTTTTGCGTGCTGTTCTTTTCCTCATCCTCTTCGTCGTCCATCTTAGACTCGGATTCGTGTTCCTCGTCGTCTGTTTCTTTGCTTGTCATAAGTGCATTTGTGAGTGCATCCGTATCAATAGTCGATGGGTCAATGCCCGCCTCAGAAAGTGCCGAAGCGACTTTGAGACCATCCGAGGTTGCGGCGTCGGGGTGTGACTGAATCCCCACGGGTGATATTTCCATGAGGTCCATATCTTCAAAACGAAAGCCACCGTTGTCTCGCTGTTCGGCGTTATCTTCGTCCCATCCAAATCCGATGGAAAAGCCGACTGGCATTTCTTGAGCGAACAAATCCAGCAGCTCATCGGCGGCCTGTTTGCCCTCTCGCAGTTTGCCCTCGGCAATCACCACGTCTCCGTCACGTCGGCCACCCGTCCACCCACCGATAATATCCTCATACCGGTAGGCTTGCGGAACCCCGTTATCCGCATCATACCCGTGGTTAGGGAACATCGGGACACCACCGCTGTTGAGTTGTGCAACCATTGAGTCGATTGCACTATCAGCGAGTTTGTCGCCATCCCGATCTTCGGCCAACCCACTAACGGGCACCTCTATCGTTGTCGGTTCGTCGTCTCCGTCTTTGGCTTCTTTGACGGTGACAGACTTCGTATAGAAGCCTAACCGCTTGTCAGCTTGTGACGGGTCGCGTACCTGTGCATCCATCCGTGGATACACGTAAGTAAGCCGTGGTTAAAAGTACACCTCGGTAGAATAGCTGTGACGTGGGTTTAATCGGTCTGTTCGTTGACTATCGTAGGGTCGCCCTCATAGTCTGGATATGGGTTTAGTGGCACACTATACAACACTATTGAACCATTCATTTCACCCAAACGCGGCGTGTGCATGTAGTGTTCTAAATGGTCGTAGTCGCTAAAACTGCAAGCGATTTCGTGGTTTTGCACATCTTGAACGCCGCGGTCAATTATCTCTTGCTTGAGTTCGTGAAACAGCACCTTACCACGAGACGCCTTTTCAGGATCAAAGCCCCAATTACAGACGAACTCCAACCGTTCCTCAAACTCAGATTCGGGTAGGTCGGTGGTTACGTACTCGTCTACGAGGTTTTTGATTTCTTGTTTCCCGACACCAGCGAGTTCGTGGAGTGATTCGCTCATAGCCATTCCCTCGTATCCACAGGATTCTCACAGTGGATGTATGCCCCTCTATCCAAGCCGCTGTTTTGCTCAGCGATAATCACACCATAATACCCGCGTGAGATAAGCGTCTCAAGTCTCGGTGCATGGCCCGATGGGACAATATCCCGCTCGGTTGGGGCACGGACAATCCGATCGTTGTTTCCGACTGCGTGGTTCAAATCCTGTTCAAGGTCGTCTGTTTTCTCGCTTCTTTCGCTCATTATTTCCACACCCCAACCTCTGCTTTCACACACCACAGACAGCGACGCGCGCACTTGCCTGCCACAGTCTCGGCGTTGCAGTCGATGCTCATGCATTCAGTCATCTTGACCACCGTTTACCACAGGTTTGACACTCGACGACTTGTGACGTGCCCCATACGTCTGTCTCTTCTCTTACCCTGATTACAATGCGAGCATCGTTATGACAATCAGTCATGGTTCGTACCTCGTACACTCGCCACAAAACCACAGTTCGATTTTACCTTCATGACCGGGGTATTTTTCGACACTGCCAGCAGGCGCGTCGTTCCACTCGCCACAATTTTCACATAGATATTTTTCAACTAAGTCGTCGTTCATCGTCCCAAATCCTCCAATTTCCTATCTGCACTCTGTGCTGCGTTAGTCGCTTCCTTCACGCCTGATTCGATCCGGTCTAACCGCTCTTGAAGGTCGTTGGGTACATCAAGCGGCAATTTGTCCGTGTTTATATCGCTGAAGTCCATGTTAATGTTGTCTGCCGGTGTGTTTTCACCATTTAACAACCGATCTAATACTTCTTTGTATGTCTCACGGTCGAACTTTTTCAAGTCTCTTAGCGCGTCTCTCTGGTCTTCTCTGATTTCAATGGTTGTTGTGTCACTCATTATTTTTCTCTCGGATTATCTCAGCAGCCATTTCTAAGATTTCTGCGTCGTGTTTGTCGTGCGGTTTTGCTTGGTCTGACATGGACACAAGAACGTCCAAAGCTATTTTTTCGGTGTCCATCCCGTCGTTATACAACTCTTCCAACGCACCGCCAAGATGGTAATAAGCGTGTTGTAGTTCCTTTTCGGCAGCCATTCTGTTCTTACCTATTGCCGAGACTGCCCGCTCTATACGATACCGCGCTTTGTCTATATTTATCTCACTCATTCTTTTGAGCATACCACTTTTTTCGCACCCGCTCAATATCGCCGTGAATTGTGGCAGGGTGTTTCTCCCAGTCGTGTGTTTCGCCTTCGTCTAACCACCGACCGCAAGACGAACAGTAACAACGCTCGGAAACGGTTGACTTTTCAGACATTGATCTCGGTGAGTGTGCCGACTTTTGAACCGCCGTTCATGATTGCCACGTTGCCGCTGTTGACGTTCTGAACAAGCGATTTCTCGCCACCTTGCGGGCCTTCCATGTCAATCATTTCGCCGTCGAACATGGTTTCGGTGACGGTGAACGTCTGAGAGAAGCCGTTGATTGTGAACGAGTCGCCGATTTCGAGTTCTGCCATTACGTCGGTTACGTTGTTTTTCTCCATATTACTACTGTGTGGCTATGGGTACTTATAGCTTCCTATAACCCCCTATAGTATCCTGTAAAGAGTTATAGAAAGAGGCTACACACCCACGGCTTTGTCCCACTTGACAACCGTGGTTTTACTCATCCCAAACTCATCGACCACTGCTGAGTTAGAGTTCTCCGATCGGACGCGCGTCCAAACATCGGCAAACGTCTCACTGTCGTTCACACGCCCCTGTTCTCGGACTTCAAACTGCCGCTCTGAGAGTTCATAATGCACTTGAAACACGGCGTCTCCCTCGTGTTTGTCCGAGAAGCGAACTTCAATCCCGTCAAAGTCACGCATACCCCGGACGGAATCGGGCATATCCTCAGCTAAGACGGATTGCTGGATGCACCGGCAATTATACGGATCAGAATCACCGACGACAAAGGCAGAACGTGGGAAATTCGACGGTTGATACCAAACCTTGCCGTTCTCTTCAACACCACCCTCCCACCCGCCGGGGACCATGAAGTCCTCATCTTTGCCAACTACCACGTCGTCCATAGCATCATGCCACGGGCGCGTACGACCGTCCTGTGACGCTCGCCACCGTTTGCCACCGATAGCATCCGACGACTCGGCGAGAGCTTGTGTACCATGCCGTGAAGCGTCCAACGTCTCGGTTCGTGCAACCAGTCGGGCGTGAGAATCTGAGAGTTCGTCTATCTCCGTGCGTAGGCGTTCAGTAGCCTGTTGGAGTCCATCCCCATCTTCGGCTACTTCAAGCAGTGTCCGGCGGATACGCTCTTTCACAGTCTGTTCAACAGTGACCATATCCCGCGCTGCGGATTCTTGCATCCGTTCAAACGCGAGTGTGTCTTCAACGTCAAACGCGGCCATAATCTCGGCTTCCTCGTCACCAATGCGTTCGGCTATTTCCTTCGCAACTTGTGTAGCTTCGGCCTCTGCCCCTTCTTGCATAGCGTCGGCCACCACGCCACTGATTGCAGCTGTAAGCCCGTCTCGGAGCGAGATACCGTCTAAGATAGCATCGAAGTCTACGACCAAACCTTTCGTTTCGGGCGTTACGTCCTTACGTTCGCCGTCCTCGGGCCACCGGTTTTCAAGTGCCGGTTCAAGTTGGTCAAACGACTGCAAGAGCACGTCACGCAATGCATCACTGCCACGCTCTACAATGCCCGTCAAGTTGGGTAGTTCGCCCGAACGCTCGTTTCGCAATGGCTCTTTGAGATACTGTTGTGGGGACTCAAGCATGGTCTTCAAGTCCGGCGCGGGCGTGTGCCTAAAATCCGTGGCGTCACCTTCATCATAGCCGTGTCTCCCACTCGTTGTTTCTGACTGGTTGCCCGTGTGTGAGGCGGCAGGGGCTTCAGATGCTTTCAGGTCGGTTTCTGTTGTGTTCTCTGTCTCCCGTGGCGCGTGTGAGAAGAACCCGCTCATGTCATCACTTTGCGCTTCGGGCACATTCTCGACGCCACCCCACTCTTCCATCACCCACTCTGGATTGTTTCGCACAAACGCATTGACGGCTTCGCTCGGTACGTCACCCCACGGTAGTGGGTCTTTGCCTTCGACTTCTCGGATTTCGTTTGGCGTCTTGAGTGAGTTGTTGAGGTCGTCTCGGCGTTTCTGTCGTTCTCTGTCGGCAAGAATCGGGTGCTCGTCAAAGTTGAACGTGAACTCTAATTCCCCGTCTGCAATCCAGTATGCCCGCATCTTTGGCAACCAGTTCTTATTCATCCACTCGGCAAGAGCCTCAAGTTCCGGCTTTGTCGTGTTGTAGAGCACGTCCTCGCTTTGGGCTTCGGCGGTCGCCGTGTTCGCATCCTCGGCCAGTCCGATCGTAGACGTGGATTCACCGAACAAGAGCCACACGAGTTTACTATACCAGTTTTGGCTTTCGAGGTATTGCAACTCTTTCAAGGTCTCACCGAATGGGATGTATTCAACCTTGTTAGACGCTATCTTCGGGAGTTTACTATCTGTGTTACCCCGTACTTCATCCTCCCAATACTGCCGAAACACATCAATCTCTCCGGCGTATTGCTCTCCGATATTGAGTATTCCCTTGCTGTACTCATCATTGCTAAAGTGCCGGACGTTTGCTTGATCCTGATTCAGTAGGATTTCGGCCCACGGTCGGACTTGTTGAACGACTCCACGCCCGTATGCGCTTAGTTCGCGGGGTTGTGGGTTGGTTTCGAGGATAGCCATTTCGTCCGAGGTCATCGGCACGGCACGCTGTCGGACACCAGACAACAGTCTACCAGTTCGGAAGCGGTCAAACCACCGATCGTACATACTCGAATCGAAGAGGTCTGCTTTGACGTTCGGGGTGTTGCCCCACTTGAAAAACGCAGGTTCGGGTGGTTGTGGCATTTTATCGTACTCGTTGAGATTCTTGGTTACGATTGTCCCATCAACAGGGTACACCTCACTCAACCAGTAGCACCGCTCACCCGTTTGTGGATGCTCTACCGGCTTCTCAGTCGGTACAAACTCCACCGCCCCAGTGTCAATACTGATAGAATCGTTGAGAATCCCAGACAAGAGTTGATCCCACGTATCCCCATTCTCGTTAAACTCGCCGTCGATAAACTCATAAATCCTATCGGCCATCATGTTATGTGTAGCCGTCGGGTTATCCACGGTTGGTTCAACACTCCACGGGATTGCGCGGGCCTGCTTTTTGGCCGTGTTCATCGGTAAACTGACGGTGGGAGTCTGTTCAAGGAAGCGCGTGGTCAAGAGGTCGTCATATCTCGGTATCCCTTTGACGTTAATCAGTTGTGAGTGTCGGCGTCTCCCCCGGCGTTCGCCTGCAGTCGTCCGATCGGACGGGACAATCTGTTTTCCCTGCGGTGTGAGGATGGTCATTCATTACCACCGATTGAAGCGTCTACGTATGGCCGTAGGTCATCCGGTCCGAATTGCGTCAGTTCCTCTTTGTCTGTGAGCACTATATGTAACGCCTGCATATCCCCAACGTTGTTCTGTTCAAACGCCCGCATGAGTGCGTTCCGGTTCGGTTCCTCCGGCACTTCCCACACATAGATTGCCTCTTGTGAGTCTTCTAACTCGGTGAGTCCTTTGACTGGATTCTCGTATGCTGGTAACTCAAGTTCGTCTGTCAGTTCGCGCTTTGCCTCGTCGTCTATATCGTTCCGAATAACAAGATAGTCGCCGTCTCTCCCGATCGGGTCGGTGCCGAGCAACCGCCACGCAACCCATGCTAACAATCCCATACACTCGGTAAGTGGTGCCTATAAGTAAAAGATAGGGGTTAATGTCGGATTAGAACGTGAACGAGTCTTCGATGCTTGGTGTGGTCGGTGTGCTATAGGACTCATACGCCAACGCAAGGGCGTCCACACAGTCATCATGGAACCCTTCGGGGGCGTTGTATCGGATGTTTCCCGCCCGTGTGGTGTCGTACTCAAAGATACTGAGTTCGTGTCTGAGTTGGTTGATGTCGGTCGACGACAACTCTTTGGCTTCAAGTCCAGCAATGAGGTTCTCTATGAGGTTGGTCTTGGTTTTCGGACTGAATGTGACCGGCGTAATGTCCAACCCGTCGTCTTCAAGGTCACTCACCAGTTTGTTGTCTCGGCTTGCGTCAATGCAGATTTCGCCGGGATACGTGTCTGCCACGCGGTTTACCTCACGCTGGATTTGCGGCCATGTCTCACCCTGTGCTCGTGAGAACTCAACGATCGTTCCATAGGTGTCTATAGCTATAATCACGCGAAAGTCTTGGTGTCGTGCTAAATCCACCCCAATGTGGTATGGTCCTTCACCGCTATAGGAGTCTATAGCAAAGGATTCAGTAAACAAGTTTTCGTCAATGTTGGTGAACACACCGCCCGATTCAT
>LFIK01003663.1_pt1 | contig 12457 bp, 23 predicted proteins | sample 643401 | NCBI WGS metagenome assembly LFIK01 (sample SAMN03777447, study PRJNA286221) | soda lake metagenome | biome: soda lake; feature: Kulunda steppe; material: water; isolation source: sample T5-Br brine of Lake Tanatar-5 | place: Russia: Kulunda steppe | collected 2010-07 | reverse complement strand
GTGCGCACTTGAGGCGCACAGCCCTGTCGTTCCTCAGCGTTCCCCACCTGAGCTTGAGAGTGTGGACTCTGGGGGCGCGAGGCCCAGCACATGCGCGATCAAAGACGCCTCCTCCTCAGGGCTGCCTGCAGGAAGAACAGGCACAGGCAGCCGCGGTTGCACCACTCAAAGAGCGGCTAAGGCACAGGCAGCCAAAGGCACGCCACTCAAATAGCGGCCAAGGTGCAGGCAGCCAGGGGTGTGCCACTCAAATAGCGGCCAAGGCGCAGGCAGCCAGGGGTGGCCCACTTAAAGAGCGGCCAAGGCGTAGGCAGCCAGGGGTGTGCCACTCAAATTGCGGCCAAGGAGCAGGCAGCCAGGGGTGTGCCACTTAAAGAGCGGCCAAGGCGCAGACGTGCTTGGGCTGGGCTGAGGCACACGCATTGCGGCGTCTACTTCAGCTGCAGGAGGCACCCACAACACAAGTAACGGCAACATGATGGCAATAGGGCACATTGGCTGTAGGCCCAGCTTGGATGATACAATGCTTGTGGGAAGGCAGGCAGAGGTCGGCAGCACAGGCCAAAGCGCGCGGCAGGCGCAGGCACAGCTTGTACGCGAGAAGCACACAAGCTCAGGTGCGCGCTGTGGCGGAGCTGCATGCGCACACTTGGTGGGGGAGGAGGAGGAGGAGGAGGAGGAGGAGAAGAGAAGGAGGAGGAGGAGAATGAGCAGCAGCAGCAGCAGTAGCAACAGCAGCAGCACACCCCCAAGTGCACAGGCGCAACGCTTGTGCCCATCACAACCCATACCTCAGAGAGGACCATGTGTGCCAGAGCCACCAGGTCGTGTGGAGCTACAGGGATGTGGATACAGGAGGGCGGGCCATGCGCACGCATACAAATGCAGGCGTCCACGCATAGAAGTGCAGGCATTTTCCCGTGTGCACCCTGCCGCTTTCCGTGCCCCTGACCTGATGGATTCTGCGATCTGACAGATCTTGTGGCCAGGCCCTGCCGGCATGAGGCCAGCTGCCCGAGACGCGCTGCACGCGCTCCCTACCTGTCCCAGCCCTGCCCCTTGCCTCACCTTGCTTGACCCGCCCCTGCCGGGCTTTCGCGTTCGCCTTGTGCGCGCTGGCACGCTGCGCCTTGCGGCCGCCCAGCGTGGATGGCGCGCGCGTGGACGTGGCTGCGCCGCTCGCGCCGCCCACACTACTGCCGCCAGGGCCGCCCGCTTGAGATGTGTCGGTGTAGAGGGACATGCCGGTCAACATACTGGCACCTGTCTCTGATGCTGCGTCCGCCATCTCCTCGTAGCTGGGTCCCGCGCCACCTTCGCCTGTCCAAGCACGCACACAGGTGCAGGTACGCATGGATTGTGGCTTACACGCATGCGCACGCGTGCACACATACACATACAGCACGCCTGTCCAAGCACGCACACAGGTGCAGGTACGCATGGATTGTGACTTTCACGCATGCGTGCGCGTGCACACATACATTTACACACGCACTCACACACACAGGCGCAGGCACACACGGATTGTGGCTCAATCACGCTCACACTCACACGCATGCGCGCGCATTCACACATACACATACACACTCACGCACACAGGCGCGCAGGCACACACGGATTGCGGCTCAATCACGCTTGCGCTCACACGCATGCGCGCGCGTGCACACACACACACACACACACACAAGCACGCACGCACAAGCGCACTGTTGATTTAGCAAGGCATGTAGGTAGGTGTATGAGGGAGAGGCGCACAAAAGGGCACACGCAGGGAGGGCACACACAGAGAAGGCACACACAGAGAGAAGTGTATGAGGAAGAGGCGCACAAAAGGGCATGCACACAGGGAGAGTTGAGTGCACGGCTCGGGAGCACAATTGAGTGGAGTGCGCGGCTTGGGAGCACAACGATTGGAGTGCACGGCTTGGGAGCACAACGATTGGAGTGCACGGCTTGGGAGCACAACAAGTAAAGTGCACGGTTTGGGAGCACAACGAGTGGAGTGCACGATTTGGGAGCACAATGAGTGGGGCGCGCTGCACATGAGCTCACAGCAAGTGGAGTGCGTGGCATGGGGGCTGGCTGGCGTAGGCACAGGAGAGGCCTGCAGGCAGGCAAAGCACTTGTTGCTGCACCGTGTGCAAGCGCTCACCACACATTGCCTACAGGGTGGTCTGGTATGCACAGATAGCTAGGCAAGCGTGCGGCGGCAGCAAAAGCACCATGGGGCGTTGGGAAGTGAACAGCCTAGGCGTCTTGGGCCAAGAAAAGCGTACCCTGCTGCCATCCCCCGGCCCCCCAACTCCTTACTGCTCCTCTGCGCCCCAAAACAACTTCCTGCCCCCTCGCACTTAGCCCTTCTTGCTGCTTCTCTTATTCGATTATTTGATTTTGATTGGTTTGTCTGGTTGGTTGGTCGGTCAATTGGTGGGCTGTTGAATCAATACTGGTATAGATATGTCCTTACTGCTCCCCTGCCCCCCTTAGCAACTCACTGCTCCCTGTACTGCCCAGGCTGCGTGCGCCTCCTGCCGCAGCCCTTAATTCACTGCTCTCCCTCTCACGGCTGCACGCACCCTCTGCCGCCGCTCTCAATTGCTCGCCACTCCCCATACTACATCCCCCGTACGCACCGCCACACGCACCTTCTGCCGCCGCCCTCAGCGCTTCATCCATGTCCGTGCGCTTCCGCCGCACCTCCCGCAGCCGCGCCCAATACTTGGCGATCCTGTCCTTGGAGTCCCTTGCATCCGCCAGTAGCCCCGCTGCTGCCTCCGCTGCTGCCGGCGCAATGACCGTGGGCACGAGGTCGTGCCGCTGTGCGGCGTATGCTGCGCGCAGGGCTTCTTGCCACTCCCTGCACGCCACACCGCGTGGGGCGTGGCATTCCTCAGATGCACGTGCTGATACGCAGGCATGGTGTATGCATGCTGGGTGGCATGTGAGGGGGTGTGTGGAGTGTGGGGGCAACGGGGGTTGGCTGGGGAGGGGGGTGAAGCATCGTGTGCGCAATGCACAGGGGCTCGATGCCGCATCAACAGGAGTGCCTGCGCTCAACGCGGCATGAGGAGGCGTTTGACACAGGACAAGCATTCGACACAGGACAGGGCATTTGACACAGGACAGGGCATTTGACACTGGTGGGACAGACATTCGACACAGGACAGGGCATTTTTGGCACGGGACAGGGCATTTGACACGGGACAGGCAGGGCAGCGCTGACACACCCAGCCATGAACAAGCATAAAGGGAGCGGCACCTGCGGGCACAAGCAAACAGCTGGGCAAGGCGGTGCCGCATGTTGTGGCGAGGCGCTGCCGCTGCACATTCCTGCTTGCCTGTGAGCCTCTGCTGCGCGTCACGCGGCTGGGTGTGTGTGTGCGCGTGTGTGCGTACAAGGCAGCCCAAAGCCACCAACAAGAGCGCTTTCTGGCGCGCACTCTGGTGTGGCAGCCCTGGGCAAGAGCATGCTTCTTGTGGGCAGCACTCAGGCACGCAAGCGTGGGCACGCACGCGGGGCACAGGCACATGCACAGCGGGCGCACCGTGCTGCGGCCAGGGTGGCGACGCCATTGTCCACATCCCCCAAGTAGTGCAGCAGCACAGCGGCTGCTGCCACGGGCTGTGCGTTGGACGCGAGCTCGTCTGCAAACTCCGCGGCGAGCCGGGTCGTGGCTGTCGCGTCAAAGCCCAGACGCCCGGCAAGCACAAACACCTGGCGCCACTGGCCTGCGGACCTGCGTGTGTGTTTTGGGGGGGAGGGGGGAAGGATTGCGTTTGTGCGGGTGCTCACGTACATTTGTGTGCATGTGTGTGTGATGCAACCAAGCCCAGTAAGTTAAAAGGGAGGGTGGCGGCTATGCACTCAGCAGAACTGAGTCACTTGGCAGCACTGAGCGCCCGGGGGAATGGGTACAAGCAGCACTGAGCGCCCGAGGGATGGACGCCCGGGAAATGGATGCTTGGGAGATAGAAACATGACTGAGGGCACGGAGGACGGAAACATGAGATGGGTGCAGGGCTTTGCCAAAGTTGGAATGGCCGGCAGCCGCTCCGCACATTCACCAAGGGCCAGGTGCATTAGGGCACCCAATCACACCCACCTGCATGCCTGTCAGGCAGGAGATGCTGGCGCATGCCCTAGCATACACGCATGCACACACAAACACACGTGCGCGCGCACTCATACACACACGGGCGTGCTCGCACGTCTGGCTGCTCACTTCTGCACACCTGTCAGGCGGAAGGTGACGGCGCGTGCCCTAGCGTACACAGACATGCACACACACATACAAACACACGCGGGTGCGTGCGCGCCTGGCTGCACGCTCCTGCACGCCCCATCACTTACGCCGCGCCCCACCACCATCACAAGCAAGTCTGCCCGTGCCCGCACGCACCCCTGCACCCCTGCCAGCGCACCCTGCACACGTCCCCACCTGTACGAACGGAGCGCGTCTTGCAGCGCCCCGCCCGCCATGAAGGCCACGCCTGCGTCCTCCATCTTGTTGGCGGCCTCCAGGGCCTCTCCACACGCACGCAGCACAACGCGCCGCTTGGGCACGTCGTCCGGATAAAGCGCCAGCAGCTGGCGCAGCAGGCCGTGCTGCTTGGCCAGGGCCAGGGCCTGAGTGGGTGCATGGGGCATACGGATGATGGCAGCAGTTGTGATGATGATGACGATGGTGATGATGATGATGACGGTGGTGGTGATGGTGGTGATGGTGATGATGGTGATGATGATGATGATGATGATGATGATGATGATGATGATGATGATGATGATGATGATGATGATGATGATGATGATGATGACGGTGGTGGTGATGGTGATGGTGGTGATGGTGATGATGATGATGATGATGACGGTGGTGGTGGTGGTGGTGGTGGTGATGACTCTGATGGCCCCAGCAGTCGTTAATGGCAATCGAAGACATTCCCCAGGAATATCAACAACTGCACCTGCTCAAAGTGGGTCTCTTTGTCGGCCGCCACCAGGTGGCCCAGCGCCAGGCCAAAGCGCCCCAGGTGCAAATCGATGGCGTGGCGGCGCAGCAGCGGGTGTTGCACAGCCGCGAAGCGCTGCAGCTCCAGCGCGTATTCGCCTGGGTCACGCTGCGGGTGCATGATGGTGCATGATCAAACAAGAGAGCAGGCGGGTCGACAGCACTGTCATCACCACTGTTGCCACCATGACCAGAAGTAGCAGTAGCAGCAGCAGTAGCAGCTGCAGCAGCGGTGGCGGCAGCGGCAGCGGGAGTAGCAAGCGGTGACCATGAACACCAGCGGGTGCGCTCTCTCACACACACACGCACACCTGCGCGAGCGTGATGACCATGAACGCCAGCGGCAGCTCGTACAGCCCCAGCGCCGCGCGGTACGCCGCGTCTGCGTCCACATGCAGCAGCATTGCGCGCAGCGCGTGCTCCGCAGGCCCCTGCTGGTCGCCCGCCACGCCGCCGCTGTCCGCCTGCGTGCGCGCGTGCGTGTGTGGTGGAAGCAGGGTGGCTGCGCAAGGGTGGCTGTGCAATGCAATGTTTGCACACACACCCTCATTTGTAGGCGTGGCAAGCGGCATTCCGATGGGTGCCTTATGTGTGACTGCACCCAGCCCCTGAACCCGCCCCAAGGTGATGAGTGACTGCACCCAGCCCATGAACCCGCCCCAAGGTGATGAGTGACTGCGCCAAGCTCCTGAAGCCAGGCCCTCACACAACACTCCAAAGCTGCCCATGTTGAGACCCCCCATTCTAAGGTCCAAAGCTGCCCCCCAGGAGGGTCACACAAGAAGCACACCAGGCGGCCTGCCACAAAACACCTGCCAGCCCACTTGCTGCCAGGTCCCGACCTGCAGCGGCGTGGCAAACGGCGCGCACACAACACAACCCACGACAGCACAGCACAGCATGGCACGGCGCGGCGCGGCGCACGCGCACGCTCACACGCCGTACGCCCTCACCAGGGCGGCCTCCTTGGCATCACGGATAGCCTCCAGTGCACGCCCCAGCTGCGGTGGGTCGCTGCGCGCGTAAGTGGTGGTCAGCACCGTCAGCAGCTGCCTCCCCGCCACGTGGGTGCTGCCAGGCAGGGCGGTGGACACGCCGTCTGCCCCCACGCCCACGCTGGCGCCTGCGTTGGACACACGCACGTGCACGCGTGCTGTACACACATCAGGCTCAGGCGGGGGCCACCGGATGGGGCCATGTTCAAGGGGTGTGTTTTGTGCACCGTGTGTTTGGTGCTCCATTGTGTTTTGTGCGCCGTGTGTTTTGTGCGCCATGTGTTTGTGCGCCGTGTGTCTTGTGCACCGTGTCTTTTGTGTACCGTGTGTTTGTGCGCCGTGTGTAAATGCGCATGCACATGTGTGCATTCTTGGAGGCCTTGGCTGCCACACATGCCCTTGCTGCTCACTCACAGGGAAGACAAGAGCGCACAGCGTGCAAGCAAGCCTACATACTTGCCCTCTCGGCTCACCACTCCTTGTTCAGTCAAAACCAGGTGGGCATGGACTCAGGGGCATAACTTGGGGTTTTCCCTGGTCAACGGCACCCCAGCCTTTCCAGGACAGAGTAAGCCTTACGCTGCATTTCAGACACGCACAAACACGGACACGCTTCACAACAGAGATGCTCACTCAAAGGCACACTCAGGCACACACATACAGGCACACACACAGGCACACAAACAGAGGTCCTCCCTCGTGCGCACCTGAGTCCCCTTCCACACCGTGCCCCCGCATGCGCGCCTCCACCGCTGCGCGCATTGCCGCGCACACCGCGTTCACCTTGCCGGTGCGCAAGGCGGCCTCCACCTGCTCACGGCTCAGGACGCCTGCCTCATCAGCAGGCGCTCTACCCAGGCCCCCCCGGGCCTCGTCCTCACCCACATGGGCGCGCGAAGCCATGGCAGCGCCGTGCTGGCCCTGCGCAGGCAGGCAGGCATATGTGAGCATACATCAACTCGATGTGGGAAAATCGGAAAGCTTTGCTGGGGTAGTGAAGGCCTTGCGCCAGGGCGCGCTTGCGCGCACGCACACACCTACCTGCACCGCGCACGCGTACCTGCCGGCTGGCGGCGCTGGGCTTGATAGGGATGCCAGCATACAAGCCGCCTTCCTCGCAGATGTTGCCAGGCCGCAGCGCAAACAGGAGGTCCGTGAGGTCCGAGGGCGAGGGCACTGCGGTGACGAACGCAGGCAGGTCGTACAGGAAGGACGGCCAGCCCCAGTCCACCAGCAAGTTCAAATCCACCTGCAATCATGTGTGTGTGTCAGTCTTTGTGTATGTGTGCCTGTGCCAGCCTTGATGTACGTTTTCTCACCACCCAATGCGGCCAACATTTTTTTTGGCAAGCAAACTGCAGCTGGTGATGGTGTGACGGTGCCTGTTTGTCGTAACAGCACGGCCGATTTATGAAGGGCTTGCTGACATTCGATAAAGTGGAGCGGAAGTAGGCAACAGGAGCGTACCCTGTTGGTGGTGGCCAGCTCCCATGCAGCCGCGTAATCGCGCTCCTGCAAGGCGGCCGCGATGGCAGCCAGCACCAGCATGCGTGGGGCGACGGCTTCCAGGTTTCCACGCGGCATCTGCACATGCAGCACATGCAGGAAACGGCATCTGCACATGCAGCACATGCAGGAAACGGGCAGGGGCGCACGCTTGAGGACGCCCCGGGGCAGACAGGGGGCAGGCGGCGCTGGCGGACACCCACTTGATGCCCTGGCAGGAGTTGGTTGGCTGATGTCGGTTGGGAGGCGAGCACCGATGCAAGCACGCGTGCAAACAAAAGGCCTGATCGTTGCGCGGGCCATCGCGTGCATCAAAGGTGACGCACACCAGGAATGAAATGCACAAACACACCATCACAGCAAAGGCGCGTGCAGGCGGGGCGTGCAGCGCCAGAGTCAAGGCACCTGAAAGGGGGGCTTGCAAGGCTCGTGCAATAGCACGAATGCAAGCCCAGCCGAGCAGCAGCGCGTGCATGCGCACCCGCCTCTATCTGCACTGTCCAAAAGGGCATCACTGTCCAACAGGGCATCACTGTCCAACAGGGCATCACTGTCACCAGGGCATCACTGTCCAACAGGGCATCACTGTCCAACAGGGCATCACTGTCCAACAGGGCATCACTGTCCAACAGGGCATCACTGTCACCAGGGCATCACTGTCCAACAGGGCATCACTGCCCAACAGGGCATCACTGTCCAACAGGGCATCACTGTCCAACAGGGCATCACAAGCGGGCGTCTGCTGGCGCACCTTAGCACACCAAAAGCAGCAGACGAGGGCGGCAGCGCGCACGCACTTGAGCACACCAAGCAACGTTCAAAGCAGGGCGCGCACATGTGCACACACTGAGAGTGGCAGCACTAGAAACAGCACTCAAAGCGCATGCACACTTGGCACACAGCAGGGGGAGCAGCACCTGGGGCGGCTTCATTGCATACAATCTTGTGTGCAACATGTGCAGCATACATGCAATCTTGTGTGCAACATGTGCAGCAGGTGACACACAAGCATGGCTCCCCTGATCGTACCTGACGACCCTCCTGTGCATGCAAGCGTGGAGGCATGAGCATGCGCACCTGGGCCGCCAGCATGGCGTGCGCGTGTGAACCATCCGTTTGCGCCACTCATGCCCACAGGCAGTGCTTGCATGCTCATAATATTAGTTTGCGCCACCTATGCCCACAGGCAGTGCTTGCGTGCTCAAAACTGCATGCAGGCGTGTTGAATGCTGCCTTGGCCCTTTGGTACCTCTCCTTCAGGGTGGTGTGGTGCGCGTGCGTGTGCATGCGTGTGAGCATGTGTGCATGTGCACGCATTGGTCAAGTACTGCTGTGTAATAAGTGCTGTCTGCCGCCTCTACACTCGATCCATCCCTCCACTTCCCCTCCCCACATATTACCCTGCCGCCCACACGCGTAAGAACCTCCACGCTTTACGCACTTCTCCTGTTCTGCATGCTGCCCTGCTGTGCGTTTAAATGAGCCAGTGCACGCTCAATACCCTCCTCCACCCCCCTCGTACACCGACCTGGCCCCACCCTGCACAGCGCCCAGCAAAGCTCCACACGTCCCCCTATTGGCGCAGGTCACCCTGCCTCCCACACCTGCATGATGACCTGCACGCCGTCCTTGGGTGCCGTCACCAAATGGGAGCCCTGCTCCACGGACCGCACCACGATGTTGCGCGCAGCGGCGTGGGCTGCAGAGGGGCGCATGGCCAGGTGCATCGTGGCGCGCATCTCATCGGTCTCAATGCTGCGGGCAAAAGGGGGGGTAGAAGGGTGAGGGTAGGAGGAGATCCATTATGTAGAGCTGGTGTGTGTGTGTGTGCGCGTGAGTGCGCATATTCAAGTGCAGCATGCCGGTATGCATGTTCGCGCGTGCATGTACACCTAGCTTGTTTGCTTGGGCTACGCACGCGCGGCCACAGTTCGGAACGTATAGTTCAGCTGTGTGCTGGCGCACAACATATGCTTGCTGCACTTGTCACCAACCGTTCACCAACTTTGTGTCACTGCCTGCTGGGAGGGGCCGTGCACACATGCGCACATGCACATGCTCGCACACGCGCACACACATAGCCCGCCCTTCCCCCCAACCCCGTCCCACGCACCGCTTGCGCTGCTCGGTGGGCAGCCCTGCGCCCGAGGCCTCCGTCAGCTCCCGGTGCGTGTAGCCGCCGGGCGCGCCCAGCTGTGCTAGGAACACGGTGTACATGAGGCTGCGGCGGCTGCAGAACAGCAGCGCCGGGCCGCCAGGACCACCAGTGCGTGTGACAGCAGAGGCGACCTCCGACGCCACCAGGGTGGCGCCCCAGTACAGGTGGCCCTGCCGGCTGAGGCCCAGGGCGGGGCCGCAGGCAGCGACGTGCCCCTGCAGACACAGGCCACTCAGTGAGTCAGTCGTTCGCATGGGCAGGCAGGCGCAGGGGGGGGGCCGAGCGCGGCGCGCGTGCAGGATGCAATGGAGCCTGCTGCCTGCCCTGCCCTTGGTCCGAGACACACACACACACACACATGGCTGTGCTTGTGCAGCCAGCGCAGCCTGCGGGCGGTACTAAAAGTTGCAGGCCCCACCCTCAAGCAGACGCAGCTGTGCGTGTGCAGCAGCATGGCAGCCCGCGCTCGCGCCAGGCCCCTCTGCTTGGTGCAGGCCCAGGGGCGAGGTGTTGTGGGCCCCCTTGTACAAACCCTGGGGCTGATCCTTGCACCTGCAGCAACGCGGACCCAACGCCGGAGCTTGCAGTCCCCGCCGCCCTATACCTGGTCCGTCACCTCACATGATCTCATGGCACTCCACCTTGCTTCCTTGGCCCTATCACTTTCTTGTGTGCATGTGTGTGTGTGTGTGTGTGTGTGTGCGTGTGCATGTGCATGTGCGTGTGCGCGTGTGCGTGTCAGGTTGCAGGCCTGATGGGCTCCAGCTCAGCTGCCCTCAAGCTGCCCTTATTTGGCAGGAACAGCAATGTACTCCGCGCCCTACCTGGTTTACTGCCGCAGTGGGCGGCACGGGAACAACCCAGGGGCAGGGGGCGGGGAAGCAGCAGGAGGGTGGCAGTGGCTGCAGCCTGGGCGGGCCGCCGCCACCGCCGCCGCGACCCGCAGGGATGTAGTGCCGCACCTCGCCGGAAGCCATGCACACCGCCGCGCCGCCGGCTAAATGTGTGCATGGAGGGGGCAATGGGAGCAGAAGCGTGTTCGTGCGTATGTGGGTGCGTGTGTGTGAATGCGAGCGTGTGTACGTGCAAGAGTTGGCGTGCACACGCCAGAAGGTGCAGCACCTAAGGAGCTGCAACATGGAGCACCTGTGCGCGCTGTGCATGAACAGCATGGATCTGGCCCCAGCCCCTCGAGGTGCTGGGCCCAGCATTAAAGGGACGGAACAAGCCCTGCTGTTGGGCAGTGGCCTTGCTGGCGCCAGCGGACACCGACGAGGAGCCCTGACACCCACGAGGAGCCCTGACTGCACTGCTGAGTTCTGAGCTCCTGAGTTCTGAGCTGCCAAGTACTGCCAGCAATCTTGCCGGCGGACACCGTACGATGGCCCTGACACCCACTGAGCTGAGTTGCTGAGTTGCTGAGCTCTGAGCTGGCGCCGTGTGCTGGCGTGCGGCGCCAGGCACCGCCAACGGTGCGGCGACGGGTTGAGGGCAAATAAATGGTGCGTTTATACCAGTTTTGTGGCACTGCTGAGTTCCTGGCGATGCGAACGAGCCGTGGATGGTGGCCAAGGGGGACGGTGGCCAGAGGTGAAGGAAAGCAAGCGCGGGGGAGCAGGGCATTTGCACACTCCTGTCCCCGCAATCGCGGCGTCAGTATAGGTGTATTCGAGTATAGATGCTGTGCGTGCTTGACACTATCGCAGCAAAATGTGGCGGGTGTGCACTCGAGCGTGTGTGCAAGCGCAAAAGTCAAACGCTGGCACGGCAAAGCGACCTTTGTGCCGTGCAAGCACAACCCGGCTTCCATGAAATTATGCCGCGCTGCTTGCGTGTGTATGTGTGTGTACACGTGTGTGTGTGTGCGTGTGTAAGCTCGCGCACGCCTACCAACCGTCTGCAATCAGGCCTATGTACTATCCCACGAGGCATCACGTCGATGTTCGCCAGCGTGCGCCAGTCGGGCGCACGGTCGCGCACGATGCACAGAGGGGCTCGCCCTGATGCCCCATAAGGCTTTTGGCAGCACGGGCTCCTAGCAGAGCAGGCGCGGCCGCACACCGCAGCACCAAGCATTTACTCTGGGTGGCACACCCATTGATTGACGTCTGTGCGCAGGGGACTGCGGCAGGCAGGCAGCACCCTCACCTGAATGCGGCACCACCCGCAGCACGCGCGCCCCAGGGCTGGTGTTCACAGGCGCTGCCACCACCCGCACACGCACACCAGCCCCTTGCTGCTGCGGCTGCTGCTGCTGCTGCTGCTCATCATCATCAGCAGCAGCTCCCCCACCTCCACCAGGCCAGTCCACCTGCAGCTCCACCAACACATCCCCCCCATACCCGCTACCCCCGCTGCTGCTACTGCTGCTGCCGCCACTGCTGCCGCCACTCGCAGCCCCCGCACTCCATGCGCTCCATGCTGCCTGCACCGCCAGCAGCCTGTCCTCGCCCAGCCAGCACAGCGCGCGCACGCGCGGCGGGCCGCCGCGCAGGGGCCAGCCCTCCACGTGGGCCAGCAGCGGCAGCAGCGCGTCCTGGGTGCTGCTGCCGACGTACGCGTCCTCGCCGCCCCCCACCAGGACGTCATCAGGCTGGCCCTGCAAACTGGGCGCAGCCGTTCTTGCCTCAAGCTCCTCCTGCAGGCGTGTGGCGCACACACAGGTGCCAGGAGTTGTTGAGAACCCTGAGCAGGTGCGGACAGAATGGGTCAGGAGGGGGCAGTTGGTGGACCGCGATCAGAGGGGGGGGAGGGCAGTGGCTCAGAAAGAGAAGAGGGCGGGGGGGCAGATG
>LFIK01003661.1_pt1 | contig 12461 bp, 10 predicted proteins | sample 643401 | NCBI WGS metagenome assembly LFIK01 (sample SAMN03777447, study PRJNA286221) | soda lake metagenome | biome: soda lake; feature: Kulunda steppe; material: water; isolation source: sample T5-Br brine of Lake Tanatar-5 | place: Russia: Kulunda steppe | collected 2010-07 | reverse complement strand
TTGTTGATGCGCACGCCGCCCTCCTATGGCTCTAGCCCTAGAACAGCCAGAACCGTAGGAACCGGGCGGCGTGCGTTCGTGTAGGCGCTGCACATCAACCCACAGCAGCGTCAGTAGACCCGGTTTTGCGACAGCCTGCTTTTCGCTTGTATACGGAGGAACTAGCCCCATCAGCCCCAACCGACACGCTTACTGAAGGCCTAGTCCGTTGCAACGGCGAGACGAGGAAAGCCCCGCTGGAGCGGGGCAGAGGATGCTGGCGGCTTCGACTAGACGCAGACGGCGTCGTAGACGGCTCGTGGGGACCTGTCCGGGCCCCAGAGGGACCAGCAAGGTCACCGGAAACAGACCGAAAGCCTCGGGCTTGCCTGTTGTCCGCCACGGGGATGGGACTAGCCGTAAGCCACTTCTGGCGAGCACCGAGGCCACGCGACGATCTCGGGGAATCCCCGTCGACCAGCCGGTCACGACGGCGAAACGAGCCCTGAGATCGCGCGTGGCCGGTCCACTCACTACCCGAAGTTGATGTGGACCGTCTTGACTGCGGAGTAGCTCAACAGTTCCTCAAGGCCCTCCTCGCGTCCAACCCCGCTGTCATCGAAGCCACCGAAGGGCGTGCCCCGGTAGCGCTTCCCAGCCTCGTTGACCCAGACATACCCAGCCCGGATCCTGGTCACGAGCTCCATCGCCTGCTTGAGATCATTGGTCCAGATCGAAGCCGTAAGTCCGTAGGCAACGTCATTCGCGAGCTCGACGGCCTGCTGCAGATCGGTGTAGGGCGTGATCGCGAGGATCGGACCAAACACCTCGTTGCGGAACAGGTTGGACCCCGGAGCCACATCCGCGAAGACCGTCGGACGGATCCAGTTGCCGCGTTCGAACTGGGCGCCCTCAGGGCGTTCACCGCCAGTAATGAGCCTGGCGCCCTCGTCCTTCGCCCGTGCCACGAACCCCTGAACACGCTCAAGGTGTGCTGCCGTGATGAGGGGTCCCATCTGCGTGTCCGGTGATGCTGGGTCACCCAGTTCGATGGCGGCCACACGGGCGCCGATAGCCTTGACCAGCGGTTCGTAGGCCTCCTGGTGGACCAGAACCCGGCTGGTCGAGCCGCAAGACTGGCCCTGCCAGGCGAAGTTCATACCACCGACCGCTGCATCCGCGACGGCCTCGAGATCCGCGTCGGGCAAGACCACCAAGGGGTTCTTCCCGCCGAGCTCGAGGGAGAGTTGCTTGATGCTCGAATCCCCTGCCGCCCGCATGATCGCCTTGCCCGTCGGCACAGACCCGGTGAACGCCACCCGACGAACGCGCGTATCCCGGACCAGGGCATCACCCACAGGCACGCCGTTGCCGGTCACGATATTCACCACACCAGGCGGGAAGATCTCGGCGCAGATCTCGGCGAACCGACACACCGACAGCGACGCCTGTTCCGGGGCCTTGACCACGACCGCGTTGCCGGCCAACAACGGAGCGCCCACCCTGGAGGCTGCGAACATGATGGGGTGGTTGAAGGGCACGATCCGTGCCACGGTGCCGAACGGCTCACGGACCGTGGCGTGGAGGTGATTGCCGTCACCCGGGATGGTGCGGCCCTGCGCCTCGTAGGCGATCTCAGCGAAATGCCGCAGCCCGTTCGCTGCCTTGCGCACGTCGTCAATAACCTTGGTGATGGTGTTTCCGGAGTCCTTAACCTCCAGTTCGGCCAGAGCATCCTTGGCCTCATCGATCCCTGCTGCGAGCGCCTTGACCGCCGCGTACCGTGCGTTGATCCCTGAGGCGAACCACTCACGCCAGGCCGCCTCGGCGGCGTCTACCGCTCGCGTGACATCCTCAGTCGTACCAGCAGGAACGCGGCCCACCACCTCACCGTTCGAGGGGTCAATCGCGTCGATCCACCCGCCATCGGACGCCCCTACGAGCTTGCCGTCGATCAGCATCTTGCCGTCCATGTTCACTCCGGTCGTCGTGTTCCTTCGTGACGCTGTCACCTGCCCAGACGCCCATTTACGTTGGTGCGGTCCTCACGTGAACGACTGCTGTCTGTCCAGCCAGTGCCGCCTCGAGCCCCGCCCGGAAGGCGTCGGCCAGTTCATCGGTGTCCTCGATCGGCCCGACAGCCCATGCCCCGTAGCCACGCGCCAGGGCTGCGATGTCGGTTCTCGGATTCTCCATCCGCATACCGATGTAGCCGTTGACCTCCGGCCGTCCCCGGTCGCGGGCGACCGCAACCTGGTGGTCCTCGTCGTTGTAGAAAGAGGCGTTGTCGTTGATGACCAGCAGCATCGGCACGCGGTAGTGCGCAGCGGTCCACAGGGCCCCCGGATGCATCAGGAAGTCGCCGTCCCCCCCGATCCCTATCGCGAGGCGTCCGGTCTCCATCGCTCCCAGTGCCGCACCGACCATGGCCCCCGGCCCGTAGCCGACACCCGCTCCTCCGCTATGGCCGAGATAGTCGTTGGCGTCATCGAAGCGCCAGACGCCCGCGGGGAAGGTTCGGGTGTTGCGCATTGCGAGCTGCCAGGGAGCGTCCTTCACGACGTCCCAGAGCTCCTTCACCATCCGGCCGGGGGCGATGGGAGTCTCGTCCCACCGAGCGGCAACTGCCTCCTGGCCCGCAGCGAGGATGGTTCGATGACGACGTTCCACGGCTGCACGCCGCTCATTACGTCGGTTGGCCTGCTCTGGAGCCTCCTTCGCGAGCAGGTTCGCGACCTTGGCCGCCAGGTCCCGCGCCGCACCGATCGGTTCGGCGGTGAAACGCTGCGACACACGGGTGCTCGAGGAGCTCCCCGCTCCCCACCCCCGCAACGTCAAGTCACGCAGGCCGATGTCGATGATCGTGGTGTCGAGGCCATCCCGCAGCCTCGTCCCCTCCCGACGACCGAGAACCGGCTCCGCGATCGCGCGGATGTCACGGACACCGATGGCGAGGACCAGATCGGCGTCCTGCAGGACAGCTGGTTCGCCGGTTAGGTTCAACGCGAACTCGCTTGGGATCACCGTGGCGTGATCGACGTCGAGGCAGGCCGCCCCGAGCGGTTCGGCCAACGCTACGACCGCCTCGGTCGCCGCGCCCGCATAACCCATCGGGCCCACGACGATCACGGGTCGGTCTGCGGCGACAAGTGCCTGCGCCACGTCCCAGGCAGCGCCGGCGTTGAGTGCAAGGCCGGTCGGTGCCTGCCCCATGGACACCACGCTAGGCCATGCCTCGGTGTCATCGAGGGCACGCTCCTGGACCCCGGCGTCGAGGGTCACGTAGGTGGGGCCCATCGGAACGGCCGCCGACAGACGTGCCGCCTGAGCCAAGGCCTCCTCGGTGCCCCGCAGGTCGACCGGTTCCGCATCCCACTTCACGAAGTCGCGCACCAGCTGCGTCTGCGCGGACGCAGAGTGGATCCAGTCGATCGGACGCCGCTGGGTGGTGTCGGCCGGGCCACCGCCGCCCAGCAGGACGATCGGCGCCTCGTCGACGAAGGCGTTATAGATCCCCATGGAGGCCTGCATGAGGCCGACGAGGTCGTGGACGACAGCAAAACCGGTCCGCTGGGCTGCTTTTGCGTAGCCGTGTGCACAAGCAACCGCGATGAGTTCGTTGTGACACAGCAAGAACTGTGGATCCCGGTTCCCGCCGTAGTTCACGATGGAGTCGTGGAATCCCCTGAAGCTCGAACCCGGATTGCTGGGCAGGTAGCGGCAACCCAGTTCACGGATCAGGTCCAAGAGCCGGTCCGAGCCATAGCGGGCGGACCCTTGAAGCAGGTCACCGGTCGGTTCCTCGACCTCATCCGGTCCAGGCGTGCGCTGCTGGACCAGCTCGTCGGGTTCGACGGAAGCAGACATCAGGATCCCTCCGGGATTGAGCGACGTTGAGATGATGGACGGCTCTGACCATGCGGCCGGGGTGGGCAACGCAGATCAGCACTCTGGGCTTGCCCGTGTCTCAAGGGGGTCAACCTCGGATGATGCGCACGAGCCACTTCACAGCCGGTACGGCGAGCATGAGGAGCGTCAGCACGAAGAGACTCCCCGAGAGCGGACGGGTGAAGAAGTCCGCGCCGTAGAGCCGCATCGTCAGCAGGTAGTTCTGTTCGAGTAACTGACCGAGCACGAATCCGATGAGGAAGATCGCCCGCGAGTAGCCCGCCTGCTTGAAGAACCAACCGAGAAACCCGATAACCATCATGACGATGACGTCACCGATGGCGTTGTTCGCGCTGTAGGCACCAAAGATGCTCGCGATCAAGATAGGTGGCACGATGATCGACGTACGCATTTCTGTCAGTTTGGCCATGCCCGGTGTTATCGAGAGCGCGATGATGCCCCCCATGATGTTGCCGATGACCAGAATCCAGATGATCATCCAGACGATGTCGAGCTCCTCGCTGAGCATCTCCGGGCCAGGCTGGATCCCGAAGGCCAGGAATGCCGCCAGCACGATGGCCATCGACGAGCTGCCCGGCACACCGAACGCGAGGGTCGGCACCAGCGCGCCGCCCTCCTTTGAGTTTGTTGCCGCATCTGCGGCGATCACGCCTTCGACAGTTCCGGTGCCGAACGCCTTCGGGTTCTTCGATGTGCGTGCGACCTGGGCGTAGCCGACGAACTGGGCCGCGGCATCCCCGAGGCCAGGGGCCATCCCCACCCACAAGCCCGCGAAGGAACTCTGCAGCGTGGCTCGCCAGTGGCGGATGGTGTCAAACATCCCCCGCTTCATCTGGACCCACCAGTGTTCGTTCTGGCCTGACTCGTTGATTGCACTGCCTTGGCGGATCAGATCGATCATCTCCGTGATCGCATAGAGGCCGAGCACCACGGGCACGATCGCGATGCCGTCCCACAGGTACAGCTCACCGAAGGTCCATCGCTGACTGGCGGTGCTCTGCTCGAGCCCGATGAAGGACACCATGAGCCCGATGCCCCCCGAGATCAGGCCCTTCAGCGCATCGGCCTGACCGACGAACGCCATGAAGACAAGCGCTATGAGGATCAACGCGAGGAACTCCGGCGAGCGGAACAGCAGTACCAACGGGCGTAGGACCGGCAGCGCGAACGCCAAGGTGATCGCGCCCACGATGCCGCCGAGGACCGATGCGCTCAAGCCAGCCGAGACAGCGCGGATACCCTCGCCTCGCCGGGACATGGGATAGCCATCGAACGTGGTGGCGACCCCCGAAGCCGAGCCCGGGATGCCGTACAGCACCGCGGTGATGGTGTTACCGGTTCCGCTGACCACTGTGACGGCCATGATCAGCGCGATACCGACCGCGGGGTCGAACCGGAACGCGAAGGGCAGCACGATCGCGATCGCGAACAGCCCTCCGAGCCCCGGGGTGACTGCTGCCATCGTGCCGAAGACGACGCCAAACAGCATGGCGAGCAAGGCCGCACCGTTCAGCAACTGCAGACCGTCGAGCATCTCCGTGAGCACGGTCAGTCACCCTTCGGCTGATGGGGCCGCTCGAAGTGGTACGGGGAGCGACGAAGGTGGCCAGCGGGAGCCAGCACGGTCATAGCCCCAACCATTCGATCACGACCCCCGAGTAGAGGCGGACCTCAAGGAGTTGCACGAAGAAGAGGTACAAGACACCCATGGTGCCAACGACAGCACCGATCACGATCTTCCAGTCCTCATTACCGTAGAACCGCATGAACGAGATGAGGAACACCGGGACCGTCGCAAGCATCCCGAGCAGGTAGAACGAGAAGGCCAGTGCGAGGATCCACGCGAATGCTTGGGGTACCGAGGCCTCAGGTGTGGGGATGTCCGCCCGCTCGGTCTTGGTCGTCGACCCCGCCTTTGCTTGTGCTTCGGCCGCCTCCGCTCCCTGTTCGTTGGGCCTCACGCCCTCCGGGCGCGACATGCGCTCGCCGGAACCTTCTGCTGACCGAGCTTCACCCTCCTCGGAACTGAGCCGAAAGGCGAGCAAGTCGCGAGCCAGTTGGATAGCGAGCCCGATCGTCGTGGGGATCCCGACGACGAGGGGGACGCGCCGTGCCTCTTCGTTGAAGTCCACGGCCATCCAGGTCATGGCCCCAACGAGCAGGAACAGGAACGCGGTCAGTCCCACGCTCGTGACACGGTCCGACATCGGCTCTCCCTCCGACTGGGACATCCCGGTGGCACCCAACCAGCCGGGTTTGGTCGGACCTTAAGCGTCTGGAGCGGCCCCGTCAATCAGCGATGCGACCAATCGCAACGAACACCGATCTCCAGCAGCAGCGCGCAGCATCCACATGGACGGGGCCGATGTCAGTTGGGGCATCGGGCCGCTGCAGGCCAGCCTCAGGGGCGCCACCCTCTGATTGCTACCCACGTCAGTACTCCTTGCACTCAGCTTCCCGTTGCTAGTGCCGACCGCAAACGTGCTCAGCGGAAGCGAAGCGCGCGAGTTCAGCGAAGGGAGAGAGTTCTGTGGCCGGTGGGCCTAGATCAACGCGGACTCGGTCGACTCCGGCGCGAAAAGCTCGTCCGGCTCCAGCCTACGCTGCGACAACCCCTGCTCGTGGTGGTAGCGGAGGAACGTCGCAAGGGTGTGTCGATTAGCGTCGATCCCATAGGACCAATAATCGTCACCCAGCACTGCAGCAGTCTCTTCAAGATGCTGGTTCAGCCACGGCAGCATGAACCTCAACGCCGATGAGTCATAGAGCCGATCGCGCACCTCTGCCTTCGCAGCCACGAAGGCTTTGTACAACGACTGCGCAACCCACGGAAGACGGTCGTAGACATCCCGCCGGATCACGACGACGTGCATGATCGGGAAGATCCCGGAGTCAGCGAAATAGGCCTTCTCCGCATCGATCACCTGCGGGAACAAGCGGCCAACACGCGGATCGCGGGCTACGAACGGGCTCGGGATCCGCGGCGTGTAGAGGGCATCGATCTCCCCCTCCGCCAGCATCACCGACAGGGTGCGTTCGTTGCCGATGGGCTCGATTCGGATGGAGTCGGGGAGATCCAGCGCGGCCTTCTCGATCCGGCCGGGCGACTCTTGGCCTCCCGTGAAGTAAGTGACCTGATCGGCCGCCAATCCATGGTGATCGGCGAGGATCCCGCGGATCCACACCCCAGCGGAGACCTGGAACTCAGGCGTTCCCACCCGGCGGCCACGCAGGTCGGCAGGAGAGGCGATCCCGGCCTCGTTGTTGATGTAGATCGAGTCGTGTCGGAACATCCGCGAGGTGAACACCGGCAGAGCGATGAATGGGGGAGCCTCGGACTGCAGAGAGACCACATAGGAGGACAAGGACATCTCCGCCACCTCGAACTCCTGGTGGCGGAGCATGCGGAAGAAGGTCTCCTCGACCGGAAGCCGTAGGTAGGTCAGGTCGATGCCATCGGGACGGATGCTGCCGTCCTCGAGCGCGCGGGTGCGGTCGTAATCCCCGCACGCCAGCGCCAACTGCAGCCTTGCCACGATCTCTCCTCAGGTCCGAGGTCAGCGGTTCCAGCCGTCGAGTCGGGCAGCAAGTCGCGGGTACACACGCCTCGCGGTGCCTTCAAACACCTTGTCCAAGTCACTGTCTGACAGGCCGGCCCGCTCGATGTACCGCTTCGTGTCATCCCACCCGGATCCGGTGTCCGGGTTGGTGCCTCGAACGGCCCCAAGCATCTCAGAGGCGAACAAGAGGTTGTCGGGGCCAATGACCTTGAGCAGAAGATCGATACCCGGCTGGTGGTAGACACAGGTGTCGAAGAACACATTGCCCATCAGATGCTGCTCGAGAGGCGGCCGCTCCATCCGTTCCGCGAGACCTTTGTAGCGGCCCCAGTGGTAGGGGACCGCGCCGCCACCATGCGGGATGACGAGCCGTAGATCCGGGAAATCCGCGAACAGATCACCCTGCAGCAGTTGCATGAAGACCGAGGTATCCGCATTGAGGTAATGCGCCCCCAGTGCGTGGAAGTTCGGGTTACACGACGTCGACACGTGGATCATCGCTGGCACATCGAGTTCCACGAGCTTCTCGTAGAGGGGATACCAGTACTCGTCGGTCACTGGGCGGGACGTCCAGTAGCCACCGGAAGGATCAGGGTTGAGGTTGCAGCCGACGAACCCCAACTCCTCGACACACCGCTCTAGCTCGGCGACCATGACTTCCATCGAACCGTTCGGGGTCTGTGGGAGCTGACAGCTGCCGACGAAGTGCTCAGGAAACTGCTCCCCAACGCGGTGAACCAGGTCATTCGAGGCGCGGGCCCAGTCGATCGCCGTCGCGGGGTCAGGGACGTGATGCTCCATCCCCGAGGCCTTCGGGGAGAAGATCATCAGGTCCCCGCCGCGCTCCCGCAGGACCCGCAGCTGATTGTTCTCTATGCTCTCCCGGATCTCCTCATCACTGATCGAGGCGCGGACCGGTACAGGCAGGGTGGGATCCTCCAGGCGAGCGAGCTGGCTGTCCCGGAAGCGTTGGTGCTGTGGCGGGGCGGTGGTGTAGTGGCCATGACTGTCGATGATGATGGTGCACTCCGTTCGTCATGCCTCGGCATCGTTACGCGGACAGCTCGGTCGGCGCACGAACCTCAAGCGACCGGCGATCCGTCCTCGTAGGTGAGCCCCTTGCGGGCCAAGCGTTCTCGCATGCCGTGCGTGTCCAAGCTGAGCTCACCCGCTTGGTAGCGCTTGCGGGCGGCGGCCTCCTTCTCCTCACGTGCAAGCGACGCCGTCAGGACCTCGCCTGCCCGCTCCTGGGGGACCACCACGACACCGTCGTCGTCGGCCACCACGACGTCGCCCGGCCTGATCCACTGACCGGCACAGACGATGGGGACGTTGACGTCGCCGAGGGTCTCCTTGACGGTGCCGAAGGCTGACACGCACTTCGACCACACGGGAAAGCCCATGTCGGTCAGTTCACGTACATCGCGACAACCGGCATCGATCACCAGCCCACGGACACCGCGTTTGGCCAGCGCCGTGGCGAGCAACTCACCGAAGTAGCCAGCATCGGAGGGTGATGTGGGTGCGACCACCAGCACGTCGCCCTCCCGACACTGTTCCACGGCGACGTGCAGCATCCAGTTGTCTGCCGGGGCAGCACTGACGGTCACGGCAGTACCCGCGATGTTCGCCCCGGCGTAGATGGGCGAGATGCGGGAATCCAGTAGACCGCTCCTGCCCTGCGCCTCGTGGACCGTCGCGACGCCCAGGCTTGCGAAGCCGTCCACGAGACCGCGTTCGGGCCGTACGGTGTTGCGCACCACCATGGCCATCAGGCGTCCTTCCAGGGAAGCAACGAGACGTGGATGACGTCCAGTTCATTCTCGCCACCAACCGCGCGGATAGCGTAGTCGACGTCCTCTAGACCGAATGTGTGACTGGTGAGCAGTTCGAGAGGGAATCGCTTCGAAGCGAGCTGCTTCAGCGCGAGCTCGCAGGCACGGTAACTGTGCCCGCGGGCGCTACAGATGGTGATGGCCTTCTCCGTGAGCTTCTTGACCGGGAAGTCCGGGAAACTGGCGAGTTCGCCCTGTATCAGCAGCGTCCCCTCACGACGCTTCAGGGCATCGATGCCGAGTAGCACGGGAGCCGTGCCGGCGCCTGCCGTGCAGTCGAGGACCACGTCGACACCCTTGCCGCGAGTGGCGGTCATGATGCGTTCAAGGGCATCCTCCTGCTGCACGTCGATCGTGACGTCGGCGCCCAACGTCGTTGCGAGCTCGAGGCGAGCCCGGTCCGAGGTGGTCCCCGTCATGATCACCATCGAGGCCCCCGCCTGTTTGCAGGCCACCGCCTGGGACAGGCCCTGCTGCCCGGGGCCCTGGATGAGAACCGTCGAGTCGTACCCGACACCGGCTTCGAACAGCGCCCACTCGATGCCGTTCGACAGGGGCGTGACCAATCCCGCCAGTTCTGCGGAGACCCCCTCAGGCACCCTGTGGATGACAGCGTTCCAGGGCAGATACAGATACTCGGCGAAGCCCCCCCAGAGGTTGCCTTCGTTCTCTGCCGAGGTGTAGCCGTACCGGCGAGCGTCGGGATTGGTGCGCCAGTCGGTGTACTCGCAGTGGCGATACTCACCGATGTGGCACCACTCGCACTGGAAGCAACCGACGTAGTGCTCCACGAAGACCAGGTCGCCCTCCTCCAGGCCCTGGCGTTGCGCGAACTTCGGGCCCATGCGCTCGATGACCCCGATGTTCTCGTGGCCCATGATCACCGGCGCTGCGAACGGCGGCTTGGCGTACATCTTGACATCGGTGCCGCAGATGCCTGCCACCTCGACACGCATCAGTGCACCGTCATCAGGGATGTCGGGCATGGGCAACTCTCGGAGCTCCGTCTTGCCCGGTCCCGTTCTGACGGCTGCCCGTACCTGCTCTGCCATCCCGAGGTCCTTTTCGCACCGGTGCTCGATCCACGGTCATCCAGCCAACCGTGGACACACCATGACTGAAGTGCGTCCAAGTCTAAAGAAGGTCCGATGGTTTGTCATTTTAGGCAGACACGCGCATACTCGCGCTGTGGATCCTATGAACGGAGCAGCAGCCATGGCGTATCCGGAATCCTCGACCAGTGAGCGTGAACAGCGCCTATCCACGGTCACCCGGACCACCGGTAACAATCTGGCCCTGAAGCAGGGCGAGATCGAGGTCCCAGGCCTGCGGTTCGCTTTCATCGAGGTGCAACCGCTCGTCGCCGCCTTCCGGCGCATGGTCCGCGACCTCGAGTTCGATGTGTGCGAGATGGCCTTCACCACCTATCTGTGCGCCAAGGAGCATGGGAAGGCGTTCACGGCCCTACCGATCTTCCTCGTGCGTGATTTCCACCACGCTGCCATCGCACACAACATCAACGCCGGGATCCGCCACCCCAAGGACCTGGAGGGCCGGAGGGTGGGCGTTAACCGCGGGTACACCGTGACCACAGGTGTGTGGGCCCGTGGGATCCTCCAGGACGAGTATGGCGTCGACCTCAGCACCATCACCTGGGTGCTCTCGGGAGATGAACACGTCGCCGAGTACGAGGCACCCGACAACGTCGTCAGCGTTCGCCCGGGGGGTGACCTGGCTGACATGGTAAGCACAGGCGAGTTGGCCGCAACCATCGGGGTAACCGTGGATCATCCCGATGTGGCCCCGTTGATCGCGGACCCGGAGAACGCCGCCATTGCCGCCCTGCGCGACCACGACCTCTATCCGATCAATCATCTGATGGTCGTACGGGATGAACTGCTGCAGGTACGACCGGAACTGGCAGCTGAGATCTTCCATGCATTCACGGAGGCCAAGAACCAGTACGTCACCGCCCTTGGCGAGGATCGCCTGCCACGACCCGAGGCGCGCGATCGGGTCTATCGCCAAGCACTCGCGACCTTGGGCGATGACCCGCTCCCCTACGGCATCGAACCGAACCGCCCGATCATCGATCGGTTGATCCGCCATGCGGTCGAGCAGCGGATCCTGACCCGACGACCTGACATCGATACGTTGTTTGCTCGCGGATGCCGTGACCTCGTCGGTTAACCCCCGCCGGAAACCTGGCCCTACACGAGGAGCACCGCATGCGTATCGCCATCGTCGCGGACCACAACGGTATCGACTTCAAGACCCGCATCGTCGCCCACCTCAAGGATCAGGGTCACGAAGTCGACGATCGAGGCGTGCACGGCACGGAACTCGTGGACTACCCACCTCTGTGCTTCGACGTGTCCCGCGAAGTCCTGGAGGGCCGAGCCGACCGCGCGATAGTCATCGGCGGTACGGGGTCGGGTGAACAGATGGCCTGCAACAAGATTCCTGGCATCCGTGCCGCTCTCTGCGACCGTGGGTTCGTCGCAAGAATCTCGCGTGCCAACAATGACAGTAACGTGCTTGTGATGGGAGCAAAGGTCATAGCCCCCGACATCGGCGAGCGGATCGCCTCCATCTGGCTTTCGACCGACTTCTCGGGTGGCCGTCACCGACGCCGGTTGGAGCAGTTGGCCATGCTCGAACGTGGCGAGACGCTCACTCGCTCAGACCCATCCGAGTGAGTCGCAGCGCTCAACTCGCGGCGTCCAGGAAGCTCAGCAACCGCGACGGGGTGTTCTGGTCGGTCCGTTCGCTAGCCGGCGTTTGCCAGTATTCAGCATGCGGCAGGCACTCCTGCAGGTACCGGGCCGCCGACGGTGCATGGGAGGTGTCCTCCCCCGGGACGATCAAGGTGGGCGTACCCAACCCAAGCAGATCCTCGGGCTCCGCTCCGGGCACGGTGTCCCGATCGAACAGCAGTCGTGACATCCCCGTCACGATCTGCGTGTAGTGATCGCGATCAAAAGCGCTGTAGGCGGCCGCGAAGCCCGGGTCTGTCCGCACGACCGGTGCCCACGGGCCGATGCGCGGGTCCTTTGAGAACCCGTCGTCGTGGCCCTGTGTCAGCGCCACGACCCTTTCGAGGCCGTGCTCCACTACGTAGGCCAAGTGGCGACTGAACCGGGACTGGCTCGCCATGCGGTAGCGGGGTCCGCCCGCC
>LFIK01003660.1_pt1 | contig 12462 bp, 20 predicted proteins | sample 643401 | NCBI WGS metagenome assembly LFIK01 (sample SAMN03777447, study PRJNA286221) | soda lake metagenome | biome: soda lake; feature: Kulunda steppe; material: water; isolation source: sample T5-Br brine of Lake Tanatar-5 | place: Russia: Kulunda steppe | collected 2010-07 | reverse complement strand
ATGAGAGGGATTGAGTAGCAGAGGGAGAGAGCAGAAGAGGGACAGGGGCGGGGGGCATTGACATCACAACGTCCTGTGCACCCTTGCTAGGCGCAGCGGCTCCAGGACGAACAGTTGCTTGGGGTGGAGAGTACAAAACGCATGCTTGATGCTTGCGCACGCCTGTGGGAGGTTACGCTCCACCCGAGCTGCTGAGCATGGAGACTCATGCATGCATGGCGCTCGCGGAGATGTGCTCAGATGCACGAATGCAACAATGCAAACCTGGATGAGGTGCTCAGAGCTGCCCGTGGGAGTTGAGTGCTTGTCAAGTTCCTGGAGCTGATGTCTGGGTCGGAGCTCCCCCCGCACAATGCCCAGGTACAAACATATACGCACACACACTTATACACATGCGCCCACACACGCGTGCAGGCACACGCACACACGTGCACGTGTGCCTGCACCTCACGTCCACACTGCCTGTGTGCGCCCCACATCCTCTGCCGTGCTGCGCAGTCCGGCGTGGAGCAGGCGCTGCTGGAAGGCTGCCACATCATTGACTGCACGCGAGCAGCGACCGCGGTAAGGAGCCGCAATTTCGCGGCCATGCCGCCTGCGCTGCTAGCACGCTTGCTGCCCAGGCCTGCTGATGCGCTGCCGCCTGCGCTGCTAGCACGCTTGCTGCCCAGGCCTGCTGATGCGCTGCCCCCTGCGCTGCTTGCACGCTTGCTGCCCAGGCCCTGCAGATGCGCTGCAGCCTGTGCCACCTGCACACTTGCTGCCCAGGCCCTGCAGATGCGCTGCAGCCTGTGCCACCTGCACACTTGCTGCCCAGGCCCTGCCCGTCTGTGCCCTCTTGCACTCCGCTGCCCCCTGTGCCAATGCACATCAGCTGTCCTGACAGCTCCGCTGGGCTCTGCCTGCACTGCCATGCAGTTGGTGGAGGTGTGCTTGACCCCCGCAGCACAGCGCAGTTGTGCATATCCTGAACCGCCCGCTCTGTGCTTTTGCAGCAAAGGGGGCGCTGCCCATGCTGCCTCAAAGCTATCAGCTGCCCGTTACGCAGCTCCTGCGCCTGCCAGTGCACACAGCTACTGCCTAACAACCACACGCCACCCGCTTGCCACACACACACACACGCACACACACATGCAAAGCAACGGTCCCACGCACTCATTCCCCACGCCTTCACCCCCCCACACATTCACACCTGCAGACATGCACCGCACACGTGCACACAAAAAAATACGTTCACATGCACACGCACACTGTCTCATGAACGCACACGCACACGCATGCACATGGATGCCCGCTCGCCCGCAAATACACACGCGTACACACATGCACATACACATGCACACACACATACGCACACACACACAATCGCACACACGGCTGCCCCCAAATTGCTCACCATTTACTTGGTTGCGCGCGTGCGCATGCGCGCAGGACATGAAGGTCGCGGGAGAGGGCGTGGGGGGCGCCGCTGCGTGCGAGATGCGGCTGGCCAGCAACAGCGGCACCCACCTCGATGCGCCTGCGCTGCTGGTGAAGGATAGGCGCACGGCTGAGCACATTAAGGTGCTGCCCCAAAGGCCTGCAGCTGTGGCGGCTCCAACTTTTGATTACTGGGTGGCTGTTGGGCCCCGCCATATGTGTCATGGCTGCACATGCATCCATGGATGCCATCCCTGTTAATGTCATCATCATCATCATCCCAAACACCTGTACCCTTTCATGCACGCGCACATGACTTGAACTGTGTGAGCATGCGCGCGCGCACACACACACACACACTAATGCGCCCGTACGCATGCACACATTTACACCATGGATGTGTGGGATTGCTGGCGCATTGGCTCACAAGCACATGCACGCACACGCGCACGCAGCAACACACAGAAATGGACAGCTCCTGCAATTAAAAGTGCACTGCGCATTGTGTCTACGGCAGCTCCTAGGATGCTTGCATGTGGAAGAACTGGCAGCCCATGCCCATCTCTCCAAGTTATACGCCAATGCAAAGCGTGTGTGGAGGCTTTTATGAAGAGATATCATATTATATGCCGGCCATCTCATGCATACCCTGTGTGTGCCTGTGCGGGAATGCTGCCCTACTCCGGGTGAGCGCGGTCACCTTCTGTGCAAAAATGTGTGCATGTGTGTGCGCATGCACCTCCTCCATACACACAGGGTGCGTGTGTGTGTGTGTGTGTGTGTGTGTGTGCGAATCCATACAGGCGCTCCCCACTCTTGTTCACAAGTTGTCAGGGCCCATGGGTATGCATACACTCCTCTCACTGGAGTTGTGTCTGTGTGCACTTGCGTGCGCGCGCAGCCAGAGGAGCTGACCCGGGCGCTGTGCGTGATCGACATGTCCTCAAAGTTTGGGCCGGGGGCTTCCAACAAGCTGGCCATGGCGGATGTGAAGGCCTGGGAGGCTGAGCACGGCCAGGTTGCCCTAGGTGGGCAAAGCCTGCCTCTGCACTTCCGCGGGCCCATGGCACTCCCACAGGCTCAGAGCAAGAGGCTAGAAGCAAGAGGCGTCACTTGCACTGCATTGGATTGGGAGAGCACGCACAGTAGCGCAGCGCCCCCCTCACGTTCGTGCGTGCTGCTGCGGCTGGCTGCATGCAGCAACCCCCCTCTTCACTCACAAGTGATCGAGCAGCGCCCCCCTCACGTCTATGCATGCTGCTGATGCTGGCTGCACGCAGCAACCCCACTCTTCACACACAAATGATAAAGCAGCGCCCTCCTCACGTCTATGCGTGCTGCTGCAGTTGGCTGCACGCAGCAACCCCTCTCTTCACACGCGAATGGTGGAGCAGCGCCCCCCTCACGTCCATGCGTGCTGCTGCGGCTGGCTGCGCGCAGGGGCACTGGTCTGCTTGCGCACGGGCTGGAGTCCGGCGAGCGAGCTTGGCCCGGCCGCTGAGGGCACAAAGGAGGGCACAAAGGTAATGCACTGTGGGTTGTGAGGGTGTGTGCATGGTATCACGCTGCAGGCTGTGAGGGTGCATCCATGGGGATGTATCCTAGGCTGTGAGGGTGGGTGCAGGGCATTGTGCAGTTGGCGATGAGGGTGTGTGCATGGTATCGCGCTGCAGGCTGTGAGGGTGCATCCATGGGGATGTGTCCTAGGCTGTGAGGGTGGGTGCAGGGCATTGTGCAGTTGGCAGTGAGGGTGTGCGCATGGTATCGCGCTGCAGGCTGTGATGGTGCATCCATGGGGATGTGTCCTAGGCTGTGAGGGGGTTTGCAGGGTAGTGTGCTGCAGTTGTGGCAATTTGGTTGGGATGTCGAGGCGAGATTGTGGGTGTGGGTGTGTGAGGCAAGAGCCAAAGCAGGTGCCTCCATCAGGCACGTGATGCATGGCCGAGGGTGTGCAGAAGGTGATGACCCGCAGGTAGATCACAACAGTCTGGCCGTCAAGAATAGAGATAGCTGGCAAGTAGGCCAGGGAGAAGGTGCTGCAGCGAGACTCACCACGGCAAAGCAACACCAACTCATGGTGGCGCCAGGCTCACTGGTAATTTTTTGACACCTCGGCAAAAAATCACACCAAAGCTCAGCGGTGTGTCTCCCACCCCAATCTCCCTTCTCCTTAGACACACACAGGCGTGCACGCGCACACAAACGCAGACAAATAAACAAGCACACACACACAGCTGAGCACTGATGCCACAAGCCCAAACCGCGCACGGACAAGGTGATTACCGCCTGCCTCCGCAGGGTGGTCCGCCTAGCGCAAAGCACGCGCATGCAGCTCTTGCCGTCGCTCCTGGCTTCAGCTGCGAGGTGAGACCTGACCTGACTCGGCTCCTGTGCCGCTGGGCAGCGTTTGCCGCCCTGCGCAAACGACACTGCGCCCTGCTCAAACGAAACTGTGCCACTAGTGCCATCTAGTGACTCACAACAGCACTGTGCCACCATGTGCTGCTCTGCTCCTGTGCTGCTATGACCCGGCTCGCTCTCGGGTTGCCACAAGCAGCTTTGCTGTGCGGGGATGCCTGGGTCGATCCTGACACCCCCAGCCGCAGCAGCTGCTGCAAGTTTGTGCAGCCCTCATCCAGCGAGTTGGATGGGCATTCCCACGCACCTGTTCTTCCTTGCGGTCTTTTATGTGTCTGCCTCTGCTTGTTTGTTGTCAGATCATCCATCCATCCACCCATTCATGTGTGACTGCCTCTGCTCGTTTGTCTGATCATCCATCCATCCACCCATTCATCCACCCCTCCTCCAAGTGCTGCCGCAGATCCATAAGTCTGTGCTTTTGACGCATGCCCCAGGTCGCGGACTACTTCCTGCACACGCGCCAGGCTGTGGGCTTGGGCATCGACACCACATCCACAGACGTCAGCAACAGCACCAACCACTTTGTGCAGAAGAAGGTCCTGGGCGCAGGTGGGTGTGCCTGCATGAGTTTCTCAGCATGGATTTGCCTACAAGGGTCCTGGGAGTGGGTATGTGTGCCTGTACAAAAGTGCATGTATACAGGCGTATTCTTGAAGGCGTGGTGCACACAGGCGCAGTGCATGCACACAGGCCTTCAGCACTAGCACAGATGGCTACATGCGCGCAACCAATTGCTTGAGGAAGAGAATACAAAGCAGGTGCCTGCTTACTTGCCTGCATGCTAGCACAAAGGCGCAGTCCTGGATGCATGTCCTAAAGCCGCACAAGGAAATCAAATGGGCAGGACTCAGATGGGCTTTGCTTCTTACTGAGCTGGGATGCAAGCGAGTGTTACAGTCAGTGCAACTCGAGGCATCTGATGTTAGCCAGGACAGAGGACATATCCGTGTGAAAGGAGCTGCAGAGCTGTGCCGACATGGGCAGTGCTTGGCTGGCGCGTGTGCCTGCGCAGACAGATACCAGCTGAAGAACCTGGACCTGCAGCACGTCCCCCCAACTGGTGGCATTGCGGTGGTGTCCCCCCTCAAGGTTGCAGGCGCCGTGCAGGTGTGTTTGTATCTGTGTCTGCCTGCCTGCCTGCCTTGTGTGGTGCTCCTGCCACAGCACACATCTGCCTGTGTGGCGCACATGCTGCGCCTCCTGCATACCAACCTGCCTGCCTGCCTACCAGCCTGCCTGCCTGTGCGTGTGAGTATCTGTCTGGCTGCCTAGCTACCTGCCTGCCTGTCTGCCCATCTGTCAGTCAGTGGGGTGCTGCTGCACACAAAAGAGAATCTGCACACAAAAGAGGAGATCTGTCTCAGTCAGTGGGGTGCTGCTGCACACCAAAGAGAATCTGCACACCAAAGAGAATCTGCACACCAAAGAGAAGATATGTCAGTCAGTGGGGTGCTGCTGCACACAAAAGAGAAACAAACACCATACGCGGCGCTGCTGGTGCGTCCAACGGACCTTGCAGGTGCCTGCGCGCGTGGTGGTGCTGGTGCCCAAGACCTCTGCGCCTGAGGTGTCCCCTCCCCCTGTCATGGCGCTGGAGGCGCGTGGCCCCAGTGCAGCTGCTGACGCGCCCGAAACAGCGCCAGCTGCACCGCCTGCAGCAGCAGCACCAGCACCAGCACCAGCGGCGGCGGCACCTGTAGCACCAGCAGGGGCACCGGCAGCAGAGGCAGGTGCTGGCGCCTCCACTGCCGCAGGGGCTGCACAGCCTGCAGGTGTGCGGGCCCAGGGCACAGGCGCATGTGCATGCACGCACAAGCACAAACACATACATGCACGAACCATGACCATGCCATGCGCACACTCGCAATGAGAGAAGAGAACACTGGCACCTGTGTGCTGCGGGGTTTTGCAGGGTTTTGCAGGGCTGCCTCTTGCCGTGCCCTGTCTGCTGCCATTGCGCCTCGCGTCCACGTCACGGGGTGCAGTCACCATGCGCTCTCTGGGCGTGAAGTGCGCGCCTGTTGCTGTGTGCCTTCTGCAACATGTGGCAGAAGTGCATGGTCGGGGGAGGCCAAGCAGGCAGGCTCGTCCAGCTTTTTTAAGGCAACAAGGCACACATACTTTGTGCGTTTGTGTGAGCGCGCGTGTGTGCGTGTTTGTGTGCATTGAGTGGTAGGCACACACAGACTGGCATATGACCGGCACCACATGCTCATGATTGACTCCCTTGTGGCAGACACACACAGACTGGCATATGACCGTCACCACATGCTCATGCTTGGCTCCCTTGTGGCAGGCACACACAGACTGGCATATGACCGGCACCACATGCTCATGCTTGGCTCCCTTGTGGCAGGCATGCACAGACTGGCATATGACCAGCACCACATGCTCATGATTGACTCCCTTGTGGCAGGCACCGCGCTCAAGGCGCCGTAGCGGCCTGCATCAAGTGCCTGTGCTTCTGGCACATGATTGCGGCAGGCACTCAGCCAAAGCCGGACGCGTCAGGCCTGGTAGGGGGACACAATGGCGCCAGCTCTGCGGCCGGGCAGACGAGCGGCGCACCACCACAAGCCCCTGCTGTAGGTGCCGCCTGCAGCGGCCCCTCACCTTCAAGCGTGGGCGGTGCGGCACCAGGCGCTGGTGTGGGCGAGGGGGCAGCTGCGGCACCAGGGGTGGGGCCCAGCCCAGCGCGCCAGCCCTCCAAGATCCTGCAGTCTGCGCAGGAGGCGATGGACGCGCTGCGTGCACGCATGGGCCCGCTGCCCGGGCCGGCCCCTGCGTCGCGCTCGCCCACCGCTGCAGCCCTTGTGGCCGCTCCATCTAGCCCTGCAGCAGCAGCTGCAGCAGCGCCTGCGCAGGCGGGGCTACCGGGCAGGCCTGATGGATCCCACACCCATTGATGGATAAATGGATTGACATGGAAGCCATGGATGGATCGACATGGAAGCCATGGATGGAGCAATGTGGATGCCACCGGATCCCAGCGCGGGCCTGCGCCACCTTCCCTTCTACAGGCACCCTTGCCTTTTTGGTCGTCCGCTCTGTCCTGCCGCAGGGTGCGCATGCCCCCATAGGTGCACCAGCGGCCAGGCAGCGGTGCAGCTCCCGGTGGCGGTGTTGCCGCAAGGTGCGCCGTGGAGCGTGGCATGGCCCAGGCACAGCACCAGGCACGGCAGGGGGAGGGGGGGCAGCACGGGCCGCAGCAGGGGCAGCAGCAGGGGGAGGGGTAGCAGGAGTCTGGGCAGGGGCAGGGGCTGGGGCAGGGCGAGCAGCAGCAGCAGCAGCAGCAGCAGCCGCAGCAGCAGCAGCAGGAATAATGGCAATGAGAGCACTGAGGTGCAGGTACGGGCCAGGCGCAGCATGGCAATTTCTACAATCGCCTGCCCTACCTGCTCTGCCTCGCCCTGCGCCCTCCCCTCTATACCCCTTCCCCCTACAATAGCCTGCCCTACCTGCTCTGCCTCCCCTCTGTGCCCTTCCCAATTTGCCACCCGTGACGGCAACCAGGTGCCTCGCCCTCACCCTCCATCCAGTCGGCATCCTGCAGCGCCCAGCCCTGCCACACCACGTGCCCTGCCACACCACATACCACCAAGTACCCTGCCACGTCAAACGTGTCATCTACACTAAGCTACTAGACTTGCCTTTGGCGGGCCATGCTGCCGATTCTGGGCTGCATGCCGTCTCACGCCTGTTTAAAATAAGAGTGGGGGGCGGCGTAGGCGTGCGTCCAAATTTGCAGGGCGACCAGGCAATGCCGGAGACGTTGACCTCCACTCTGTTGAGAAGGCTTTGCCTGCGCCAGCCATCATGATGCCATTCCATTTTTGGTCCCCAGCCTCTCAGCAGGCAATTGACTTGCACTCACTGTTGTGGCATGGGTTGCTCTTGATGTTGCGTCATCTTCTGAGATGGATGGCATCTTCTTGACAGGGACCGAGCGCACTGACAGGCGTTACTTGCGTGCGCCACAAGGCTGAATGTAGGTTCTGTGCAGGACCTGCACTGCAGGTACTCAGGACGAGCTTTGGGTTGCACGAGGTGCGAAGCCCGGTTTAAGCGCATGGCCTAGTTGAAACATTTGCAAGACTTCTGGACGCTCTTGGGTGCTGCGGGTGAATAATGAGTGCAGGCGCATGCCTTTGGACTGCATGCATGCCTGCTGCATCATGTTGAATCATCAAGTTGAACAGACAGTCATCCCAGCTTTTTGTTGACAGCTGATGCGATGCTGTGACAGCTCTTAGAAATTTGGCATTGAATGGTGCTCTGGGACAGAGGCAGGAGTTTGACAGAGGAGCTGCTACCTTGGTCACAGGGTTTCATATATTGCGTAATAAGCAGCAGGTCAGCACTTAGACGTCCTCACTTTAACAAGCTAGGCCACAATGACTGCTGCAATCTGCTTCATTTTCTGATTCTGTGTTTCAAAACTTTTGCGCCTGGGCTTGCTCTTTTAGACCCTGATTGAAGCCTGCCATTATGGACATAGCCTCAGGTTGAAAAAATGTACGCAAACGATTGAACAACCATTGTTCAATCTTGTAAAACTAAGCCCTCGACTTGTAGGGAGGCTAGACTGGCTCAACTGAAGTTCAGAAGTGCAGGTTTTTTGTGAACGAACCTGCACCTGCCCTGGGGTCATGCTCTGGAATAGAGGAAAGCTTTTTGCCAGTTGCAATTACAACTTGTAGCAGTACTTAGTTTTGAAGTTGCACACAGAACTTCTGTGTTGAACAGAACGGTGAGAAAAGACAAAAAAAAGTCACGGTAGGCAGTGAAACCACTACATAAATTGAGGAAAACGATATCAATTGAGGAGACACATCACTGATGTGGACTGGCAGTCCAAAGAGCCGTGAGTCCTCCTCCACCAGGGAAAAAAACTTGTGAGGATTTGAAGGGTCACCTGTCACCGTGACAGTGGCAAGCCGCCCCCTGGGGGCCTGCTCCAAACCAAAACCTTGAGGGCAGCTGGTTTTTCCGAGAGTGCTTCTGGTTGCAGTCAGTTTGTGTGCATAAAGCACAGAGTGAGCATGTTATTTAAGAGCAGTCTCGGCTTTCTGTGTATCAAGGCCGAGCTCTGTAAAATCATCTTATGATGATTTAAAGTACGAGAGGTAACTTACAGTTACAATTACAGCCCGCAACCACCAGGCATCTCCATTCTGAAGAAAGGGGGACTCTTTCAGAGAGCTTAGCAATTTAGCAGGCATAGTTTGGGAAAGACTGTTGTTAGAACCATTGATTGCACGAATTGGTGTGGTCCAGTGCTGGTGATTCAAATTGCATGCTGGACAGTGAAGTGCTTGTACATTTATGTCAGCAGCCTCAGCAGCCCAAAAGGCTTCTTTTACAGTGGTCCAAGTTTGGCTGGCTCAGCGGTATCCGTGTCTTTTGTGAGTCTCTTCTGCCGGTGAGCATAAGTTGGTCAGTGACTGACCGATTCTTCTCTGGAATCTGGCTGTGGTATAGTTATGAATTGGTGGAATGGGTGGAATTCATCAGGTTGCGCAAAGCCATCATGAAATTGTCTATTGCCAGACAACATACATAACTCATGGCTCAGAGGCACATATGCGTGAGAGATAAAGTAAAAAAGTAAAAATCAAAAACTAACGCTCCACATGCACATTGGTGGGATGTTAAGGAAATAAAACTGCAAATAAGCGCCGTGCACCTCCCCTCGTACATAACGCATAAATGTGACAAACTCCAGCTAATAATCAAGCTAATCCATGAAATGTAAATTTAGTCTATACCCTTTCAAACAGCATCAGGAAAGCACAGGCACAGTCCAGTGCAAAATGGTAAAGATCTGCCATCATATGCTGTCATGCCATGCCCAAACGATGGCAAAAGGACCAAAAGTGGCGCACAGAGGGTGCACCGGCATATGTGAATATGGCGGGGCTTAAAAAAGGACTGTGCAACACCGCATGCTGCCAAAATTGATGCGCAGAGCACAACTTAACATGGACGCTTCCAAAAAGAACCCAACTGCTTGCTTTCATTTGCAGCTATACCATCTCTGTACACTGCCACCACCAACAGCCCTATCATCCATTATCAGAAGCAGAAGCTCATGCACAACCCTCGCTCACTTCGCACCAGCTGCGATTGGCCTATCCATCTTTGTTCTAGGCCATGTGTGGCATTCGCTCCTTGGCGTGGAGGACGCGCAGCGCGCCTGCTCAGAAGAGCATCGCGATCTGCTTGCCCTCCCCGAGTTCCTGCACCATATCCACCGCCTCTGTAAGCGCAACCTGGCCCATCTTGGTAATGTAGTTGGAGTTCAAGCGCAGCTCCCGCGGCGCGGCGGCCACGTTGGCTTTCAGCGCCTGTGCGCAAAAAATTTTGGTTTTGTTGTTGGGAGTGCATGCGCAGCTCGCATGGCACAGCGGCCACTTTGGCTTTCAGCGCGCATGTGGGCTACAAGATGGAGCATGTTGGCAAGCAGGCGCTGTCATCGCACGAGTTGCGCCTGCGGGCAAAGCAAGCAATGGACAAAGCAGCAGCAGCACCCAGCAGGTGAGCAAAAGGGGAAGGGTGCATGCGCATGAGGCACGCAGCTGCCGTGCATGCTTGAAGCTTCCTGAGTGCCCCAGGCACACAGCTTTTGCGCGCGCATAATGCATACAGCTCATGCACGCGCACGAGAAAAAGGACACCCTGCAGCCCTGCAGCCCTGCGCCCAGCGCACCCACCTGTGCAAGCGAGCATGCACCGTCGTCCTTGATCTCATTGTAGCCCAGGTCCAGCTCCCGCATCTTTGTGCTCTCCTGCACAGTGCAGGCAGCATTTCCACACATCACGCGCATGTCGAATCGCACACGCAGCACACAACACATGTCGAGGATGGCGCGAGTATAAGACCCACCCTGCATTTTTGCGATCTCCCGCGTAGCGCAGGCACGGGGCGGCGGGACGCTCAGTCCCCCGTGTCCACACACGCTTCAAACACGTGCATTGTGATGCGGGGAAGAACATCAATTTATGGTACAACTGCGCATGAGCACGGTGGAGGCGCGCTCAGCACCAACTCCGTCCCCAACCCCCTGGTCCTTTTTGCAGTGGATGGGCAGGAAGGGTGGATGGGCAGGAAAGCAACGGCTGCCATGCCCGGCCCTTTCCTACAGCAGGGTTGCTAGCAAGAGCAGAAGGCCACCAGCAAGCTATCCGCAAGCCCCTGCCCAAAACCACAAAGGCACCACCCTGCAAACAGCGGTCTAGCAAATTAGCCCAGCAGGAATGGTTGCGTTCCACGATAGTGACTACCCACAGCTTGACAAGCATTGGCTTGCTGAGCGCACCACAGCCTGCATGCCACGCCCCTACCGGTGACAGCACCCGCAGCCCATGCCCCAGTACGATCGCGCCTCCACCAACACAACGCCCAGCTTGCAAAATGTGCGCCTCGAGCAGCAGCTCGCGCCTGCACAGTCAGACGCACACGCTCCCTGCGCGCGCGCACGCACCATGGCCCGCAGCCCGCGCCCCAGCACGATCGCGCCGTCGTTGCCGAATGCGTTGCCCCGCAGGTCCAGCGCGCTCAGCGTCTGGTTGTACATCAGCAGCTCGCACAGCGCCTGCGCGCCGCCGGCCCCCACTTTGCACCACCCCAGCTTGAGGGTGTCCAGCTGCGCGGCACAAGGGCGCAGGTGCTTGCGTCTGCTTACGGGCGTGCGTGCGCGTGTGCTTGTGTGCTTTGGCGTGTCCAGCCACGCGGTGCGCGCAAAAGAAAGCGTGCATCACATTTGTGTGCTAGGAGTTGGATGTATGTGCGTTGTGTGCTTGTGCATGTGTGTGTATGTGTGTGTGTGTGAGCGCATATGTGCGCATGTGTGTGCATGTGTGCATGCAGGAGTGTGTGAATGCTCGCGCGGGTGCAGTCTAAGGAGCGGTAGGCAGGCACGGCGCTTGAGAGTAAGCGCATGGACAAGAAGCAAGTAGATGCGCGCGTTGCTGACTAGGCGTGTGTGGGAATGGTAGGCAGACATGTAGTTCAAGAGCTAAGAATTGAGCACCAGCGTTAGCACGTCAAGAGTGAGGGCGGCACTCATGAGTGCACTAACAGCACAAGCACAGCCGATTCACTGCACTGACTGCACGTGCACGCTTGCACACGCCCCTGCCAGCAGTGCAGCAGCCCCACCTTCAGGTCAAACTTGGCGACATCCACAACATGCTGCGCCCCTTGCGAGCCCAGCGGGTTGTACCCCATCTCCAGTGTGCGCAGCGAGCCGTGCCGGCGGATGGCGCGGGCAAAGGCCTGGCCAGACAGAGTGTGTGTGTGTGTGTGAGCATGAAGGTGAGCGTGTGCATGCACGCGTGTGCATGTGTTTGCGTGCGCGTGCCTGCATGTGTGGAATAGGAAACGACCGCCTTGTCCCGGCTCTTGAACAACACAGCAGTGCAGATATCCCCTTTGGCTGCCTTGCCACCTATGGGATCGCCCCTTACAAGTATGGAGGTGCGCGCGTTGCCTTGCACACACACACACACACACACACACACTCACGCAAACATGCTCACCTGAAAGCCCTCAAGCCCTGGGAAGCGTGTCACCCTCACAAGTGTGCGCATACAGCCCAACTCTCAAAGCGCGCACACAGT
>LFIK01003659.1_pt1 | contig 12464 bp, 10 predicted proteins | sample 643401 | NCBI WGS metagenome assembly LFIK01 (sample SAMN03777447, study PRJNA286221) | soda lake metagenome | biome: soda lake; feature: Kulunda steppe; material: water; isolation source: sample T5-Br brine of Lake Tanatar-5 | place: Russia: Kulunda steppe | collected 2010-07 | reverse complement strand
TTCCAACAAGTTCACCTTAGATCCAATGCCCGATGAAGAAACAGTCTCATTGTCAAGCAAACGCAATGACTGCGTTTCAACAAAATTTTGCACCAGCGATGAGAGGCAAGGGGAAAGGATTTGGTTTTTGTTGTTGCCCATCGTATCCCATTCAAGCTGCAAACCTTCAAGATGCAACCATCTTTCGTAGTAGTCACACATGGATGTAAGAAGACCTGTCAACGAACTGTCAATGCACACATCGATGGTTGAGGCGCAGGAGACAGGTGAAAGGCCGAAAACCTCTTGAATGGCATGAAAATCACGAGTTTGCATTGCGGAAAGTCGTGCCTTCCACATCGAGCCTTTCGTGTGCTCCAATCCCATGTTATCATACTCAATAGCTTTTTCCATGAGGGCTCGGATGGCATTGCTTGTCTCGACTGGAGTGGCCGTGCGCGCGCAGACATTGTACTCATTTTGACCGAGACGAATGTCCCATGTAGTCAAAAGACGGCTTGTGAGGCAAGAGCTCCAGTCTATCATATTCATGATGAATGCGATCATTGGATCACGCAAACTACGATTCCGAGAGTCAAGATCCTGTAAATACGCGGACATCTCTTTGTAAATTTGCTGGATGGCCCACGATATATACAGCATAACGGTGCTATTGTACTCTAAATTGTAACCGTCTGAAAACACATGAGGTACGCGCCTCTGTGGTGCGGGTACATGTCCTGGAGCTTGTAAGACGCTGAGGACGGGTATACGTGCCGTGAAAAAGACCTTTGCTAAGTCATAGAGCATACGCGCGCTTTCTAAACAGGACGCATGAACTTCGGACACAACGTTCCGATTACACGCTGCACTTGCGGAGGAAGATTCACGGGATGTCACGTACACAATGCGAGATGCACATGCCGTTGTGGCAGTTAAGCGAAGAGGTTCAAACTCTTCAGAACCTACGACACGTGGTACATCCACAAACACGGATTTATCGTTGCTGTGAACAATCTTGAGGTCCGAATGCGGCAAGTCAGCAATTTGACAAGGCGGCCCTTCCAGGGGAAGACGGTTGGACTGAAAGGCCCGCAGTCCCATTTGCCACATCATCTTTTCTCGAGTAACATGTTGACGGAGGACAAGCCCGGTGTCATCTGTTGCACGTAGCGATAAAGGACCTCGATCAAAAAATAACAGTGTCGGGGTCTGCGCGAATAATGAATATTTTGTTTGAGTCGCAGCAGCATCATGATTGTGTTGTGCGGGGCCAGTGTTTGTCACATCATAGACGACATCTAAAGATGTGTCCTCGGTTTTGTGTGCCTGTTTGTTGAGCAAGCACTGACGACAGACAGGCATTCGAAATGTTTCGGGTATGGACGCATGGACACGCGAAAGCACTCGTATGCACGGCACTGCTTTTGTCGTGTATACTGGAAAAGGACTGGATAGAGCTCGTGCTGCCCGAGCCCGAGAGCTACGGGGATGGGAATTGCTTGAAACCGACACGTCCACTGGTGTGTATCCTGTCAGGACAAAAATCGGGTTGTCGTGGGATTTTTGCAGGTTACATACACTACATCCGATGCGTGCAATGTCCGTCAGTTTTACGTCGTACAATACGCTGGATGGTTGTGGCTTGACGTTGGTGAGATCGGTCAATGCACGGGAGTTTGTGTGGGTTCCGGGTGCGTGTAACATCATTCGTAACAGTGGCAACGCTGCCCGCGTTTTTGCACTGACACCGTGAGACGCGCAAGCCGATGTCTCCATTATTGCGATCTCCAAAGACACGACCCTTCCTTAAATAAAGACGCACTTTTTCATTGCTTGTGAATACACAAATACGCTTTTTGTGGGCACAAAGAACGCGGTTGTAACGTGCACGTTACACATACACAAAGTGCGAATACCTTTGGGATTTGCCACCAACATTAGAACGTTTAATTTCCTTGCCTTTGTTATGCGATATTCGGGATAGCTTCGAGGTCTTGGATGTCGCAATATCACTGCCCTGAAACAACCAAATCGAAGTATGTCGTGCAAAAGCTGTTGTCAAGTTAAAGTGGTGACAAAACGTTGTCCTCGTAAACCGTGTCCAAAGCCGTGTCCACATCCCAAACCGTGTCCATCTTCATGGGCATCCCTTCTAGGGTGCGCAGCCGCCTCCATCATTCCGTACTTGACGCTTAGGTGGTACAACGAGCTTCCTCGACACCGATCTCCACCATGCCCGTCCTCCATCGACGGGTACTATAAAATCACGAATTACCGCGTGATTAACAAAGGCTTGCTACCCCTTTGTGAACGTGTTGTGAAAGGCGAATTCGTACGACTTACAAGTTTTGTCACCGAGTTTGATAAAAAGTGCAACAAATGCATTGCTGGGGTTCGTGTAGAATACCTAGATGCCATGCATACCGTGCTTCAAGAGTCTGTGCTTGTCTACACATGGGACCCAGCACGCGGACGTTATGCGCTGGTCGGAAACACCGTTGTTCCAGGCGTCATGGGCGGTGACGGGTACGTCAGGATTGACTACAAAAAACCTTTGCTTGGAATTGGAAACGTGATTCATGCTCTTAACGTTTTTGCAATTGATGGGAACGGCGTGTCAAGTGGACAGCTTATCCGAATTGCTAAGCCACCTGCCCCAGGTCCGTGCGATGAGGAGGACGACTCCGCTCAGTAATGGTGTAGAAGCGCAAGCGACTCAACAGGACAAACGAGAGCTGTGTCATGACAAGTTCACTACACATGCACCCGCATCACAATGGATCAAAGATGCCCATACACTACACTACAAACTACAACACATTTGGAGTAATTTTATTTAGAGCAACGCTTCTGTGTTCTGGCTTTTTTGGCGCTACGTGCTTCACGCTTCATATGCAACACCCAGCGCTTTTGTAACGCTTGTCCACTATGATCTCGCGCAAACCGTACTCCCTGCAAGAAGGAGTCTGCAAGATCATCCCGTTTTTTACACGTTGAGTTTAAAAAAATTCCTGCCAGGGGAGGACAATGAGTGTCGATGATATGCTGAACTGCCTGTACAGCTCGTTTTTTCTTTTGTAGTTTTGTTACGCCTGTCGACGGACGGGTCTCCTGAAGTATATCATCTACAAGTTTGTTGGTAAGACGTGGTGAACAAAAGTGTACGGCTTCCGGCGTCCACGGGCACGATGACGGTTGAAGTGCTTCTCGTAAACTCAACGCCTGTATAATGTGGCTCACTACTTTGGCCGTCACATTACCGACACCACCAGCACCCGATCGAAATGAAGTCACCGTCACTTGCTCTTCAATGCAGATATGCTGAATGTTCATGTCTTTCCAGACTTGAATCCACTCCATACATCGTATGACCAAGTTTGGTACAATTGTTTTAATCGTTTGTTTCTCGGCACGTCCTGCAGTTTTGCTTCGGCGACCTGTGTCTTCTTCGCGTTTTGCCTCCATCTGATCTGCATGAAGATCGTACACACCCCAGCGCAGGATATGCACCACATATGTTATCCCTTCCCAGTCGACTAAGAAAGGTAAGTGTTTGCTTTCCACTTCTTGGTAATGGGGAACGCTGCTTCCTAATACAGGGATAAGGCCATGTTTTTTACGCAAGTCTTGTATTTTTTTTACGAGGCAGGATCCGTAAGGGTCAGAGGAGCAGTCATAGTTAGCTTCCAAAGTGTCGGCTTCCGACACAGCCTCCATTATACGTTCGTCAGGTTTATCAACCGATGTGTTTGCAATGCATGGTGTGACTTTTAAAACGCAAATTGCCATGTTCACCGTGCCCACGTCTATGCTGACGATTCGGAGCGTGTCGGCCTCGTTTTTGCAATCGGTGTTTGTGCAAGTGGAATAACATGTTTGTGATACATTGGCCATAGCTTCACGATAGACAGATCTATGCATATTCGAGACGAAATACAGAAGGCTTGATGTAGCTAGGGAGACCGATGTTCATGTGTTCCATAGTAACCAAAAAATGCCTGATTCTGTCATTTCTGAAAAGTGCGGACATCGGCGCTCGCCAAAACATCCACCGTCGGGGAAATGGACGTCCTCCTGCAGTCGATTTGCTTTCAGTGGAACACCGGAATGTGAAGACAATAATCTTTGTTGTGTCCGGACATTCAAAGGATCTCATGACAAGTGTCCTAAAAAACGTAAACCTTGTAAATACAAGCACATTTCGCCTTGGATGAAACCAAAGGCTCTGTTTCGAATTTCTAAAAAAGCCCTTTTTGAACTGGTTGATGCATTGGATACAACCCAATACATGCGCCACCCTCCCTGTCGAGGGTCTAAATGCTGGAGAAAACTTGCCCCATCGGCAGCTGTGCAAGCGTATGATTGGTACCTGTACAAATGCAACGCACTTTCATGTTGCAAAGCAGCAAAGAGTCGGGGAACATGCTGCAAATATCTACCAAAGAATGAGTGCTGTCCAACAGCATGCTGTCATCTATAAACGTCGAAACAATTCTCGTCTATCACGTCCTGGTCGTGTTATATCACGCGTTCTACACAATACATGCGTTCGCGCAGTCTGACTGCCATTTCGCAATCGCCGAAGGCAACGTTGTACCGTGTTTTTTGAAACAGACGAAACATGAGTCGTAAAAAGCGCACGCGGGATGAACCAAAGGCACATGACCCTGTCAATCAACCGCCGTGGGACCCGAGTGAGATTGATAGACCATGCAACATTCTGATTATTGGAGACGAGGAGTCCACACAGAAAGCCGTTTCACATGTCTTACTCACACTGCAAAAACGCTTACATTTGGACGGAGCCATTGTTTTTACAAAAAATACCGACCCACTACTTTTCAACAACATATTACCAGAAGGCGTAATTTACACGGGATCGTCGCACTTTGACGAACTTCAACATATATATCGCATGCAAAAGGTTACACAAGACGTAGCGTCTGCCCAGGATCAAAAGTCCGCAAATCAAAATAAAGAAAGAATCATCTATTTAAAAGACGGCAAATATGTTCCTCGAATTGCAATCGTATACGATAACATCTTATTAGAGACTTCAGATTTTAAGAATCAAGAATTAAAAGAGGTTCTTCTTAATGGTCGGCACCGAAACCTAATGAACATTGTTTGTGTACCTAGCGCGTGTTGTTTATCAACGTTAGCAAGGACGCAATTTCAATGCTGCATTCTGGCAAAGACCAATAATGTTGTTGATTTGAAAGCTGCTCACGGAAAAATGTTTGGCATTGTTGACGATGTGAAAGATTTTATAGAGATTGCACAAAGTCTTGCACATTCGCAGTACTTGGTCACGGGGCAAATTGCTGCTGTAAAAACGCGATCGCTCCTTGGAGTTTACGAACCACCGGACTTGGCACCGCGTGCAATGACAGAAGGATATGTCATGAATTACGGGAAGTGGAATTTGTCAACAGCACTGCAATCTCCGACGACCCCCTTGAACGGCACGGAGGAAATGTCAGTCAGCGAAGCGAAAGAACTATCGAAAGAGCTCTTTGGAGACGAAGGGAGCGTATCGGCCCCTGCAAGTACATCTTCAAAAGAGGCTCCATTGTTTTACATTGAACCAAAGTTGGTGTTTGCGTTGCGTAATGCGCACATGACATATACGTAAGCAAAGACCTCGTACCAAGGCAAATCATTTCATTGCATACATGAACCGTAGAACCGCGTTGTTTTATTTTGTGCGCGCTTGCACCCAGAGGGCTGCCTCCTCAGGTCAGTTGCTATCGTGTGCAGTTGACTACACGAGTGAATGGAAAAATGCTGCAAAGTCATTGACAAATCAATGGTGATGCATACAAACACTTTATGAGCTTTAAAGCAATGTATTTTAAGTCGCTTGCCAACTGTGTCACAATGCACAGTAATGTATACCGCGCCACAGTGTTGTCTTTCCTTGCTGCCCAGACAACAGTCTTAATCATCATATGTGTGTTTGTACTATGGCAAGGTTCAAGATTCCGCAAAACAATGGTTCATGTCTCGAGCAGTGTCACCGAAGGAACTAAACCTTTGATTCAAGCAGCACAGAGATTTTTTGACACTTCGTCGGTAGCGGTCCGCGCTCTTGTACAGCCAGCTAGGTCAGACAAGGGCGAACAAGATTAAGAATGTATAACACGTTTAAATAGCCGTCTCCGCGTCCCTGTACCGTGGTACCCACGTTGCAAATATTTTAGAAGGCGTTTCTTTCTTGTCGCGACCAAAAGCCACTGTCGAGTACACAACGTACGCAATGACTGACCCAATGGATATTACACCTACAAGGATAAAGAAAATATCCTGTGCACCCATCTCACGATAATTTGCATGTTGATTATAGAGCAGCTACTAAGCACCGAGTCAGCTTTGTTAAGCTGGCTCTGACGATGACAATCAAACCGTAGATAGATAACCACACAGCCTTTTTCCACGCTCTTAGTTTGTCAAAACCATCACATACGTTTTGTAATATTCCATGATATAAAGTAATCGCTGCATAGTCCTTGGTCTTTTCGTGGTGCGGACACATGCCAAAAACAAAATCCATTCAAGAAACAGTTGATTTGTGGACGACCGTGCATTATTTGAATGACTTTACAAAAGCGTCCACGAAACATATACAAGCATTATGTAACAGTGATCTCACTCCGGCGGCAAAAGCAAAATTGACATTGACCGCTGAGTACCCACTCAAAACACTGAAACACGTGATAAAAGAAAAAGCACGTGAAACAACAAATAAAGTTTTGGGAGACGCAAAGCATACATGGTTGCAAGCATTGGAAAAAACTGTTTTGTCAAACATTCAACAGACGGCAAACATAAATGTACGGACGAAATACGATGAGATCGGCGAAACAACATTGCTGGATCCTATTATCAAAGCCCAGGAAGATACGGATGAATGGACAATGCATTTCACCAGTGTTACAGATGCGTCCATACGTCCGCCTCAAGTGATTGAATTCGAGGTTCAACCATTTGCCGTCTTAGCATACGATGCCGGTATTTTAAGCACTCAAACAGATGTACCGATGGTACCTCATGCAACCAACACCATAACCCCGTTTGCGCTTGTCCTTCCGCGCGTCGTCGTTCTACCGGACTTAAACACGGTGTGCGAAGATGCTCTGATGCTTCCTCCACTAACTTGTTTGCGAACAAAGCCAGAAACACAGAACGATATTTTGGAGCTTGAATTTTCTCTAGATGACGGCCGACCAACTTACCCCGATCCGGCTCTTGGTGTGCTTGCACTCGGCGCACACGAAGTAGACGTTCGGTTGTCAGAAAGAGTCATGAAACGTTGGGCAACACTTGTACAAACCTTTTACAACGAAGGACGGTATGAGCAAGAAAACCTTCGGAACGCGCTTAATAATACCGTGGAAATGCAAACCTCTCGAGGCGCAATTGCCGTTTTACAAAACACCTGTGTAATAGTTCCAAACAGCCGGTATCATGTGTGGGTGCGATGGACAGACAACCACTGGGCTATATTATTCGTGTCCCGCAAACACGAGAGAGCTCTGTCTTTGGGTATGAAGAAAGCAGACGCTCAGGCAATGTGGTCCGCCGTGCAGCGTATTTATGACACATCTCCGGACACGGTCTGGAAATCATGTCGGTTGGTTGGAAGTGCCAGTGCAATGAAAGACTCAAACGCTATTGTCGTTGCAATGTATACGGTATTACTCTTATGTGCGTTACCAGACGTGTTTGACATGTTTGAGCGTACCAGCTTCAAAGAAAGCGTTCTATGGTTGCAAAAGAAGGTGCTTGGTGGACTAGACTTGGATAGAGCACGGATGCATGCTGCTGCATATCTCTCTGTCCAATAAGACATGGCAACCTTTGAGAACGCAACGTATGTGCCCACTTTATTCGTTTCTTGTGTCTTGTTCTCGCATTATACAACACTTCTCAAGTAAATATCGTACGCCTCATTGTCTTACGTATCTAACATTTGTTTTAAATAACTCGTAATAAAAATCAATTGTGTACCTACAAACAAACTTGATGCTGCATCTGTCCCATCATCCATATCTTGATGTTCCGAATCAATTGCGTGTGTCTCCGGCCCAATAAGTAGAGAATAAGGTGGCCTTGTTTGCCGATTCTCTTCCAAGCATTCGGAAAACCGCCGCTTGAAGTCCCGTGCGTATCGACGTACATCATCCGGAATTTCAACGTCCGCGCGACGAAGAGAACGTATGATGTGGCCGCATAAATGAGGAACAATCATGTGCGCAATACCTTTACATATAGCGGGAAAACCTGATGCAAACCCAATATCCGCCAACAAGGTAGAAATGGTCTCTTTGGTCGAACAGGACGGTGCTATATTCAGCGTATCCGGACATTTTTCTAAAATAAAATGTTTGGTTAAAAACGTGTCGAGCGTGTTTAAACGTAGCGAAACGCAAGTTCCAGCGGCATAATGCACAAATGTCTTAAGATAAATTGGTACTGTAAAAGACACTGTCTTCAATGCACCATAACGAATGGCTGTGCCGTCTCGATATTCCACACAGAGACGCGACGTCATCATTTCATGCGGCGTCTGTACGCGAAAACAAGCAGATTCTAGAACATGTGTATAATGTGTCTGTTGCACCCCGTTTTCCAGCTGCAAGATACCTTCTTCGGCGACGGCTTTGGACACCATAGCATTATATACCGTGGTTGCGCCTTTCGTGAGTAATGTTGTAACATTTTCGGTTGATTCGCAATCAAAATAGGTGAAACAAAGTGCGTTTGGGGTATACACAAGACCTGAATACACATCCCAGTCCACATGCTTTGATTCGTCCGTAAAACGTGAAAAACCAGCTTTTTTCGGATACTGAACAAGCGTCCGGCGCAGCTCATGAGCATACTTGTCCAAATCGCGACATAATGGCCATAGATAATGTACAAGACCCTTACATCCTTGGGCAAAATCACTGTCATAATCCGCTTCACGAAGGTGTGCACTGCGTGCCAGACTATGTCGACCAACGCTAGGTGCTTGCACGGAGTTCCACCAATCCTTGCAGAGCGACCGCGCCACCGGGACGCAGAATAAATGGTCATGTACATACACAGTCGCTGTCATCGAACCTCGCGGTTCACACGCAACTAAATGAGACATCCACGGTGCACTTGCTCGTTCATATTCCTGACCAACAAGCATGAGTTGAATGTGCGAAAGGGCATCGCCATCCATGATACCGATGCTCTGCTGCCAACACATGGGCACCAAGCGAGCAATCATGGCACAACTGCGCCCGGCCAAGGTCATTGCCCAAATATAATTCGAAATCAAGGACTGCGAATACCGATTCATATTGCGTTGAACATTTCTGTATATGAAGCCCGAGGGAACGTATGGCTGTAATTTAGTTTCCTTCTCGTCCCAATCCCGATACCCAGCAGACATTTCCGCAATCGCGCCTGCCGATGTGCAGCAAAACGGCACATGTGGATAATCAACGGCACCATGGGTGATGACATCGCCGAGTCCGTTCGATATTTCGTAATCTGTTTTCTGAATAGCTTCTTCCAACACGGAACGCGTATTGACAACACTTGCAGACACGTTTGAAGAAGACCGCAACACCTCATCGTAACACGATATGGCATTCAAAAGCAAACTCGTTTTATCGTTCTCATTTACCGTGCGCGGACATCTGGCATTCGCTGTTTTTTGTACGTGATATGCAGACTTCCAGTGCAGAGTGTCTGTATATGCAAGACGTGTAAGTCCGATACCCTTTGCCTCTCCTAAACGGCTCCGTAATGCGTCCAGCGTAAACCTGCCCTCTGTGTTCTTTGACGTTGCCTCTTCTGGCGTTGCAGTACAAGCTTTCAAAGCGTGGAGGCGGTCCAACATAGATGTCATGGTCAACATTGACAGCGCATACAGTGCTGCACTCAACGCACACGAAATATTAGCACCCTCGAAGCAAACCACAGCAAGCTTAACATACCGGACAAACATTTGACTCTGAGGGAGAATGTCTGAAAAAGGACTCATCTCGTATAAATATTCCGCATAATCCGAACTAAGATTGTGTATGCCATACGTGACCTTGACAAACGCTTTGACATAGTTTTTGACATGTTGATCCGCGCTGGTAAATGCCGAACAATATCCCTTCTCACGACCAGCATTCGTGATGAATAAAAGCCGGTGATAAACATCTTTCATTTCAGGGTGCACAATAAGCAAAGCACGAACCGCTCTGCGCAGCTGTGTAAAGGCGTTGACCATGTGGACAGCAGCCAACCACTGTAAAGGAACTTTGTGATATACAAAAGCAGGTATCACCGGAACGGCAAAAACACGTTCTCCATGTTCCCTGTCAAAAGAATCGTGCTTTATGTCTCCAGTAGTTTGGGTTCTGAAAGCAAATGTCTGTGGTATACCCAAGTCCACACACCCAAGTTGATGCGCAAGGGCTGGCACACGATAAAAATTATACATGGGAGGCACACCCAGCTTCATGCTTTTATAAAATGATAACATGTCATCTTGACCCCATTCCTCTAAATGCGCTCTCCAATACGCAGTAACACGCTCAAGTTCCGTATCAGCATTCTGCTCTGTACGCGCCTTTGCCATGGCTTTCTCAACAAGCGAAACTAAATACTCGCCCTGGTTTAAAACTGAGGAATTATCCGAGGTGTCAATGGACCCATTCTTCGACGTAATGCCTTGAGAACGAGGGCCACGTCGTGCAGACCTCTTGGCCTTTGCAGGCATCTGAATAACAAAACGCGCAAAGAAGGCGAAAGCAAAAATAAAAGTGTTGTCCACGCAATAAAACACGAGGCAAATACAAAGACTAAAGTCAAGGTTTCTTGTCCAAGTTTATTATGGACACGTCTGGGCTATAGGTTGTCATTGTTTTTCTTTACGGTGCATCTTTGTTATGCGGTTCAAAAACGAGCTCCGTAAAAGCTGGGCACCGGGCACAGGGCTGTAAGTGTGCGGCTTGCTCTTGCTCTTGTTCGTATGCAATGCGTGTACTTAGTGCTTCCGACTTGTATTTGTCGCGGTTTCGTCGAGGAACAAGAGGCCTCATGATAGCCGACTTTGCGACGCGCTCCTCATGGGGAAGGTTGTGAAACTCGACAAGGCACACGGCGTGCGTTATACCAAACTGAGGCCCTGTGTTTGTTATATGGTACCCTCGATTTGGGACCGAATCAGGTTTTGATAATGTGGCTTTTCCTCCGCCACAAACAATAATTTTCCGCACATCTCCGCACCATTTATGAGGTCGAGGGACAGCGAACAAGGCAGGTGCGTGACTGAAATTCCGAAACCGTTCCATATGCCAGGTACCGTTTCCTTTCTCGCGGTACAGTGTATGAAGTTTTTGTCTTATCGTTCCAGGATCCGGCGAAAGACTCACATGAAGGGACAAGTGTGCCAAGCCGACAGTGGCATACTCGGTCGTACCACACTCTTGTCTGGTTTCTCGAGCAGCCAGGAACTCGTCACAATCTAACGGTATGTACAACGCCGGCTCTCCTGCATCATGCTTTTGAACCCATTTCGTAAAGAGTTGATGTTTTTTGCGGAAAACAGGTTTTTCAGATGTTGGAATGCGACGCACACGTATACCCATTTTGCGGGCTCGTTTGATGCATTCAATGACTTGAGCATCTGTAGATCGATCATCGATAATCATGATATCGGATGGTTTGTCTACAATCGTAAGCGCGTGCCGTATCCAAGGCGCAAGTAAGGTTGTTTCGTCTTTCTGACAAAGGAACAAACGAATGGCAGGTTTGATCGTGGGGAGCATTGTGTGGATACTGTTGATACATGTCAAATATTGTACACACTGTGCGACCTAGAACAGGCGCGTGTTATAAGCAAAGTCTTCGTATGATGAAGGTGAGGGTCTTTTGGCACAAGGCTGTACAAAGACCTTAGGATTTTGCATGAAACAAATATATCCGCTGGTGTAACATGTCCTATTGTCTTTTTTTTTTCATATTATTATTTGCATAATGCTTCACGGTCAGTCAACCCTGTAGGTGTTTTATCGGCTATATAACAAGGACGTGTTTCAATACACATGCGAATCTTTACAGATCTAGCATTTGCAATCCTCGGGGTCGGGTGTGTGCTAACAGGAATGCGTCTAACGTATTCCGTTAGCGCGGCATCGGACTCTGTTACCTCACAATTTTGTAAAGGCGCTTCGTGCGGCCATAGCAAATCGTCGAAACCAATGCTTTTTCAATGCAATGTACTTACCCTTTCCGGTGGGGGATCGTATGGCGCAGTCGAGCTTGGTATTTTAGAAGCTCTTTTGCGCAACAGAACAATACCTACCAAATTTGATCTGATTGCCGGAATATCTGCAGGCGGTGTTAACGCTGCCTTGTTAAGCTCGTTTGAAACCCTAGAGCGCGGGCTATTGTTTGCAAAGCCGTTCATGTTTAATTTGACGACACAAGACATTTATAAGCGAAAT